>Ga0169931_10004577_pt1 | contig 21453 bp, 6 predicted proteins | sample Kivu_15m_20L_FD_129675 | JGI IMG/M metagenome (GOLD analysis project Ga0169931, IMG submission 129675) | Freshwater microbial communities from Lake Kivu, Western Province, Rwanda to study Microbial Dark Matter (Phase II) - Kivu_15m_20L... | ecosystem: Environmental > Aquatic > Freshwater > Lake ... | reverse complement strand
TACTAATCGTAAGACAGATAAGCTTTCGAGCTCTAGTATGTAGTCAGATTTATGCGATCGATAACATTTTGATACGCTCCTCGATACCCTGATTTTTTAATCAGTTGTTTCAGAGTTTCTTCCTTAGTCCAATCTTGCTCGACTGCTACTTATGGCAAAAAAGTCCCTTAAAATTACCTTCCTTTTTCTTCAAACTAAATCACAATTCCATGTTTACCAAGCTACCAATCTAAAGCTTTTTTTCCTTTTTAAAAATTAACCAAAAGTGATACTTACACTGTTAGATTTTAAACCTATTCAAGCGTTATAGGCTTAAATCTTGGATCTCTTGTGGCACTGATTATAGCGTAGCTCGGTAAGATATAAGAAAGTTATGAGGATTAAAATGTACCGATACATCCTCTGAGCTATTTGTTCTTGGTAAAAGTCCATGTAACGAAGAGAGGTGTCAGGATGTTTGGAATATTTTTTGGCCAGTCTGGTGCAGGCATTTTTGTTAGTTTAGCAAGAAGTGTATCGAAGCAGAATCTGCAGTGTTCTTTCGTCGCCAAGATAGTACCTATCATAATAATTAGTTATGTAGCTTATAAATTTAGTGTTTTATACTTTTTTAAATCAATATTTTTTGGGCTTTAATCAGTTGTTGATCAGATAGCTGTTTCTTGAGTCGACTTTGCATTGCTAATTAAGACATGCGAACTTGTCCCACCACTTGAGCTGTCTGCATTTTGAATTTGGATTGTTTGATTGATACGACTTTGGAAGCTGGAGCATGATTGAGCGCATCATTTTAAAAATAAATTTAGCTTTTTTAACCTATTTTACGTAAAGCCTTAACGAACTCAGCTTTAAAAAACATTTAAAAAAATAAATATATTGTTCTTAAGAGTTTTTTTCATATTTGATTAAGTATATTTGATAAAATTGAATGTTAGGATATTACTTTTAAAATAGCTATTATTTCAGTCATATAGCTCCATCAAAAAATCAAAGTCGTCCTATGTATTTTTGTCTTTCTTTTTATTTTTTTCCGGATTATATTCTCCTATAAGCTATGGAGCGGTTTATGTCTTGAGAAGCTTTCGCGTAATATCCATTTCATTTTTGTTTCGAAGAGAGCTATTGTTCATCATAACTCGTGAAATTAGACTGCCTTTATTGATGTTTTAGTTGATTCTTTATGTTATTTACTCGTCAACCTGCTCAAAAGTTGGCTTTTTATGTTTGTGTTTATTTATACCTGACTTGCTCTACTCCTGAAAAAAGCACTAGTGCTCAAGGTGTATCTCTAGAAGCGAAAGCTCACCCTTTTATAATAATATTTGTACTTTCCAGGAGCAATCTTCATGAATACAAAACACTTCAAGTTCACTTATAAGATTCATAGCGAGTAAATCCATGCCGACTTTCTTAACATCGACTGGTGTGCGACAATTAGGACAGTTTTTACCTTTTTTAAGATAAGCTTAGATGCAACTCTGGCAAAATGTATGTCTGATTATGTTTAAAAATACCCACAAAACAAGCGAGTTGGTATAGAAAACACTTAGAGGCATATAGAGCATTTTAAGCACTCAGATATAGAGCTTGGCTTAACGAATTTTCTTTAGATGTCGGCGGGATCACTTAACATTTTTTAATATTACACACTTACAAGAGTCATAACTTTGATTCATATATGTCAAATCAAAAATAATATAAAGTCAATATGTCTTTTAAATAATCAAATTCAAAGATTTTCTTTTCAAGAAAGATTATGAGTATACACAGAAACTATAAAAGTATCAAAATACTTGTAAAAAATCCTTTACTTGACAAACTAGAGTATAGTATAATTAAAGTTAACTGATAAGTCAAATTGAGATTTATTATCTAAATTACAGTAGATGGGATTCAAAGCGATAATCATTATGTCTCTAGCAGTCGTAGTTTTTTCATCCAACTGTTTCAAAGGATGTTTCTAGTGTGATACTAGCATCAATCGATGCGTGGCATGCTACGAAGGCTTCTAACTATCAGTTTCAGGCGTATGCGTTGAAGCACGTATCGCAAACTGTCGAACTTACTTAGATCGTGACCAGTGCAGTCGCTGTGCCCCTACTTACAGATTGTTTCAGAATACGTGTCTAAAGTAATATGACGGATGCCTACGATATAACTCAAATCAAAGATGTTAGTTGTGCAGTAGCGAGCTCAGACTCAGCGATGGACTATGCTACGGTGTTCTAAATTGCAAATCATATTCAAATACTAACAGATGTATACAATGCACAGATGGTTTCGATTTGATCAGTAACAGATGCATATAAAATTTCAAGAGCTGCTAGGCCACTAATCCTCAGAGTGGAGTCTGCATTAGATGTGGAAAAGGATTCGAGCTGATCGGCTACAAATGCGTTAAAGATCAAGTTTACAATCCCAACTGCTATCTTTATGATGAGTTCGGAAGGTGTTATTTTTGTAAAGATGGCTACGTTTTATGGCAAGATGTGTGTTTTGGCAAGGACGAATTAGTCTTAGTTCAGCAAAAGTGGAACCCTTTGATTTCTGAACCTATTTCTCAACAAGTAAGTTTACCTATTGTTCCAGCTTAGCAGACAGCATCAACTCAGAGGTATACTTCGGCGATTCCTATTCAATAGATTCCAACTTCTTCTCAAAATTTAGTAATACCTTCTCAACAACTACAAAGTGCTAATCAACAATTGCCAAATCCTATTTAACAACTACAAAATCCTGATCGAACCGTTCGAAATCAAGAAACTTCTTCAACAAAGATTTAGCCTATCAGAAGAAACTAACAAAGTAGCTCACAAAATCCACCAGAAAAATAAGTTTTAAATCTTGTTATTCCGGCCACTAGCAGCAATTTAAGTGCTGAGTAAGCTGTTTAAAAACTGATTAACATTTATTGTCAATAGTTCGATAAACAGCGTAACTGCCTGCGATGCTACTAAAGCTATTTTCTCAGTTAAAAAGGAATATGCAATCGCATTAATTCTTTGTGCAAGACATTTGACCATCAAAAGAAAGTGTGTGTAGATTGCTATAGAGGTTATGAGTTGATAGGTGGTAACTGCAGGATATAAAGAAAACAAATCAAAGACCCTAACTGCAGAGTATTTTAAAAAGATTAGTGTAAATAATGCTACCATAATTTTTATATCTTAAAAGGAAAATGTACAGCTTCTAATCCTCTTTGCAAAGAAATATAGCTCGATGGAAGATGTAAGTCTTGCTACGATGGTTACGATCTGAAAAATGGTCAATGCTAAAATAGTTTGAATAATATTCCCAATAAAAAAGACCCTTTCTGTGTAGGGCAGTAACAAGGTCAGTGTGTATAGTGTGCCAACGGATACTATGTGAATCCTTAGACAAAATTATGTGTTCCTCTTTCTCTGAACTGCATTGAGCATAACTTACAGACCGGGCAGTGCATTAAATGTCTTCCAAGTTTTGCTTTAATCAATAATGTTTGCATCCAGTAGCGACCTAACTGTCTTCAGTACGGAGATTCTCAATGTATTCGATGTGAAAATGGACATTTTTTGAAAAATGGTCTTTGTTACAAGAATGATGTTACATGTGAGACCTACGATAGCAGAGGCTAGTGCGTCAAGTGTGTAATTACATACTTTTTGGTCAACGGAGAATGCGTGTTTCCTTCCTTAGGATTCGATGCCCTTTGCGAAAAATACAAAAATTCTTACTGCGTATAGTGCAAAAAAGGAAGTTTTTTGACTAACTTCCGTTGTAGACCTATCGATCAGAACTGCCTTTCTTTTGATTACAATAGTCAAACTTGTTAAAAATGTGCTTTAGGAATGACACCAAAGGGAAGTTCATGCAGTTGATCCTTTATTTATGAACTAACTGATTTTATTTATATAAATAAGTAAAATATATAATTTATGGAAAAATAATATTAGAATGTAAAAATGATGATGGTTAGTTATCACTAGACTTTTTCGGCTTATTTTTTATCTTCTTCATTCAAATTCAAAGGTTCGATGCACTGATATTATACATCGACTAAAGGAGAAGTCACTGCCGGGTTGGCTATGTTATTTGCGAAGACCGGATGCTCTAGAGCCTCTAAGGCTGAAAATCGTTTGGTGTAGTCCAACTAAATCATTCCTAAAAGTAAACTCTTAATTCTTTCATCTTGTTGATCCAATTTTTCCCAATCAATAGCTAATCTTGGAATTCTATTGTAGGCAAGAATTTATTTAGGTTCTTTTCCAGGAAAAATACTTTTATGAATAAGACTAAATAAATATAAAATTACAGTTGGTAAAGAACGACTCCTAAAGAAAATATGTCGCATTTTTAAGGCTGTGCTGATCTTTGATCTAGAAACATTTAAGGAGCGATATGTCCAGGAGTGCCACATTTTTTATATAAATATTATTCTTCATTGCAGTATTCAGCCATTCCTAGATCAATCAAAACTGCCTCACTTCTTGATTATGTCTATCTGAGCATTATGTTTTATAGTTTTATGTCTCTATGCATGATTCCTTTGCTGTGAAGATAGTTTACTCCCTAAAGTAAGTCTTTCATGTAATCTCGGATAGTCTAGAATGTCAAATTTTTATGCAAAGTTTCAGCAGTTAGAGATTTGGTGTATCTTTACATGATAATATAGATAGAGTTTTCTGTTTCGAAAGTTCCTTCAAACTGACTGATATTTTTATGGTTACACTAGGATAGAATTTTCCACTCTTTCAAAAAAGCCAACTGAATAACATATACATTACCTTTCCCTTGCCTTCTTCAAAGGCAAAATATGTTGATTTTTTAAATGCTTTGATAGCCATTGAAACATTATCATCTAATCTGATTCCATGATAAACTAAAGCCGTAATTCCTCTTCCTAATCTCTGGACAGGTCTAAACACCTCATGCATGCCTATGTGTGTCATATATTGCCTTCTTAGATGTATTCTGAAAAATCTAAGTGAACATTATTTGTAAATTTTCACGATGAAAATTATTTCTTGTCCGGGATGGTTTTTGTGAGTGATTTTGATCATGAGTTCATCGTCAGGATGCTTCCTTTCTGCTTCCTTTTGCAAACAAAATATTTGGCATTGAACTTCTGGTAAACATTGAATATAATCAACCACAGCCTGTTTTTAAGTGTCAAAGATATACAGATATCCACCTCTTATTTCAAGAGTATTTTCACCAAATAACTCAATAGATGAGTATTCTGGCATGTAGACTTAATTTTTAAAGGAAACAGAGGTTATTTTGAGTGAAATTCCTGGGGGAGATGCCTTGTATATATCAGGGTTCGACTCAGGGCTTGCTTTCCATGGGAACTTTAGAATAATCATCAAAAGATAAACTATTATATTTACTTCTCAAAAATTATGAGTATTTAAGCTGGATCTTACAATGACATCATATTTAACTGTTCTTTACTGGTCTAGGCTATGCTATTTTGATCTAAGAAGTTCTCAGCCCTGAAAACGCACTCAAGGCTTCAAGGGCTTCGTTTTGTGAGCGTATGATGTTATGTTTCATTATATATCGAATATGATAGATCATCGCTATGTCTCTACCATAAAAGAATCAAAACATAATTAAAATAAAATAGTGGCAAGCTTAATGTCTAAAGTTATTGGAATGAAAAATATGATAGATAGATATATTTTAATGATAAAAACGCTTTACAATTGTCGAATGTTAGCGAATACCGTATTATAATAATTTTTGATAATTAATCAAAAACCAGTCATCATGATGCCCATTTAAAAGTTGTAGTAAAAATTTATTTTATTTGTCTTTTTCGAAAGTATTTTAGTTTTATGCTGTTTGTAAGATATACATCGTGATGCTTGTTTTTGTAAATTCAATAATTTTTTATTGTTTTTGATGTTTTTAAGAATAATTGATTGAAGACAATATCATTTTCAGGTTTATCTGTCATCTTCAGCCTCATATCTCACCAATCCTTGTCTGCGTTGAATGACAGTCATCGTCCATACGAGTCCTATTCCTCCCCAGGTCACTCCCAGAACGTAAGCCACATAGGCTCCTATAGCTGATGGAATAACAGCAGGAAGCAATCCGCTCAGTATACCTACTGGCGCTCCTACTATCAGAATTAAAAATCCTGCAAATATAACGACTGATTTTTTGTCAACGAAGCCCCACTACCCGCACATGTACATGGTGTCAGTATGCTGGTAATTACTGAGAAAAATAAAGCCATAGACCATGCCTAATGCCACGAATATGTATCCTCCATTAACTAGTGCCCTTTTTTGTAGCCCCTAAGAAGTTATTTCCTTTGAACAAGCAGCATTTATATTGCTTAAAAATGCAGGGTCTATAGGTCTATGTGCACTATTAAGTTGATAAATAAAAATCTAAAAGAGAAAGTAGGCTAGCCAGAGAGCAGTGGTTAGACCGAAATATAGTTTTTTATAGCGTTGACCAAGCAAGTTCATGACAGTTTAGTAAAGATGTCCTTGCAACCAGTATCTGTATGCTAATAGGCAGCTTAGTCCCAAAGTAGCTCCTAAAATGATCTGATCAAAACTGTGCACTCCCAAGTACATTCTTGAGATAAGGACCATCGCTACTAGAAACGTCCAGACCCAGAAGAGTATTTTTTTGCCAGATAACCCTATGAAATCAGTCAATAGAGGTTCGTATAAAGTGACGATAGCGAAAGAATGACCACTAGGATTGCCGAAATCGACTGGGCAGAACCACTAGTACTTTTGAATCGCACTACTGAACCAAAAAGGACGTGATTCTTGAAAAATGAATTTCAATAGGTCCATAAATGTGAGAGTAGACAGTGCATATATCAAATAAACGAAGACTCTTGCCCTTTGTTTTACAAAAAGGTAGGGTGCTACTAAAAGTGGTACGATAATGAAGGGGTTACCGAGCATAGAGAACAAATTTTATACGACGATGATGAAACCTGATGAAGATATTTGGTGCATTGAAGATATCTGATTGATGCCTAAAAGAAACAGACCTTCACGGCTGTATAGATTAAGAATCGTAGCTATGGCGATTATTGCGATTGTGATGCCAAAAACGATTTTGCGAAAAGTGGTGCCTATTTCTTCAGATTTTGTTTAAATCATTTGAATTATAAAAAATGAGTATTTTATATCAGCTAAACTTCATGGTGACTTTTGAAATATACTTTCTGATAGCTCATAAATATTCAATAAACAAAAAAATAAACAAAAATATGAATTAATCATCTGTTTAATGAATTGAACATTAATCTGTAAATAAATAAATATAAAAAGTATGAACGCTATTAAGAGGCTCGCATTGCTGCCTTCGGTAAGTCAATCACCTTCAAAACTTAGACACAAAACATCATTCAAGCTAAATCAATCGTAATTAAAGCAAAAGCAACCTAGATTCAAAACATAACCTGATGAATTTTAACCGATATTTATTAGTAATCCCATCGCAACCAGAAGATACAGTTTTAAAGACAAGCATACAACAAAGTAATAGCAGAAAATCAGAGATTTATTCGTATTTAAATCTCCGACCATTCATAGATCGTCAAAAGAACACAAGCCGCCACCTATTAAAAGCACAATTATTTAAAAAATAGCAATAAATATTCAATCTAGATAACGTACAAAAGCTAGTGCCAGTTATGTTTTTAAAGATTAAAAACAAGGCTCAAAAAATATTAGTATAGACAATTATTAAAAAAATTTGCTATTTTTAGCTTAAATTTGCAATATTTTGATGCGCAACTTGCCTCAAAAATAATTAATTGCGGGAATCAAAAAATATATTTTGCAATAGTAATCCGATCTAGATTCCATCGAAGAGTTGCTTGCTCCATAAAAACAGTAGAAATTCAGGCTTATAGTATTTTATGAGCGAGTTTTGCTTATAGCTATAGTAGAGAATATGATCAGCTACAGAAAAATTTCACACATTGACTATGCACAGTTCATAAAATAATTAATCCACTATCACTCATTCATCTATCTCTAACTCACTTAAACTTCTCTGCATCAACTACTCATCAGAAATGGCAAGGGATTCGTATGTCTAAAAACATCTTAAGAATCATAAATTTCTTCCTATATTCCTCTTACTAAAAAGATGAAGATCTTTTTGAAACCCCTTAGTTATTTGGATATTTTCACAGAAAATATAATTAGAGAGCTAGAAAAACACTCAGGAAATATGCTTTATTACCAGCTTTTAGAGTTCTACGCCACTTTTCTGGTTGAAAAATAAGTAAAAAGTAAGGCTTTTTGGTTTCTTTAGACATGTCCTTCCCCCTACATTCGGCATGAACCCACTCACAAGTATACTCTACTTCTCGATCTAGACTAAACACTAGTACACTACAAGATGACTTCCAAGCACAAAGACAAAGGCGAGTTCTTAATCAGACCATATCTTTATTAATTTCTTTAAAGAATGGTCAAACATTTTTAACTAGGAATATTCACTTGTGCAATCAAATAGTATGCAGACACCATTCTCGATCGTTTTCCTTCGATTTCTTTCAGACTTTACAGACAACATGCAATAAGAATCGATGAAGAACTTGTAAAAGATCTTAGTAGAGTAGGCAGAAGTTTAAGTAAAGTCATTTTGGTTGACAATTTGAAGTAAAATTTTAGATTACAGCCAAAGAATGGTATCCATGTGCAGACTTGGACAGGAAATCAGAACGATAAGATTTTGAATCAACTGGCTGAAGAACTTTAATTAATGATAGCCATAGCTCCACAGGATGTGCGTCGCTCATCTCACAGAAGATCCTTTCTATGACTCTGATTTATATTTTTTAAATAAGTAATCACCTAAATATCTTATTAAATATATGCAGTTTGCACAAATCAAATGTAAAGAGTGACTCCTCTTTTCTTGAGTTCAGCTATTTTCCGACGACTTCGAGTCTGAAGCGAATGAATATTATTGCGTTGAAGCGAAACCGTTTTTAGGTGGCTATTGAGCTCTGTAAAATTGACTAGCGCGTCCAGGGATATTTCTTGTAGATCGTTGCCAGGTAGAAGAAGTGTGTGCACTTTGGCCTCCAACAGACAGTTGAGTAGTTGATTAAACTGAAAGTCCTGAAGCCCACTGGCTACCAACTTGACTATTTATATCTTGCTCCAGTCAAACTTGCTAAAGTACTGTGCTAGGTCTACTTCTTTCAGGTCAAAGTTGAACAGCTACACACTGTTTCCGCTGAGATGACTATTTTTGACTGCTTAGTCAGTACGCGTGCACTAAAGTCTACGAATATACTTATTCTTTTACTTTTCACAGTCGACCAATAGACGTTGCTTTATTTCGAGTTATGGAGACTTTCTCTATCGATCTACGTTAAACTCCTTCAGAAAATTAATGCTTTTGCTTTTAGCTAAAACCTTCTCTTGCTTGGGCTCCTCAAGCAACAAAGACTATTCTTCAGGCATTTCTAAGGAATATTAAAGATCTGAGTTTGATTTAAGACTATTGACGAGATCTGCAAAACTAGGCTTGTAATCATGCCCAGGTCGCTCTTTAATTTATTTTTCTTGGTTAGTTATTTTTGTCTTCATACTGCACTTACTTTGCTATATATCTCTGCGAGTGGGCTGACTTTAGTGTTGGCTCTGCTTATGGGTAACCGGATTGTTTTCAATTATAGATATTTCATAGTGATGATCTGGCAGTTTGAAGCTGCTCAGCTACTTGCATGTCTCGACTTTGCTTCTTTGAGGTGAGTCGACTGTCTTGACACAGTTTAGATAAAAATTATGGTTCTATTTTTAGTCAATCGATCTTCTCAGAATAGAGTGAAAATTGTTATTTTTTTAATTAATTACTGAATTTTGCAAGTTTTTAGTCGTTTTTTGTTAATTCATATTGAACACGCTAAAATGTCTTTGCAAGCATATTGAAGTATCTTCGATTAATCTTTGTACTATGCCTTAAAAATCTACTTTAGAGTACTCTTTCCATCTTTTCTACAATCTTTTTCCTTATTACATGATACCTGTTTTACTAGTAGAAATCTTTCTTTTCCAATCCTCAAAAGCTTCATATGGCTATCTAAGCTATCTCAAGACTCTTTTTCTCAAGTATGTGATTCGATTGATTTAATTTTAGTAGAGTCGATCTAACAAACTAACGAGAGCTTATCGATCAGATTAGGTTGATTCGATTAGACTGTTGATACTTGAAATGATGTAGTCAGCATCAGAGCCAGAAATGTTCTTCATAAGTCTTTCTAATGCTTTTTGAATATGAATATTAGTTCTGGCTTATGAGGTAGGTATATCCTGATGACCAGGACATGCCCTGACTCCCTTGGCTAGACAGCTGGTGCAGATAGAGTCACAGCAAGGTAATAGCATTGGCGGGTTCTTGGTGGGATGGAACCACTGTTTGCAGGCCACACACCTGAAGTCACTGAGGTTGTAGATATTCATGGTGCTAACGTTATTAACGGTGATATTATAATCATAATTTTGCCTCTGCTTTTCAGTTCAAATCATACCATTAACTAATAAAAATAAAGGTGATCAATAAAGGCAAATATCATCCAAGGGTTTCCCTTAAATCACTCACTTTTTCCTGAATACGCTACAAACTTATGGTGAGCTCTTCCTGGCTGTTTCGAATCTAATCGACCTTTCTTTCAAGCATTTTCGTGGCATTGTTGTGCGTGCCGAAAGTTCTCTGCACTTCTTCTTAAAATTTTGCCACGTCGAGTTTGAAGTTACGTTCTGTCTATTCAATGCGCACCTAAAGGATAGAGGAGAGACGGGCCCTTTAGTTTTTGAGGTTGAGCACTGTGAGTTGATTTTATGAAAGTTCGTTGTTGATTAGAACGATGTCTCTGTCGATTTGCTAGAGTGAGGCCTTGATTCCTGCGCCTTATGACATTTAAGTTTCAGCTATTATAATTCAGAACGATAATAAAAGACCTAACTAACAGACTCTATCATTAATCTTATTATCAATACTATCTATAGATATAGATCACTGACTAAACACATTCATAAGCTGACGAAGAGCTCCTTGGAAGACCATTTTATCTTATGGATTCATAAATTAAATATTGATAAATTTTAGCTAACCCCATCTAGAACTACCTATAATCGTGCAGCAGCATATGGGCGAGGGCTAGTGTGAGTCAAAAAATGATTTTTACAATGAAAATCCGCTATAGGTCCATATATCTTCCTTGCAGAGCTGATAGTTCATCTGAAAATCACGAATATGCCTTAAATTCATCGTATATTTATTCTTTATTTCTCCCTGAGGATACTTATATACTCTTAAAGAATACTACTAGTCAATATCTATAATAGCTTCTTTGTGACTGCCATCGCTTCGATATAGCAAGCACTTAATTCCTTTATTTAGAGAACTGAAAAAGTCTATTTAGTTTATCTAAGGATTTACCATAGGAAACGGAGGATTGTAAATCAAAAAGGATATTTCTTTGCTTATATCAACGTAACATTACTCTGTAGCTGCCAACTCTTTTATCAGACTAAGGACAGCCGTCTCCTTTTGTAATAATCTTCTAAGCTTATAAGATCTTAGCAAGTGGTAAGCTAATAGGAAAAGCACGTCTGCAGTATATTAGCTCTTTAGAAACTGCATATACATTTAGGGCACTCCTTAGAGGACCTACCTTTGGTCAGTCCTATCATAAGCAAAACTGACCATATCTCTGAAACCTTTGATACACTTATCGACAATATTTTTGTTACTAGATCGCTCAGCTAAAATCTTTATGAGACATGAAAAAGTTCTTTTATTTAGAAAAGTTGGAAGATGACTCGCATATGCGAAAAGAATATCTAAAAAACTGTCCTCGACTACGACTGTTTAAACAAGTCTGACTACACAATCAAGAAAACCACTTTTTAATATTTATTGTAGATCTGGTTTGGTTTGATATACCCTCATGATGCTTTTTATCGTGTAATTTTAAATCTTATTGGCCTATTATTAATGCAGACTTCCTCCTCGCATGTGAGGTAGCACCACATTAGCGACAACTGATAGTACGTTAGATTTGAGAACATGGGCAGTGCATGAAGCATGAAGACATAGATTCGAAAGCAATCTCATCGACTTGACCATTACTTTGATATCTTATTGTATCTTCAGCACATCCAGCATTATCAATGGCAAACGCTTTTAGATCACAAAGTATGCTTAGATTTATGCGTTGCGGCTCAAAGTGTCAATGGCATCTATGCAGCTAACGAGCAGCTAAGACTAGCGCTATGAAGTCTATAGTAAGGTTATAAGCAGAAGTGGAATTTTTTATAGTTGTTTAGGCTGTACTGGTATAGTAGAGGCCAAGTTAGTGATAAGATCGAGTAGTAATCGAGCAAGACGACTTCTATTCTAGTCATGCCTGACCAAAATATCCAACTCTTCAGACATACGTGCCGCTAAAGCATAAAAATTTCTATCAATCATTTATTGACAGCACTACTTACTCAGTGATAAGTTGCCGAGTGCCCGAACTAGCTGCTTGAATGTCGATGATTCTGCTTTTGATAAATTTGCCTCAATAATAGCTAACAAAAGCTATATTATTTTTCTTTTTCTAAGTTTTTATTTTATTTAAAGGGTGGAATATGATACGTTTGCGATGAAACAAACGCCAGGTTAAATTATCGTTTTTGTTGTTTTTTATATAAGCATTAGAGTGAAAATGATTTATATTTATGCAGGGTGGTCGACTACCTACGCACATACGCTTTCTTTTTGAAAACACAAAGAAGAAAGTGCATAGCAAAGATTTCCTATTACCTTTACACTATTTGGAAACTTTCTGGCAAAAGGAAGAATCTTGATATGAAGTTTATTGCTGATATACTAATCTCGAATGGATGCTAGTTTAGCTGAACTACCGATCAAAGCTAAATATTTTGCAATTTAATCTTATTAGTTGATTTTAGTTAAGAGTGGGGGCACTTATAGATGAAACTTTTGAGAATAAAAATATTCTAATTCTTCAGAATTTACGATATTATACTAAGCTACTTAACAGCCATCTGCGATCCATCCTTGCTCGATTCTCTGCATGGCTAGCGCAAGAGCTTACAAAGAATGCAGTTTCCATCTTCTAGCCAGCACAAAGGCAGGTATATGTTTTTCAACCAGCTCGTAAACTGCCTCTTTTCCTAGAATAGTTCTATCTTTGTCAAGGAGTAGCTTCAGGGCTGAGTCGTTCTGTTCGATATTATAAAATTTGGCCAATAAATTACCCAAAAGTTCTTTTTATTATTCAGATAGTGATGCTTAGCTGAATATTGGGTATATTTAAGCGAAGCGAGAAGGAGGAAGCTGTTTTGAAACTATATTTTTGAGCAAGAATAGAGCCTACATGAAATTTGCAGAAGATTTGTTTTTTATTGTTTCGAATTGCTTCTAAATCGGCACTTACTATGCACTATTCGGCTCTTCTTTACTAACACTACTGCTAGTTGGGCCAACTACTGACTCTTTTACCACTTAGATTTCTTTTTTTCCATTTTTATTGACACTTACGTACTGACTTTAATTATTTTTCGACTGAGTTATCGACTTAATATTTTGTTAGATGGCTTTTTATTTGATTTGATAGTCTTTTAAAACGACTATAATTTCTTATCTGATTTATTATTCTTTAATTCTTCTCACTACTGTCCTGACTCGCTATATTTAGATATACGCTCCCTGTTCTTTAAGTTCTTGAAGTGCATCCCTCATGCCTTCATACAGTTCGGCCCTTTCGTCTTAAGTGATATCTTTGTTTTACTGAATCTGTTCAAGGAGGCGAGTGATGATTTGGGTCAGAATCGGTTTGATTTACTATGGAATCAAACTTAATAAATCGATAAGCAAGAAAAAGATATCCATATAAAGAGGGTAGAAGGCCCAGTAGCTATTTTTGTTTGAAGCCAATAAATGTAGAAGTGAATTTATCTGAGAAGATTATACGTATGAAGGATTTTCCTTGAGAAAAACTAACATTTGTATGATAGAAGAAGTAGGAAGTACTGAAATCGAAGGCATTTTGTTTAGAGCTAGTGGTCTTTTTCCTTGCTTTTTTTGTTACTGGCAAAGATAGGCAGCTAGCTTGCCCTGATGAGGGATTAGAAGTTCTATATGATTACAAAGATTGTCAGTTGGTAAGGCGTAGGGTAGACATCTTCCTAGCAAAGTATACTACTGTGGAAGCTCTCTAAAATTACTAATCACAGCTTTAACAATAGATCCTAAAATATCTTAAAAAACTTTATTATTTTATTTCCATCCTTACTCCTATTCACTTTCCCACCAGTTCTTTATAAACAATGCAAGCATTACCAAGCTCAATTTATAGTGATTTCCTGACTTTATATTAGTGATAACTCGTTATATCAATGCTCTATTTTGATTTATTACTTTTCTTTTGGTCGAATTTCCGATAGAAAATCCCATAAATCCTAACAAAAAAGCTACCTCACGATCACTAGCAGAGTTAGCTACGTTTTTAACTGCATCATAAATCAAATTATCTGATTTTTCTTAAGCCTGAGGAGCAGCCAATAGCCAGAAAGTTTCTTTCTTTATATTATTCAGCCATTATTTCCATTGCTTTTATCCGTATAAAATTATTAATAGTTGACCTATAGAGCCCCAGTCGACTTCTTAGCCCTCATAGTTATCTTGCAACCACTTTATAAGAGCCAATACTAACTCAACGTTTATATCATCAATGGCCTATTCGTGCATGGTCAGATAAAGCTCTAGAATCTGCAGAAGCTTTGCGATCAATAAAACGCTTTATAGTTGAAAATTTTGAAGCAAAATATTTAGATCGAATTATTTTTTATTGATTATGGCCGTATTAAGCGATGCTAAGGCTTTTTCTTTTAACATCAGCAAAGTGTCTTTTTCACTTTCATTTGTTCCTGCCTTTTCTTTGAACACATTAGCTAGTTATAAAAAATGATTTTTGTTTTGTGGAACTCTTCGGGCTGTTTAGTTCAGCAAATCAAAATTAATTCCTGTTCCGTAGACCGATCCTCTCAGAGTTCCTATGTTTTTTTCTCCCTCCTTGTTAACAGAGCTGCTCAGCATTTTGTATAGTAAAGCTACTTTGCTGCTCACACTACTCTGCACAAGCTTTTATAATGTTTTCCAGTCGATTAATCCTTTAATCTGAGTACCTATCTGATTCTCATTCAAAGTCAAGGCCATTTTAAGATAGTTCAACAGCGAATCTTGATTTTTGGGTAAAATTTTAAGAAAATTTCCATCTAGTTATTTGATGAAAGAACAATAGTTTGCCAGTATAGCATAAATTTTAGTTTACATAGCAGATTCAAGTTTATTTTTATTCAAGTGTTAAGTCAACATTTTTATGTAGTCTATAGTCAAATTTTTTACACAAAATTTTTAGCAATAGCTCCACAAAAATGCTTAATCTAAGCTATTTATATGATTTTTTCCAATGATTTTTGAGCATTACTCTTCATCATAACAGCGATCGCAAATTTATGTCATTATGGGTATGTAGTCATCATATAGCAAAATTACATTTCCTAAATGTTTTTAACGATCTCTAAGTTTTACCTTAGTGTTTTCTGTAATCTTTTTTAGCAGTTTAAGACAGTTATACAAGCTATTTTTATCTTACATGTGACTAGGTAGGTAGTCCATGAGTAGCCATCTGACCACTCCACTTCGACCCACGATTACGCAGTTACCCTGATTGCTTGAGCACAGCTCTTGTAACAGTTCTACTGCTAAAATAGGGCTAATTGATGCATTTTGGCTGACTAGCTATATAGCTTTGCTATTTTAAAATCCAATACCATGAAGGGCAGGTTCTTTGAATCTGACTACAATAAGACAACCAACTTCGAATAGGTCTCTAGACTCGATGAGTTGCATCAAAAGAGATCCATTTAATTGTTTCTGAGAAGGCAAGTTGAGATGTTTGATTGCATTTTCTAGTGCAGTATTCAAAGTATTTATATTTTTGGGTTTCACCTTAGCTTTGAGTATTTATAGTGAAGAAAGTAGAGACAATGCTTTTGATTGCTGTATTGTGTGTATGATCGAAGGCAACATACATGATAATTTGGTAAGATCTTCCAGACATTGAGTATTGTTTGAGTTTTCATAGTATAAATCGAAAAGTTTACGATAGGTTCTGCTGATAAGCTGGCAATCTTTGTCAGTAAGAGCTGACTGTTTTGCGAAATCCTGATACATATTATTATGTTAGATACTTTTTGTATTATATAGAGGAATATCTGATAAACTATAAATAATTAAGGTAATATTTGTTATCAAATCAATATTTTTATACATATTTTGATGGCTTCTAATGATAAATTAATCGATCAGTGATTGGGTGAGCCTGCCCCTGAAACTAAGTTAAGTTTTTGCCTTCTTTCAGTGTTGCCTGTAATCGTAGTTGGATTCTGAGCCTTAAAGGGTTCTCCTTACACACTCTATGCGATTTCTTCTTATAGGTTATCCTGGAGATCAAGTCCACTAATAGGGGTGCGAGCACCTCGGGGTATATCGTCATCTTCGACTTGGAAACGCTTGTCATCAAGATTTTCTTATCCGCAACAGAAGAAATTGAAAAATCCTCCCTTTTTGTTTTATTTGACTGGCTAATCGACAGGCAGGGTGGCTGCTCGCTTCAGGCTGATTGCTTCCTTGTCGTTTGGTAGATTTTCTGATACGGTTGATGCCTGCAGGATGTTGCTCTGGTGAGGGGTCCAGCTCTAGAATTCATAGAACTAGAGCGAGCCGATATAATTTTTGCGTCGGGTGAAGTAGATCTACAATTAGATCTTGCCGTTGTTGTCCAATATCAGTGTTTCTGGGTCAGGAAGAATTACATTTGAACTATTTTTATGGCCTGTAGCGGATGCAGCTGAAAAATAGCTATCCTTGACTGAGCTATTTCTTAGAATCAATGTCAGTGAGCACGAATTTGAGGGCTTTTTCTTTGGCGGAGCTGATGAAGCTGGCGTTCCAAGTGGGTTTGAAATGGTCAGGAAGAGACTCCACATTGAGCTATGAATCTCGTCCAGTGATGGTCAGGGTGAGCTGCTGAGTCTATAGGGGCTTACTTTGTTGTTAGTGGAGGCAGGAAGATCAGCTTCTGTTATCTTGATATAAACTGACATCAAACAAATAATTAATATCTGCGCCCCTATTTCGACATTTACACGCATCATCATACCATAAAACTACTAATAATTTTATTAAAAGTCAATAGGTAAGCTTCCTTTCATTAAAAAGATTCTTATTTAGATTATCATTAAAAAAATTAATTTTTTGATTTTTCGATATACAATTAAAACTTACTTAAAAAAATATACATCAGATGATTTATTAAGAGCATTTTGTTCAACAAAAAAGGCTTTTAAAAAATTTATTTATTTTTACAACAGTTGGCTTTTCATTTTTATATGTATTTTAATTTCTAAAGCTCAATAATAGTCAAACAGTCAAAATGGACCAAGACCCGCAACTTCACAAATAACTGCCTAAATTCAACCCCCACTTCTCCACTGCCAAAATTAAAAAAATAATTCAAGAAAATCAATAAATCGGTAAAGTTTCCTACCTCGTTCCAGTCCTTGTCTAGCAAGCTCTTTAGATGTTTCTAGCCGACCTTCTCAAATCCTGCTCCTAGATGACCACTGCAAACAATTTACCTAAATGCACTTCTTTGGTGCTCAAAAAAGTGCTGTTGAATATGCCAGGCCTGTAGAGCCTCACTGAAGTTCTGGATGATGTCGACTAGCGCGCTATCTTCGCATAGAGAAAAAGCGCCAAAAGAAGCAGACCAAAATAATCGATCAGCAAGGCAATTAAAGCTTACAAGAAGCAGTGCAAAGAGATAGGTTAAGACCCTACCTAGGCATCTCCCGAATACATATGATCGCACGATAGCTTATCATTTTATATTCAAAATAACATAATTAGCTATAATGGGCTTCATAGAGGATGTTTTTCTGGCTTACGAAGAAGAGATGGCAAAAAAACTACTGCGATCCTACTACAAAATGTACAATACTTTTAGGAAATAACTGTTTATGCTCACATTCGGTGGACTGTTCCTGGGTATATATCTGGTAAAAGTCTACAGTATTTTTGTAGAGTTCGGCTAAAAGGAAACGATGATGTCTTCTATATGCCCGATATGTGAAGTATAAAACTTTCAGCTGATTTGTAAAAAATGCAAAAAAGTGCTGTGCTGCCATGACTGCTACTAGAAAGACTAAACCCTTAAATGTAAGTCTTGTGGTACAGATTCTAAGAAATAAACGCCAATTCGAGTTTATCTCGGCTGAAAATCAATAAAACTTAAGTGATTTTCATAGAGCTAAAAAATGCACCAAATTAGTAATATTTAATGAAAAAACTCTAATTATGATTATTTATGCTTATAGTTTAGACTATCATTCATCGTCGATGCCAAGCTACTAAAAAAGTAGTTTTTCTTTCTCACTCGTAGCCTTTACAGTCTTACTTTTAGGCTTTTATTATTCATTTAGACTACTCATAAATTCCTCAATCTTTTTATCTCGTTTCTGCGGCTCATTAGACCCATATTCCCTGACCAATTCTGTCTCTCTTTCAGCTGATAGCACTAACTTTGTTCTGTAGTTTTGCTCCAACCACCTTTTGAGGTTGTCCTCACACTTTTATCCCAAAATGTAGCCCCATACTCTTACCAGCAGTTTAAGCATTTACAGTTTATACTAGTTATCGTACTCTGCCCAAGTGCTTTCCCAAACGTTTTTGAAGAAAGTCTATACTTCTCTCTTAGCTATTTTGAACACATACTTGCTGTTCTTTAGCATTTGGTCTAAGAATAGCAGTACATAAAAATTGCTTTTGTATGCTGGAGCTTTGAGTTTCTAGTAGCACTACTTGCTGAACTATTAGCTTTCCATAAACTTAAAAAAGGTCTCAGTTGCAAGCATAAGTGCCTTTTCGCTTCTTTACCCGGAATGCTTGGCCACCATTGCACTCAAATATAGTGATATTTTGAGCTGTGCGTCTTGTATTTATACTTGTGCGTATGTTGCTGACATGTATTATAGATTTATAATAGAAAAGACCGCCATATCAGAAAAGAACTCTTTTGCTCGGATTCTTAGTCAGGTCACGCTCAGCTGCACTACCTTCATTTACAACTTTATAAGTTTTTGCTATCATCTATCGTATCTCAGACAGTTATCGCTATCTGTCTCCGCTGGGCTCTTTGCCAGTCGACATGAACTTGGCCGATGGATCTCCGAATGATACGTTTGTCTGTTGAGATGGGAAAGATCCTCCTTTCATGAGGGCGACTCTCACTTATTTTAGTTCTTTCTATAGGTTGATGCGATGCTTGTGTTACTGCTCTAGTTTTTTCATAAGTGACTGAACTTTCTAGTCTCTTTCACTCTTGATACCTTCGTATTTTGCCTTTAATCTTTTCATGTCCTCCTACAACCATTATTTTGTTCTCTGAGACTATTTGAATTAACTTTAAAGAGCCTAGCATACTTCCGTAAGGGTTTTAATGTTTACGTCTTTGTTGCTTAGTTACTATTGCATATTTGTGAGTTCTTGAGTCCATTTTCGGTTGAAAATAGTCATGGTTGCTGAAACTTCTTTCTGTACTCTAGCTAAACTTTTTGAATGATTGATCTAGCTGTGCTTCACGATTTCTTAATACTTGATGGCTGCTATTTTTTCTCTTTGTAATTATCTTTAAATGCTTTATTTTTCCTCGCTGAGTTGGTTCAACATCATCCTTGCTGACCTTAGCTCTTTCTCTCTTGTCTCAAGCATTTACTAAAGTTAGCTTACACGACTATCGTTTTCTTGTTTGGCCCTTTCAGCCTGCATCTACATTTAGTTCTATTTGTTCTATAACTCAGCCAGGAAAGTCTAAAGATGTGCTCTGTGTTTTCTGTTTTGTTTCTAAAAAAATCCATCAAGGCCATCAGTGAAAGATTGATCAAGCAAACCTATTTTCTTTTTGACTATTTCCATAGAAGATGATACTTCTTCTCGATAAAGAATTAATTATTTTTTGAGTTTTCGGACTGCCAGATGAAGTTTATCGAGTTGCTATAAAGATCGCTTTATTTTTAGTTTTTGAATTTTAAGTTAACCTTGTAGCTATTTCTAGCGATTTTTAGATTTCAGATGCTCTTTTTATAGTTTTTAATGATTTTTTACTAGTTCTGTATGCTAGCTTGTGACTTAAGAAAGTTATTTTTGTTTTATTTGAATAGATTTTTTAAATTAATTGATTTATTTGTGTAAACATTCAATTTAATATTTGTTTTACTTGATATTTTGTTTGAGATTGTCGATTTCTGATTCAACCTTTACTTTTTGCTCTTCAATCAAGGCTTTTTCCTTACCTATTTTATTCCTCATATTATTGGAAGTTTCTAGTTGTTATTCATGTGCGTTGCGTACTTCGTTAAGCATTTGTCTAAGTTGATTGATAGTGTCCTGATGCTGTTGTATAGCAGCTGTCTGACTAGAATTCTATCGACTATGTTTGTTAATCAGATCTTGTTGATGTTTCTTCATTTAAGATATCTGCTGCTGTTTCTGTTACAACTAAGTTTAAATTTCTTGGATCTTTTCATCTTTGCAGTTAATTTGTTCTTTGCTTTCGCAGAAAAGTCTCTGGATTTGTTTCATCTAATGCTGCAATTCCTCTACTTCTTGTTTATACTTGCTCTAAATCAACGCCATTTTTTTATTGACTACTTATTCACTTTAACTTATTATGACACTGTTGCCCATTTTGAGATTTTCTGCATGTTCTTGCACTTATCTTTTCAATCTCATATCGTATTCTAAAGCTAACATATGGTTTTATTCCCTGAGTTGCGCCTATAAATCTTGGCACTGTTTTTACCAGCTTTACCTTATCAGATACATATCTTTCTGCATTTTCATTATAGTTTCCTATGATCTAGCAGCCTAGACCGATAACTCTTTTTACAAACTAGCGATTCTTTGTTCGAAGTCAGATAGCTGTATTTAGTGTGAGTTTTGCATTTCTTAGATCTGAGAAGCGTGTTGTTTTTACATCTGATTCTGGATCTGATGTATTTTTTGTTAGTCTATTGCCATGCCTTGCTCAAGTTTCCATCTATCTGCTTTTAAATTTTTAATGTCGTTTTCAGTCTTGCTTAGTTGCTGTCGGATCATTGAGTTTTATTGACGAATCAAAGAGTTTTCTCTGGTTTATACTTATAGCTGCTAATTTGCATCATTAAGTTATTTTTTGACTAAGTTGAATTGCTACTGTAGTCTGGCACATTAATTTTTGGCTTGTTGTCTTATTTATTGCATTTGTAGCTCAGCTTGTCTCGCTAAGCCTGCTTCTATGTCTCTCTTTTCCTTTTCTTTTTGACTTACCAATTTTCGTCTTCTGTTCTCAATATT
>Ga0169931_10004575_pt1 | contig 21460 bp, 7 predicted proteins | sample Kivu_15m_20L_FD_129675 | JGI IMG/M metagenome (GOLD analysis project Ga0169931, IMG submission 129675) | Freshwater microbial communities from Lake Kivu, Western Province, Rwanda to study Microbial Dark Matter (Phase II) - Kivu_15m_20L... | ecosystem: Environmental > Aquatic > Freshwater > Lake ... | reverse complement strand
GTCTAGTGTAGTGAGGTTGGGCCACTGCGCCTTCGAGAGATGCAAGCACCCATCTGCTCCGATCGAGTTTCTGTCTAAATGTTTACTGGATTACTAAGGTCTAGTTGAGTGAGATTGGGCCACTGCGCCTTCGAGAGATGCAAGCACCCATCTGCTCCGATCGAGTTTCTGTCTAAATGTTTACTGGATTACATAGGATTAGTACAGTGAGGTTGGGCCACTGCGCCTTCGAGAGATGCAAGCACCCATCTGCTCCGATCGTGTTGTCCCCTAAATGTTTACTGGATTACCTAGGTCTAGTGTAGTGAGGTTGGGCCACTGCGCCTTCGAGAGATGCAAGCACCCCTCACTACCGATCGAGTTGTTCCCTAAATGTTTACTGGATTACATAGGTTTAGTTAAGTGAGGCTGGGCCACTGCGCCTTCGAGAGATGCAAGCACCCATCTGCTCCGATCGATTTGAAGGCTAAATGATTACTGGATTACCTAGGTTTAGTGTAGTGCGGTCTGGCGCGTTAGCATATCCCTACATTCCGACCGAAAGTGTTGCTAAAAATAAAATATAAATCTTTCACTAAAAAGTATCAAACTAACTCTAGGCTAATCTAATAAAATATAATCTATTTATTGCTAGAGCGGCATCGCGCGATTTAAAATCGCTTTTTTTTATGAATCACCTAGTTTGATTGATTTTTTGTTTTTGTTATTATCCTGGTATTATCCAATTAGTTCTTTTCTAGACCCTAATTTACCCTTAGCAATCTATTTTTTAAAAAATATAATTTTTCAAATCCTGTTTAAAAGCACTTTGTTCAATTTTAAAGTGAATTTACTATAAAAATCGTCTCTTGTATCAACCAAGAAAGCATAAATTTGGTAAAACTAAATTTTCGTGCGGACCAAAGGACACATTTCGTCTTTTATATATAGGGATTAGATCTAACTGTATATAGAAAATATTCAAACGATAGTAATAAACATTTAATGAGTGACAAACAAGTCATAACTTAACTCAATTTTAGAGTAGCCTCGCTCAAGTAGAGTCTTACCAACTGCCAGCGTGAGGGATTTATATATAAAATATGGATCCAAAATGATATAACTATACAAGAATATATAGGAAACAAATCACATTTTAACAATTTCAATCTAGATGTATTGAATCAAAGATCAGAATTGCTGATTTTTCTGTCGAGATCAGCAATCTATCTTCTAAGTTTTTGCATATAACTATTTTGAGCAAGTAGCTAATTTTGATTAGGAAACAAGTTTTTGTTTTTACTTTGATAAATTTCTTAAGGACTTAGAGTTTCGATCTACTAAACTTTTTTGCTAGGTTATGTGCGTGCCCGATTTACAGCTTTTTAAAGAATAATTGAATTTTTATTCAATTCTTGATTCATTTCTTTAACACTTTTTTGAAGCCTATCTATTCTACTTTTCTGATATTCCTTATGTTTAATTTCTTGTTTTAAGCTCTACCTGTATTGTCTTCTTTATTTTCTAAGTATCGATTTTACTTTATCATATTTTTTTCTATAATTCCAAGCTATATCTCGTTCTTCTATCCAACTGTTGTAAAGTTGCTATCTTTACACGCTTACTTTTTTAAGCTATTCTGTTAATTTTATTTTATCATCTTGCAGACGATCTAAAAGTCCTTATATTTTATGAGAAACTGCTACAGTATTTATTCTTTACGGAGCTAAAGTCGAGTATCGATCTGATAATCTTTTTTTCAATCTTTAGTATTACGCGTCTTGTTTGAAAAGTTTTAACTGAGCGGAATTCTGAAGATACTGCACATATGATGAAGAATTTAAATCAGAATTCGAGTGATCATGATATTTTTGGTTACTATGGCCGAGAAATGGTAGCATATTGTCGGTATTCGGCGAGTAGATTGCTTTTTTCTTGGGAGAAGGAGTGTGAAAAAATCTATGTTGATAACCTCTATCACCAAAACTCATAATAATATAAAATTTCTGAGACAAAAAGAACAAAAAGGTTAATATTTTTGGCTTTATTTTGATTAGATTTCCCAAAATAAGTATGCAGTATCAGTAAGCATTATCGTAATCGGCATAGTCGATCAACGTAAATTGATTAGGTGCTGGCAACCTCTTCATAACCTCAGGTTGCTCTCCCCAATCAAGCATACCGCTCCATTCAAGCGGCTGGTAATAGTTCTATTTGTTGTCCTATCTATAGTTGTATCTAGATTTTTGTGGTGCAGGCCGAGAAGCCAAGGAGTTAGGATCGAGTTCGCGAAGGAAGGTTCGAGGTGGTTGTTGCTAAAGGGTGACTTGTTGACGATAGTTGTGGATGATACGAAAGGGATCCATGTTGATGAATTAACGACTATAAAATAAGGGATGAATTAACGACTATAAAGTCGGAATTAACGATAAAAATATTTATTTAGATATAAGAGAATTTTTACATAATACTATGTAATAAGCTACAAAGATATTAAATAATCAGTTTTTTTAAGATATTTTATATGATTTTCAATATGATTTTTGTCCTTTTGTTGCTTATCTCTTGAAAATGATAATAAATCCTAATTGCATGAGACTACTACTCATCATCCTTATCATAATTTCTGCCTTCTCTTTCAAACAAACAATCCTCCGCAACCTCCATTAGCCCTTGACCCGCTTAGTCGATGCTCACTCCAAAGGCCAGACCAGCAAAGCTTTCTCGATCTCACAACAAGTATATCTCGCAGTCAAAACTCTTCATAGCGATCTACAGTTGACTCTACAAACACCTAAAGATAAAGTTAATTGCGATTTTTCGCTACATAAGATCGCTGGTATTGCGGCTTCTCCTTTGTGGGTTTAGAGGTTCCATGAGTTGATCGAGGAAATGGGAAATTTAGGTTCACAATGCACCAATTCTGATTTCAAAGAGACTTAAGAAGAAATTTAGAGTGGGTTTCAGAATTAATGTGCCCTCTGTGTGGTAATTCTTCGAGCCATGTAAAACTACGTAAACTATCATCGAGTTGATGTCGCATAATACGTCAACAAAATTTTTTGCAATCACTTCGGAACTGATCTCAAGCCAACTTGTTAAGCCTTTATTCACTACGCAGGACCCCTCATCATCACAACCCTCTATAACAAATAGCCTTCAGATAAGATTTGTCTAGCTCTGAGACTATGCAAAGATCATTCTTGTCGAATAGTTAAGCAAAAATAGCAAGAATACGGCTAATTACCTCATTTGATTGATACTCAGAAACCTTTTCCTTGGAAATGGTTGATACATCTTTTTGTTGATCATTTCGGTAATGGCCACTTGCCTGTTTTCGATCTAGATAATGATACTTTTTCTGATGTTTCGACCTTTAGAGGGTATAATTGGAGATCTAGTGATTGCAATTAACTTGATGCGAATACATATCCTGGAAGAAAAGATGGATCAAAATTGTTAGACCACGATTGTAATGGAATCTACGGATAAGATAACTTAAAAAGACTTTACTAAGACAAATTCTGCGCTCCTTACAAAAGACTCGGTCTGGCTGTTCTAGGTGACTCAGCAGGTGCCCATTTTTCAATTCCCTAAAGATTTCTTAACGTGACACTCATGTAAAAAGGAACTTTCGATGACCTTTTGCCTCGATTGGCTGATTAATTAGACGTTCCTCACGAATCAGGCTATACAGGACACACTAACACAACTTATGCCTCTAGATCATTGTACAAATACATGCGAGATTGGAATTTATGTAATAATAATGATTTTCAAAATATAGCAGTAAACGGAGCTTCTTCTGGTAATAGCTGGGATAATATTCAAGCTTTGAAGAGGACTAAAGCAGACCATCCATTACTGATGGTGCTAGAATTGATAGGTAATGATGTTTGTAAGAAATCTTTTGCAAGTATGACCAAACCTGAAGATTTTAAGAAAAATATTTTAAGGATACTTAACGATTTAGACAAGCGAGTGCCCAAGGGAAGCCATTTGATGATCTTGGGCTTGGGCGATGGAGGATTACTCTACGATAATCTTCATAATTAAACGCATCCTCTGAATGTCACATACTCAAATGTCTATGATTTCTTGAATTGTCTCAAGATAAGTCCTTGCTGGGGCTGGCTTAATAGCAATCAAACTGTTCGCAATTTTACTACCTAACGAGCTGCTAATCTTTCAAAAGTATATAAATAAATTCTTGAATAGACTACCTTTAATAACTTTGATGCAGCGTACTACGACTTCCCTTCAATGCAGATTCTTGAGAGAAAGGCAGCTTAGGGCGGTGATCCTAAAAAAATGATAGAGCCTTGCGACGGCTTCCATCCTAACGTAGAATTCCATTCGTATTTGGCGGACTGGCTTTGGATGAAAATTAGAATAGATCATCCTGAATGGATTGGACCTAGAAATCCACATAATGAAGAGATCAGACATGTTTTTGGGCTTTAGATATTGAAATGATGCAAAATCATAGATCTATTTGAATTTTTCGAATATTTTTATGCCGATATAAGTAATCCAGATACTTATAGATTTTACGTTTTATATAGCATCGCTCTATCGAGTCTGATGAATAAACTTATTATCATTACTAATTGTAAAAATGAAAAGAGCTGAACATTTACCCACAGTTGTATAGTAGTAAGATCCGAATCTCAACAAAACCAAACAAAAGAATTTCAAAGTATGCAAAGGTAGACCTCTTTTAAGCGATCTCAAAACTCATCAACCTAACTTCAATGATCCACTATATTAATATTTGGACAACTAAGTGTTTTATCACAAAGATTAGCATCATTTTGGACCTTGGGTACAGCCTCAACTAGACAAACCGAAATAGAGGATAGAAAATCAAGTAGTCAATAGATAGCTGCCTTCGATCAATTAGATCAGAGCACGATACATGGAAGGACTTACGTCTGAGGTCGAAACCGGATTACCAGCTTTAAGAGTAAGACCGAGTCGAATCGTTTCTTTAGCAGAAATCAAGCACAGTTCGCTTCAGTTGCAAACTCAACTAGTACCTTCACTTAAAAAACCCAAAAAATCGCCTAGTTTTCTGAAAGTTAAAGGGGGAAAACAATCGATAATAAGGTCAAGCTCGGAAGTTCATCTATTAAAAAGCAATTTTATATACAATTATGGACTCAGATAGGCATAGAGCAGAGGAAAAGAAGGTAAACTAAAGGTAAAATAAGGATATTTAAAACTCGGAAGAGAAAATAACGATATGGGCATGTCTTCAAATGCAAGAATACTAGAATAGCTCAGGCTATACAGGCTGAGCAAGGTCAATTGATGACCTCAAAGTTCAGTCAGGTCAAAATCTGATAATATTTATTTATCTTTAATATAGAAATATCAAAATCAAAGACATTATATTCTAAATTCTATTCTTGAAAATGCTCCTAAAAAACAAACAAAAATACAGATCCAAAAAATAAATAACTTCAAACAACTTTTTAAAATCAAATTTTGATTCCCAAGCTTCCCTAAAAAATACTTCCACCATGACTCCCCATCTAAGAATATACAAACCTATTGATCTTAACAAAAGAAACAGTTCTATAAAGAAAATCAGATTAGTTTATGCAACACCGCCTATTAATTACTCTCGAGGGTAGAAAGAGAACTCGATTAAAAGTAAACAATTAACTACTACTACCTCACCCTTGTTATCGCCTTTTGACTGCACTGAAAATAGAGATTCTATCTTGACTTTCGATCGCAAAATGCCGCATCGAAACGACTTTAACTTTATGTATTGTGTCGGTTCTGGAGGCTTCGGAAGGGTTTGGAAAGTTCAAGAGAAGCGAACAGGACAGATATGGGCCATGAAAGAAATTTCCAAGACAAAGTAATTTTTATTTAAATATAGAGTCATACTCAAAAAGAGCGTTGTGTCGGTAATGAACTAAAGATAGATACTTTAGCTTTGCAACCACAAATTTCTTAATAACATGAAAACAGCCTTCCAAGATCGAAGATTTCTATACATGACTATGTAATATCTAAGAGGAGCTGATCTAAGATATCACTTATGTTTCAAGCCCATTTTTACATAGGCGTAGACAAGTACAATAAATACTAGATAGAATTCATAACTTGCTGTATAATTCAAGGACTTGAGTACATTCATTCGAAAAATATCATACATAGAGATTTGAAACCTTAAAATCTTGTGTTTTAGTAAAATGGTTATATCCGTATAACTGATTTTGGAGTGGCTAGGAAATTTAAGTAAAATAATTGTGAGTAAACAAGTGGAACTCCTGGATACATGGCTCCTTAAGTTATATGCAGGATGAACCATTCATTTTAAGCAGATTTTTTTGCACTCGGGGTCATCATATATGAACTCATGTTAAGAATGGTATGCAAAAATATATGTAGAGACCGTATTATGGATAATCTCGTAAGGAAATCAGAGACAAAATTCTAGCACATCAAGCTAGGATAACTTCTAAAGAGCTGCCTTAAGATTGGAGCGCTAATGCCATGGATTTTGTAAATAGATTATTGAAACGAAACAGATAATCTAGACTGGGCTACAAAGGAATCTAATAGCTCAAAAGACATCCTTGGCTTAACAACATTAGCTGGAAAAAACTATCTATCAAGAAAATCCCTCCTCCTTTCGTTCCAGGCATCGTGACATAAAGTATATAATATCAAAACGATATGTAAACGACCATGACATAACCTAACTAAGAAGCTTAGATTTTACTTCGAACGGTTTAGATGCAAGATTTGTTCAGATAGTATCACGATAACAGATGTTTGACGAAACCTCATTCTATTATATCATGATTTTTTATAGTTTTCAATACAAATGATCATGTATGTATTTAGAATCTAGCTGCCACTACGAAATGGTCGAAAGGATGTTTTTATGAAGGTAACAAACTCTTGGCTTTGGGCACAGTGCCATCTATGTATAAAATAGCTCCTTTGTTTAACTTGAGAGTTGAAATTACTTTATCTTTAGACTATGCGACTGTTTTATTCCCTTTTTAGAACTGTGCTTGGGTCATTGTTCGTCTCTTTATGGTCGTTAGCTGGCTCTAATCTGAAGGATACATTTGAAAAGATTAGTTAAAGGGCTTTAAAAAAGAATTTAGGTCGCCACCCGCGATTATGTGATACTCTGGAAACTTGTTTTTTATCAACAAAAGACTTTTTTGAAACTTTTAAATTTGTTATTTGTTTTTATCAGCTTTCGAACTTAGATGAACTCCGATAACAATGTAGCTATCAAGAATAATCATCGAAGTTTTTTAAGACCAATTAATCTCTGCTTTTTATTGTTAATTTAATTGATCCATCAAAACTGAATTTTGAGTCACTTTTTTGAAAACTTTTTTACTCGCAGCTATCAAAGTGTTTTTAGTGCTATCAACTGCAATGGAATACTTGTCAAGATCGACTAATTTTTTATAAAACTAAGGTGAATACTCTTGAAAGAAAAAGATATCCGCTTGAACTTTTTAGATATTTTCCAAAACATTTTTTTGTTTTCGATTCTAAGCCAAAAACGGTAACTAGAAAAAAGGTCGTATAAGAATGATATAGTCATGCGTATCTTTATCCTTCGCTTCTTCTAGCTTATCAATTCCATAGACATATCTTAAAAAAGTATGGTAGATGATCAGATCATATAATTTTGTTGCATTTTTTTATTAATCTTTGAATACTGTATCTATTTTTTTACGATTTGCTTAGAAGACTTCTTACCATTTGTTCTAGAATTATTTTCTGGTCATGAAGCGATCTTTGTTTATTCCGGCGTGCAAATCGAACATAGGTGAGTATCTTCCTGCTCCGAATTTCAGGTCGATTTTGCCGAGGTTCCATCGAAAAGATTAGCGTTTGAAATTTGGGAAATATTAAGGTAAAGTATTCATGTATATGCCTCCGATCTCTTAGAGTTCTTAGGTGAGGCCATCGTAGTAAAATTCAAATGGACTATCTAAGACTCCACAATAGTTCAATGTAGCTACGGTCAGATGATTTTTTTACGAATTTTTGAGAGATTATTTTTTGATTTGTGGAGATATTTGATGAGGCTGTATGTTGATACCTTAAACAGCGTTTACGCAACCCATTTCTGTATTCTCTGTTGTAAATTATAATCGAATCCAATTAAATCCTAAAAAAATGTATCAAAATATATAACTTTTTATATTTATTTACAAAAATTACAAAATCATTAGCAGATTTGTTTACCATCGATGATGCTTTAATCACTTCCACTTTCTTTTTGCGTTTTTGATATGTATTTTACATCGACAGCTTATATACAAAAATATCCGAAAGCAGATGCACAAACATGCCAGATTCCATGTGAAATTCTGAGATAGTCATTAGGGTCATCAAGACCATCTACAAAGAAAAAGATGCCTACACATAAAGCTGAGATTCCAATATACATTTTTCTTTTATTATATTTGACTTTTGTGGTGTTTCTGCGATAGAAACGAATGATCAAAGCTATTCCTATATAGAAAATACAAGGAAAAATGGTATATTTGACTTCCCAGGGATCTTTTTATTGAATTATAAGACTTGAAAGCAAAGTTGACCATCTTAGATTCGTATCTTGTGAGGTAAGACTACCAGAAACTCTGAGAATCATAAGCTAGAAGCTTGTTATAGCAAAAATATTATCTAATCTATGCCACTGCAATTCCGATAAAAATATAGTACAGTCATAAATCTAACAAATATGGTACAGAAACGATGTTAGTATGCTCATAGCGAATACAAATCCTTCAAAATGCGTAGAATCTTTATTGAATACTTTGATGACTAACGGTATTCCTGCGAAATTAGTTAGTGCTGCGATGATGGTCATAAATATAGCTTCTATTGTTGTGAGATGAGCATAGCTGGTCATGATTATAATGATAGTTATAGATGTTAGGTATACTCGATTACTACAATCTACGTTTTCAAGGGTTAGTCGAGGCAAACCAACCTTAGGGAATCGGCTTCATTATGGATCATAATCTTCTGTTCAGTCTTGCATAATGGCATAAAGGATAAATTTAGGGAAAAGTTTTTATCATGTTCCCTTCATCGAAAGTATTTTGTGGAACTATTAGTAATAATTAACCAAATGGTATAGGATGTTTCTATTTGCAAGACAAAGTTCAAATTTATGTAAATTATTCTTTAGGAAAAGATGCATCGTACATAGCTGTTTTGCCGTTTTGCAAAGTAATTTTATAAATAAAATCGAAAAAGTAAGCAAGTAAGGCTCAAAGACATCTGGTATATAAATCTCAATAAGATCTGATAAGACAATTGAATGAAATTCTTGGAATTAGTTAAGGAATTTAGCATTTTTTAGATTGGAAAAGTTTTGTAAAAAATTATTTAGTGGAGCCAAACAAAATAAGAATAGAGCTTCAGGTGAAAAATCATTAGCATTACTATGAGTGTTTTTTGGGGTTTAAATATCAAGGTTTAGGTGTAAAAATACACGAATTTAAAGACTAAAATTTTATTAACTCTACAAACAAATCGACTTTAGCAGTATAGATGGGTATGTTCTCGACAGAAAGAAAAATAAATGGTATTGGTAAAAAATTGAAAGCTACTACAAACTATAACTAGTGCTAATAAGGTATTTTTGAGCAGTAAAATTATCAAACTCATGTATATTGTTTAAATCAAAGACCAACTGAGTGCAATCAATCGTTCATGAGACACCTTAAATCTTCAATGTAGTTTTGCAACAAGTTTTTGAATTTAAATCAGTTGTATAAGCTTGAAAACGCTCATGCAGGTGTGAGTATCAAGATGGTCGAATAAACACAAAAAATAGCACAGATTGTGCTGTAAACTTCGAGTAATAAAGGAGTCGTAGTCGCATAGATAGCCCATAATTTCGATTTAACGAGAAATCTTTCGCTATCTAGAGACTCATTTAAGCAAAAAGAAGAAAAATTGCCATAAGAATTAAAATAAAAAGGAGTTAAATTCGATACATTTCATCAAGTTTTGTAGCAATCAAAAGCAAAAGCTAATTAACCTATAAAAGGCGATAAAAGCTTAAGCAAATAGAAGAAAAATTATGATGGCTAACATGCAAAGTTTATTCTAAAGCAATTGCAATAACGAAACGAGAGATTAAAATCATCTTTTCGACCTATTTAATAGCAACCTCAATATAAAAACAATCTTTCTTCATAATAAAAAAATCATAAAAATCTTTCTAATAAAAATTTGGCTTCTCATTTTGATGAATTAAGACCTTCCCAAAGAGCAATAGGCCCTATATATCAGCTTTTATAAAAATCTTGTAATCAATCGGTTTAAGTTATTAAAAATGACCATCATAGGTCTAGTTTTTAATAAGAATTTTCAGAACCTTTAATTAAAAGGGTCAATAAAATGTTATAAAAATAATATTAAACAGGCCATTTTTAAGAAATTTAAAGCAAAAATATGACGAATCAGCGTTTTGATTTTAACGGGCATCTTCGTTCTCAAAAATAAGCAAATCAAGAATATTCATTAGGTTTCTTTAATAAAAAACTATAATAATCGTATGAGTCCTTTTCTCCTCAAAAAAATACTTTTTCTACACATCAAAGATCTACTCAGATAAATAGCATGTCGACTTCTCAAAAAAGTCCTGGAAAAATAGTACACTACCCTCGTAGATGACTGCATATATTCTATTTTTTTTTGATATATATTTATTTTATTTGTAAAATAATCGTTAAGTTTAATGCGAAAATACATCAAATCAATGCGTGAGCAGATCGACCACTAAGGCCACATTTTCCAGCAAGCAAAGAGAAAGTTTCACTACTAACCGAATCAAAACACTAGAAATTTCCTAAAATCGAAGCCTAAACCGGCTCCAGTAGAATGCACTTAATAGCAAAAATTCAAAGGAGACTACTCTAGTGTCAAATAGGGCAAAAATGAGAACGTCTAAGCGAGTGAAAGTAGCTGGATATGTAAGCTAATCAACGGAATTCAAGAGCACATATGTGAATAGAATAAAATCGTTCAATCTCTAAGATAAAAAAATGTAAAAGAAATCAACAGCGAACTTTAAATAGAACTAGACCCTAATCAAATATCTGTCAGTCCTTTAAACAATCGTAACAAATAAAATAGACATGTAGCTCCACAAGTCACCAGAAGGCTTAGCGGTTAGAGAAAAAATATTTTAAGTAATGCTTCGGCTGTAGTACTTAAGCAAAGAAAAAATAGTTAAATAGTGGTTTAATGTAGCAAAAGTCCGTCTAAGATACAAAGCAGCAAAAAACATTCGATGATTGGCCCGAAATCATAAGCAAAAAATTTATAAAGAGCCAGTAGTATGAGTACAAAAACAAACAATTTTAGCGGCAAAAACAGCAACTGTAGTGGAAAATAAAAAAAGAAAGCAGGACCCAAAATATTACCAAGAAAACTATTCGTTTCAGACAGTAGCACAACCAATCTTTAATCATAGAACGATAAAACTGCAGCAAGTGGCAATATTCGTCAACAAAAAAATACAATCAAGTGTGGAGAACTAAGCTAGAGTTTGGCAGAAATGTAATAAATTAAATACAAATCGAATATTTATGACAAAGATATCAGTTTTGATGAGGTTTCTTCGAAGATTAATATTTTGGATTTGACCTTAGATGCGCCTTTGTTTTTAGAATAGCAGAATAAACAAGAGAAAAATGTTGTTTTGAGTAAGAAGCAAGCGGGTTCTATAAGAAAAAACTCAACAAATTACAGCGGATACAGCTTCAAAATAAATGAAATAAGGTAAGAAAGACAGCTTCTAACACAAAAAAGTCATGATAATTTGCTCGAATCTCAGAAAAAAGAGAGAAAAAGAGAAGGTCTATAGTAAATTCCTACATTAAGAGACATAAATGGAAGGTTTAACTACCTTTCTAATCGACAAGAATCATCAAGCAAGCCTACAATAGCCATAAAGGATATCCTAGCAAATCGCTAAGCTTTAGGAAAAGAAAACATATAGATTAAATCAACACCAAAAAATGCAATCCAACCTGTACAAAAAGAGTAATCTAACCCAAAACCAAAAAGTGCGACATGTTCTTTACCGATAAATTTGAACAAATAAGCTTACTTGAACGAATCATCTAATATATTTGTAGACTCGGTTTAGCAGTCTAATTTCAGAACACCTGAGTATGGAACTCTACGCGATGTATTGAAAGAAGTCCAGCCAAAAAAATATTCATACCTTCAATCTGACCAGGTAGATTCTAACTGTATCTCTCTAGAAAAAGACAGGATAGCACGAAGCGGTTAGTCAGATGTACTAATCGATCGATTGAATAACAAACTTAACAGTTATATAAGAAGGCATCAGTTAGGCGAGCATTAAATATAGACGTAGTAGTGGAAATAAGGAGAACCTACATATAGACTGATTCATTTGGATTTCAATGAGTTAAAAAAGCATAGTGATTTCTATAATTCTTGAAATTAGTAATGAAATATTATCAGTAAACTATTATCAATGGCAGAGCTGGTTACATGTCTCCATGTCTCGATAGTTGCTAATAAAAGGCAAAGAGAGTAACTTGTCACAAGAAAGTCGTTCTTTAGGGTTTTTCTTGAGGATTTGATTTATAAATTATTTGAATTTTTATGAAACTGAAGATGGAAATTTGACTTCTTAGGTCACCTGTATTACATATAAATTACAATACGGACCAAATCTTGTTGGTCTTATATGTCGAAAGGTGTGGTTCCGAGATGAAGCTCATAGGCTAGTACTCCAACTGCCCACAAATCTACTTTTTCGTCGTATTTTTAACCAGTCATCAGCTCTGGAGATAGATAAAGAGGAGTTCCACAAAAAGTAGATCTAAGTTCTTATTTTTTATTGACCGCCCAACCAAAATCACATAACTTAACGTTTCCCTTCATATATAAAAAATTACATGAACCAAGACTATATTTTCAGGTTTGATATCACGATGCAAAACCTTATGCTTATGCATCAAATCAACAGCTTAAAGCAAATTTCCAATAATGAAACTGGTCGACTCTTCTGACAATTTTGTACCAGCAGATATGATATCATAGAGTTGTCCGTCACAACCGAGCTCCATTACTGTGTAAAAATATTATTTATCAACAAAATATCCGTAGATTTTGAGAATGTTGGGATGGTCCATGAAACTTTGAATTTTGAGTTATCTTATGAATTGGTGCAGCATATTTCCTTTTATTATTCTTTATTTCTACATTTTTTTCAAAGCCACAACGACGCCTGTTTTGAGTTAAACTGCAAGACTTACACTACCGAATTTCCCTTAACTTAATGTCTTTAATACTTTAAAATTTTCAAATCGAAGCTATCTTTTGCCCATGTTTCTCAAAAATTTAGGCAAAGCTTTATCGCTTTTAGAGTTGCTTAGCTTTCTGCCTTATTGCGATGAACCTGTATTTCTCAATATGGGTGGCTTCAGCCAATTTGAACCTTATTTTAGCTATTAGCTCAACTTAAGTTTTTACGCCTTACGAAAATAAAGTTGTTTATCTTCTGAACCTTTGAATTGATCCCTTTGATTTTCCAACTGAAAATGCTATGGTCTTTTAAACTAAGCCGCGTTTGGTACATATTTTGCAAAATATTATTCTGACTTTTGTTTTTTCAAAGTCTTTTGCTGATTGTAAAGATCATTCAATTTGAGTCTCGGTGAGTTAGACGGAGACATCGGGTGCTTATGATTCATGAGTCCAACGATGAGACTGTTGCCGGTTCTGCCTTGCCAGGTTAGATGAGAGGGCGAGATGTTCTTATTCATTTTATTAATATTAATCACGCTAGCAATTTTATCTGGCTGAATAAAAATATCATAAATGTTCAACCATATTTGGGATTTAGTTAACTCAATCACTTGTTTAGGGCGATATGGCGTAGTGTTTGAAATTGTAAGTGGATTCGCCGTCGTAGATTAGTCTGAAAAGTCCCGCTGTTTTCTTTTTTGTTTTCTTTTGACGATTGTCTATTACAACTTTTACTGTATCTTAAAGAACAAGTTTGACTAATTTTCTGGTGACTTCAGTCGAATAATCCATGGCAGGACTGCTGTTGATTTCTAGAAGCCAAGGATTCAAATTAGAATCGATCATAAAATCGTAACCTATGAGCTCAAAAGATCTTTTTCTTCCCGAAACCTGGTCCTGAGTTGAGATAATAGTCGCTACTACGATCTCTTTCATTCTTGAAACAAGTTCTTTCATCTTACCTTATCCATAATTGGTATTGAGCCATTCTTTGAAAGTTTATTTGTGCCACATTGAATCTTTCTAAAGCATTTGAGCTGTGACTTGTTTGTTATACTTTTGAATAGAGTTATTGGCGAGATGAGCGTATCGGTTGTTTAGCTGTTTGGGATCGTATTTTTACAAGCAAAAACGAAGATAGAATTCACCATAGAACCATATTCTGGGTGGATTGTAGTCTTATACCAGCACCCATTGCCTTATGTCAAATTTACGATCATTTATTATTAAAGGATTTTCAAGATATTTTTGTGCTACGTATTGTGTCTCACGACCTATACTTAGATCAAGAATGTCACCCAGTTATGAGTAGCATTTAATGCCTCGACCTCGTGATAAAACTAAATTAATTAATATTTACAAGCTGGCTTGATGATCCAGATATTTCCCTTTCCATTGAGCTCGTACTGAGGCTATCTCTATTTTAATCTCTAGAGAAGTCCAGTCACTCGAGCATAGAAACTTGTCCAAGATAGCTATAAAAGCTACCAAGCAGCTAGTGTCGACATAACTTCTTAAGACTTGAACTGCTGAGGCTGTAAAAGAAATCTCCACTAAGCAGGAGTGCATAGATTAAAACGATTCGCTATAAGATTTGCTAATAATTTTTAAGGACGCAGTAAACGACGAGCTGTGACAACAAAAGCGATCTTTATCTGACCCTGAATGTCAACAGCCGGTTATGTTTCTTATGCTTTTTTGAGAAGAGACTCACAGAAAATCCATTTGTACACCTATAAAAAATTTTAGAAATCGTGAAGATCTGACAAATCGAAAGCCTTAGGGAAAAATTGATCTACATCTACTCGCTAGCTGAACATGACTGACCTTAGACTTTTGCAAATGCCGTACTTGCTTGTCAAACAGGCATTATTATTGAAATGATTGACCACTTGTTGAGCCTACAAAGATTCATAATTGATGCCGTTTACTTTGGTGGTCCATTTGAAATTGTAAAAATGTGAGTTCGGGTCAGGATTTTAGACCCATCCGCGTTCTAATAAAGCATTTTTTAAGTCTTTGTAGCCACCTTTGATAATGAAGACGGAACATCCTTATGCACCTACAGATTTTTTCCAGCTCTACATATCTCTGCATTTTTCCTTATGTTATGGCTATTCCTCAGACTAACTTGACTCAGACTTCTTCTTTTTTGCTTACTTTCTCTTCAAAGCCAGAACTTTCATCTGTGGGCTTGCCATAAAATTAAATTTTTCTCTATACTTATATTTCCCTTTAAGCTGAGCAATTTTAATAAGTTTTGCCCAAGCTTCCTCTAATCCTTTTCTTGCCATTTTCTTTCCCTTATGCTAGTATACCTAAAAAGTGCCCTATTATCCAAGTTGTCGCATAAAAAATTATTTGGTGCCACAGGCTGCAGCGATGGCTAAGGGGTAGTATCTAAAATATGCCATAACAGCTTTTTAATACTAAAGTTTTATATTTTGTTCTTATTGTAGCTATATTTTTTTACTTTTTCCGAGTCTATCTTCTCGAATCGGTTTCAGATTTATCTTGTGCTCGCTACTCGCATGCTAGTTTTGTTTCGACGGCACAGTGAGAGCCAGATACGTTTTGCAATTTGTGTTTCTTCGAGGTGCTTCTTTCGGCAACCTGTTTTGTTCTCTAAGTAGTCCTAGTTTTGTGGAGGGTGGTCTTACTTCAGGTATTTGTGGAAGTTCCGAAGAGGACGGTCTAGGTTGCTGATGTTGACTTGTTTTTTTGGATAGACTAAGTTTCTTCGTGTCGATAGTTAACCCGTTGATAAACATTTAAATATGAGTGCTGACCTAAGTTAGACGGTAATTATAATAATCAAACAGTTTCCATACCATGAGTAAGGAAATCGACGAACATGTGCTCAGATTGTACTAGCCTAAGAAGCTACTAGGTAGTGGAGCTTATGGACATGTCTGGCGAGCCATAGACAAACGTAACGGACGACAATATGCGCTTAAAAAAGTATTTGATGCGTTCTCTAATGCTACGGATGCGCAACGGACGTATCGAGAAATCACCTTATTGACGCATTTAGATCATCCGAATATAGTCAGATTAAATGCTGTAGTCAAAGCTCAAAATAATAGGGATCTCTATATCATCTTTGAGTATGTCTAAGCTGATCTTCACACTTTGGTCGGATAAGGAGTGCTCCAAGATGTGCATATAAGATACGTAGCATGGCAGCTATTAAAAGCTTTAGGATATTTGCATTCTGCTCAACTTTTGCATCGTGACTTGAAACCTTCAAATATTCTTATCAATAGCGAATGCTAAAGTATATTTTTTGTTACTTAGTCAAGTTATGTGATTTCGGGCTGGCGAGGACTCTTACTTGCTAGTAGTAGCAAGAAATGGTGCTTTCTTAATAAGTGGCTACACGCTGGTATAGATCACCTTAAATGTTGCTAGGCTCGCGTCATTATTCTTACCCTACTGACGTATGGAGTGTCGGTTGTATAGTTGGGTAACTATTGATAGGCCAACCTCTTTTTCCTGGTCAATCTACTCTAGATCAGCTTTAAAAAATAGTCGAGTTTTCAGGTCAGCCTTCAAGAAAAAGTGTTTAATCTTTGCAATCGTAAGTAGCTGATAGTCTTCTTAGTCAGCTTTCTATCAAAAGACGCAAAGCAAGTTAGTTTTTCAAAGGCAAAGATGCATAGTTGAGCAAATTAGTTCAACGTATGCTTGAGTTCAATCCTTTTTAAAGAATCACAATAAAATAGGCGATGAAGAGTTAATGTTTCAAGTAGTTTGCTGGTTAAGTATAAATTTGTGACAAATTTGTAGTACCATAAGTAGATGACAACGTTAGACTAACGGTACAACAATATCGGAAGATCATCTATTAGGATATCAAAAGACGATATCCTGAAGAAAATATGCATGTAACGAATCCAAAGAAACTTCCATCATTTATAAAAGCAAAAAGCAAAAGTAAATAAAAATGTTCAAAATAGCATTCTAGACTACAAAGTGTTGAGAAAAAACAAACTCTGGTCAAACAAACTAGTTATCATAATCTTAAAAGCAAAGGTGAGAAATCAGTTAACAAACTGCAACAAAGCGAAATTTTAAATAAATTGCAGCAAAACGGAGTCGTAAACAAATCTCAGCATAGCAATCTAAATAAAAATCAGCAAAATGCAGGAATAAGCAAATCTCAAGTACGGCTCGAAGGAGCCTAAACGTGTCTTAAGCGTACTGGAAGTCGCAAACAATTGATAAAAAAGAAAATTTCTCCGAGCAAGGTTATGTTTAAAAAATGATATTTTTACTATGAGTTGCCCTATATAACTTTTGATTTTGATATACTAATCATTTAAATGGAGATAACTGCCGAGTTTAAACTGCCTTTGACTGTAGGATCATAAACACTATCAAATCCAGCGTCTTTCACGCTGAATTCTTAACAAAATTAGCTTCGACTGTTGATAACAAAGCCACATTTGGCATAGCTTTACATGTACAATCAGATAGGAGCAGTGATCAAGTATCAATAGTCAACTGTTATACTTAGTAGCAAATGCGATAAAAAATAATAGCTAAAAATGATTCCAGTACGCGCAAATCTTTCCGAACATGTATAGCCTGCAAAAATTTTTCCTTTCATGTTACGAATGCTATCATCAGGCCAGCAGCTAACTCTGCATTCATCAAAATAACGCGTATTTTTTTAACTAAGACACGTTTCCAAAGCAAAATTCATCAGTAATGAATATCTAGCTCAAGTAACTAACAGATAAGAGGAATGGGGTCTTCTAAGTATGGACAATTCTCAAAGAATTTTAATCTAAATGATTCAAACAACTTTTCCAGTGATCGGCGTATGGACTAAACAAAATACAAGCGATCTTAGATGTATGGATCTCTATTATAATTTTTTGCAAAGGTCTGCATCGAAAAAATGTCTTTTTCTCAAAGGAAATAAATCATATTTTTATGCAGTCAAAATCAACCCTGAAAAAGGTCATCCTGAGCTTTATTTAGTAAGCTGGTAGTTTCGTTAACCTCATTAGCAGACTCTATGGCCCTGTGTGAAATAAAATTAGCTTGTATTTTAGACTTCAGATCAAAGCAGTTTTGAATTCACTTTGCGTAGTGACGAAAAAGTTCCTTCGAAACTTATGAATATTGAGTGTTCTCCCATAAAACCTACAACTTTCGCAGAGCATTTATGGCTCAGCAACAGTCAACCAGATTCTCCAAAATTTTCAACAAATACTCAAAACGTTGAGACAAATGCCCTTAAAAAACTTGTACGCTAGCAAGAAATTTAAATAAATTAACTTAAAGCTGAAGTCCTTATGTTGCGAAGAAAACTTAGAGCAAAAGAAATTTAAGGAAGGTAGATGAGAAGATAGGAAAGTGTCGATATATAGGGCAAAAATAGGTATTTACGGGTAGCTGATTTGAGTAGTATGAGAACTTGTGGAGGTAGTAGTGGAGCTTCATCTTCGGGTCAAGAAGATCTTAATGAAATCTGGGAAAGATACGAGCTAAGAGACTTCAAATGACATGATCAGTAGTTTTGTTTGTCTTAAATTTATATTTTTATACTAAAAAAAAATATTCTTGTTTTTGAGACATAAATTGATCATATTCTGAACTTAGGCTTCTTATAGTTGAAGTACAACTGCAAAATTCCTCTATGAAAGATTGACTAAAACCCTGATTTTTACGTGAAATCCCATTCTCTTCTTAGAATCTTAAAAGCCAGGTCTTTGTAAGGTGGTCCAGCCTTGAAGATTATAATACAATAATCTGGACTTTAGGTCGCTTCGAGATAGTACTGAGGTGTTTTCAGCTTATCGTAAAGATCAGGATAAAAAATATTGAATTTGTATCCTTGGATCGTCTTCGGAGGAGGATCGTCGTCAGTGTAGTGCATAGTGTTGTATTTATTCCACTATATTTTGACTCTTTTTCTGTTTATGTATTGAGGCTTTCGATCTCGGAATCTACCTTCGGTCTAGCAGGGCACCCAGTCGTCGAATTATTATTCGTCTTATTACATTCTTTTGTATTTTTAAAATTAGATAATTTATTGAGTGATAATGTCGTAACTCGAAGATATCTCAGAGACGATTGAAGTATTTAGTAAATTATGATTTTTTGGCAAAGAAAGATTCTCCTCAAGTTTTTCTCTGCATTTCTCGAATTATCCTTTGAATATTTTTTGAGCTAAATTCTATCTTTCTTGTCTTTAGTCTTATTAAGTTGTAATAAGTTTTGGATTTACGAGTGAAACTGGACCAAGTGGAGGCGAAATCGGCTCTTAATCTTAAATTTCTTATTATTCTTACTATTTTGCTTACCTTTATTTGTAATTTTCTCTAAAATTTTAATAAACTTTGCTCAGTTAGCTTTCTTTTCTTTTTTAATCGATTTTTAGTTTCACACAATTCCAAAAAGCGTTTCCCGAATCTCCTCTATTCGCTAAGGTCGTCTCTATTACTTTTTCCATTTTTATGAGTTCTTACTAAGGTTTGTTGAGAATTTAGTCGACTTGTGCCCTGAAAGCTTGATCGATTGCACTTTAGCCTTTTTTATTCGAAAGTACTGCTCGAGCTACTACTTTAAGACTTTGCCAGTACTTGATAAATCCACTATTCATCTTCTTTTCAGCTCTCTAAATATTTTCCATCGACGGAAAAAGCTCTTAAATTTGATTGATTGTCAATTTATTGAGGAATATTCTCGGATCGATCATAACTTCCTGAATTTTGGAATCATATTGAAATTTTCCCTTGTAAATCCAGACTACTTTGACGAATTTATCAATAGGTTGTTCACGGCTTTGTTAGATTCTGAGTAAAGAACGGATGATTTCTTGATTCGCTTGGAATTATTACTAGTCTTATTCGTCGTAGCGATTTCGAGGACCTTTTTCAGGGGAGTTTGAACGATCTCGAGAGCGTGAACGCTATCGTCGTCTCTCTTATTAATTCATATAATAATTATAGCTAAGCGTTTTAGAGATGATTAAATAATGATAAAAAAATAGATTTATGAGTTAAAAATGAAGAAAATTTGATTTTTTATTGTTTGATATTTAAGTTGGATTGAGAGATGCAAAAAGGGGCGATCCGGGAATTGAACCCGGGACCTCCTGTACCCAAAACAGGAATCATACCACTAGACCAATCGCCCTTATTACAATCGAAACTATCAGTTATAATTAATATGATATTCGTTGTCACATGAAACTCATCAAAGAAAACTGGTTGTATAATATTTGTTTTTATAAAAACGATATAATTGACTTCAATTAAATACTAATTTTTCGAAAGTAGCTCAATTATATACAAATTTATCATTGTTTGCATTTAAATAAAAAAGGATTAAGTTATCCATATATGTACTACTTAGTCTTAAAGTGAGTTTTAATTATAGAAAAAATATTTTAATTAGCTTCTACTATTGTGATGGTATCGAATTTATTCTTATTATTGCTTTTATTGTGTTCTTATGTTATTTTTCCATGATAATTTTAATATATGGGAACAAGTTAAAGCCGCGGAAGATAAGAACAGAAAGTGAAAGTTCAGCACCCAGCTTTTAAGTAATCCAGAGTTGTCTCTGATCGCAATATCAAACTGCTTGAAGCCGAAATACTCACCGATCAGAAGACATACCAAGAATGGTCTTCTTCTATCAGTCAAGGATAGCTCGATGGTAAAAAATATCGTTTTTTGATGTTGCCGATGAAAGAAAGTAGTATTTAGCAAGGCGGAATTTGCACTGGCCGAAGCTCGTCTACCGTACTTATGATTACATGCAGATCACTTACGATAATAATCCGCTGGTCCTGAGTGAAGCGATAGAGCTGCTACAAGCCAACCATTAGAACTTTAAAGAACCAGAATTATGGCATTTACTCTATACCATATGTTCAGCCTAAGAGGAATACTCCAAAATCAAGGGAACAAAAAACAGAATAGGAGACATACGACCAGTCAACATCTTCCTTTCCGAAAAAGGCAAAGCCAGAGTAGCCAATCTTTACTCATGGCCCGGCGTCAAAAACAATCAAGCGAAGATTCAAAATGGTTAAGTACTTTACTTGGCACCCGAAGAGATCCAGAAACTCAAGGAAGGAGGCAGTCTTTCGGAAGATAATGAGCAAAGTTAGATGTTTTCTATTGGTCTTACTATGCTTTCTGCAGGAATTCTT
>Ga0169931_10004574_pt1 | contig 21468 bp, 20 predicted proteins | sample Kivu_15m_20L_FD_129675 | JGI IMG/M metagenome (GOLD analysis project Ga0169931, IMG submission 129675) | Freshwater microbial communities from Lake Kivu, Western Province, Rwanda to study Microbial Dark Matter (Phase II) - Kivu_15m_20L... | ecosystem: Environmental > Aquatic > Freshwater > Lake... | reverse complement strand
GAATGATACTGTGAGTTTAGCGGTGTTAGATGTTGCAGGAGCTCCTGCTCAGACTCGCGCCCTCACGCGCGAGGGGGATACAGTAGTAGTGATTGGCGGCGGCGGTAAGTCGGGCTTGCTCTGTTTGTACGAGGCTAAACAAAAAGCTGGAGTGAGAACCATTGCAATCGAGTATTCAGCCAGAGCGTGTGAGCGTCTGAAGTCCTTATCGTTTGTAGATGAAGTGATCCAAGCAGACGCACGAAATGCAATCGAGGTGATGCGGGCAGTAGAAAAAGTGACCAATGGGCGCCGAGGTGATTTGGTGATCAACGTGGCGAATATCCCCGAAACTGAGATGAGCTCGATCCTTTCGTGTAGGAATAAAGGGATCGTTTATTTCTTCAGTATGGCCACCAGTTTTACGCGCGCAGCCCTGGGGGCGGAGGGCGTAGGAGCCGATGTCGACTTGCGCATTGGAAACGGTTACACTGAAGGGCATGCTGACCTTGCTCTTTCAGTTTTGAGACGGAGTCCCGAGATTCGGGAAATCTTTGAAGAAACATACGCCTCAGTTTGAGGTTCTTCAGGAAAGTGGAACACAATGGCTCATTTGAATTTGGACTTTGCCAAGGTTGAACGCTGCCGAGAACTTGCTCAGCAAATCTCTCAATCTGTTGAGGGGATGATCACCTCTCACACTACAGTAGGCATTGAACGTGCGACTCTTCGGATGTTGGGAGTGAACGGTGCCGTGACACGGAACGGACAGTTTTACCCTGAAGTGAACGCGATTATCGACGAACTTCAGAAAAAAGGACAACTCGCGTCCGGCGTGATGCCATTATTTGTAAATGGACTGATCCAAACTGGTCTCTCGGTGTCCGAACTTGGACGGGAAGTTGCGGAGGGACGAATCATTCTCACAGCCTTGCCGCAGGCGCTTCGAGCAGACATCGATAATAAGGCCATTGAACTTACCCGTACAAGTGTATCGCGATTAGTTGCTGCTCGTGAGAAGCGGGACGGTTTGCGGCTCGAATTGAAGGATCACTTCGATGCAGAGGGCAAGAATGGGCCACTTTTGTATGTGATTGTTGCTACAGGAAATATCTTCGATGATGTCGTTCAGGCGCGTGCAGCGGCTCAGGCTGGGGCTGATGCCATCGCCGTGATCCGATCCACGGCTCAGTCACTGTTAGATTACGTTCCCCATGGTGCAACGACGGAGGGCTTTGGTGGAACCTATGCTACTCAAGAGAACTTTCGAATCATGCGAGAGGCTCTTGATGACGAAGGCAAGAAGCTGGGTCGCTATATCCGCTTGACCAACTATTGCTCGGGACTTTGTATGGCCGAGATTGCAGCTCTGGGGGCAATGGAGCGCCTGGATTTTCTGCTGAATGATGCCATGTATGGAATTCTGTTTCGTGACATCAACATGAAGCGGACTCTGATTGATCAACACTTCTCGAGACGCATTATTGCCTTATCCCGCATTGTGATTCACACCGGGGAAGATAATTACCTCACGACTGCAGATGCAGTTGAAAACGGACATCAGGTGTTGGCGTCTCAGTTTATCAACGAGCGGTTTGCGTTAAACGCCAAGATGACTCCGGATTTGATGGGTCTTGGACACGCGCAGGAAATGGATCCTGAGCACCCGAACGTTTTCCTGCTTGAGATTGCGCGAGCTCAGATGACGAGAGATATTTTTCCGAAGTCACCGATTAAGTTTATGCCTCCTACCCGGTTTAAGTCAGGAGATATTTTTTACTCTCATCTGATGGATGCGATGTTTAACTTTGTTGGCGTGGTGACTGGTCAAACGATTCAGCTTTTGGGAATGGCCACTGAGGCAATGCATACGCCTCTGCTGCAAGACCGCTGGATGAGCATTAAAAACGCAAAATATATTTTCAGCGGGGCGAAAGATCTGGGCGCCGACATTCGATTTGAGAAGGGTGGAAAGATCGAATCGTGGGCCGCTAAAGTTCTAGACGAAACGTTGTCTCACTTGGAGATGATCAATTTAAAGGGGCTCCCGCGCGCGATTGAGGAACGGGCTTTCGCAGAGGTTAGCCGGAGGGAGACCGGTGGCAAGGGCCACGATGGCGTGATCGTGAGATCACCAGACTATCTCAACCCATTTTTTGATCTGCTCTAAAGGGCAAGGGAGGAGTGATATTATGAGCGATTCTAACCTCGAATCGAAGTTATCAGACCAGAAGTCACGGATGTCAGAGCTTGATCTGACTCAATTGAAACCTTATGGCGACATCTTGAACGATGGTACCATTCAGGTCTCTTTCACCCTTCCAGTTGAGCCATCTCCTGAGGCAAGAGAAGCTGCGATGCAGTTCGCTCACAAGATGGGGCTGGACCAAGTGAAGATCGCGACGATGGAAAAGGCCGCCAACGGATTCGCCTTTTTTGTGGTTTATGGAAATACACGTCACACAGTAGATTTTACTGAGATCCATGTGGTCAAAGTGAAGGCAAAAAAGCGATCTCGGGACGAGATCGATGAGATTATCCGCACTCAGATTGGCCGCAAGTTGGTCGTTCTCGGTGCGTGTACCGGTTATGACGCCCACACCGTGGGGATCGACGCCATTATGAACATGAAGGGCTTTGCCGGGGATTACGGACTCGAGCGTTATCAATGGTTGGACGCTCGCAATTTGGGTGCCCAGGTTTTAAACGATGATCTTTTGAAGCTTGCGGTTGATGAAAAAGCCGATGTGATCTTAGTGAGTAAAGTGGTCACCCAGCACAATATTCATCTAAAGGATCTCCAAGAGCTGATTAAGAGGGCGGATGAGTTGGGTGTGGCTGATAAGATGATTTTTGTCGCTGGCGGCCCCCGAGTGACTCATCCCATGGCTCTGGAGTGCGGATTTGATGCAGGATTTGGAGTTGGGACTAAGCCTTCGGATGTGGCGAGTTATTTTGTCGAGGAGTACTTGAGGAGACAGGGAGTCTCTCTCGAAGACGCTCAAGAGACCGAAGCTGAGATTTCACAGGAGTAAGCGCATGACTAAGCTGGCAAGAGTTGGTCGAGAAATAGAGGTACAGAAGATCGAAGCATGCATTCGAGCTGGAAGGCATCTCTTGCTTGAGGGGCCGGTTGGAGCGGGAAAAACACACCTTGCGCTTGCCGTGATTGACGATCTCGGCATTCCGTTGTTTCGAGTGGACGGGGATAGTCGTTATTCAGAGCAGAAGCTCACCGGATGGTTTGATCCGCCATTGGTAGTAGAGAAGGGTTTTGGTGCGGAATCTTTTTTGCCGGGTCCTTTGGTTCAGGCAATGCAGGCAGGTGGGGTTCTCTTTATTAATGAATTGAACCGTATGCCCGAAGGTGTTCAGAACGTCCTACTCCCTGCAATTGATGAGGGTCTGATTGTTGTTCCTCGTTTGGGTGAGATCCGAGCGACGGAAGGGTTCGTGGTGATTGCTACTCAGAACCCCAAAGAGTTCGTAGCGACATCTCACTTGAGCGAGGCGATTCTGGATCGCTTTGAATGGGCGCAAGTCGAGTATCAATCTGAGACGGAAGAACGTGAGATTGTTGAGATCAAGCTGCGTAAGCAGCTTTCTCGTCCTTCGGTGAGCCCGGTTCCTGGGGGCGAAGAAACTCATGCCATGCTTAGAGATGCGGCTGTCCGTTTGTGCCGAGCAACTCGGAATCATCCCCGCCTAAAAAGAGGAGCCTCTGTTCGTGCAGCGATCGCAGTTGCGGAGTTGACGGTATCCCTGTCGCAAAAGCTTCCTGATTGGAAAGAAGGTTTTGTGCAAGCCGCGTTGTTGGCTTTGCCAACTCGAATTGAATTAAAGCCTGAAGGGGAGTCCGGACCTACTAAAGGGGGTGGAGCTACTTCTTTGAGTACTTTGATTGAGCAGATGGCTCGTGAAGCGCTTTCAGCGGCTAATGGAGGAGAAGGCGGAAAAAAGTCGCTAACTCCCTGAGTGTTGAGGCGGATACCCAGGGAGACTCTCCACCATCAGCATTCCAGAGCTCTTTAAAGAAAGAGCAGAACGGGACTCAGCGGCGCACGATGAGCTCGGAGGCGATGTTTATGCCTCCCGAGTCATTTGGCCCACCGGAATCGAACGTTCAAGGCTCGTTGGCAGAGCAGGACCCGATGAATTCCTTTCCCCATCAAAGCTCATGGGATGTTGCGACGCGGTATCATGAGTTCAAAAAGCGGGTGGGTGCGAAACAACCTGCTCTGCTGGCCTACCGCACACTCGCCGTAGATGCGATTTTGGAGCGAGCTCGCCTGGTACTGGGCTCCGTCGTTCGACCAACCTGGGTTGCAGAGGCGCCCTGGACGGATCTTCCCAAGGGTGCGATTGATCCAGAGTTAGACCTTGAAGTTAGTTTCGAAAACTCTCCGGAGCTTTTGATTGGCGCTCCGGTTCAAGGTTCATCCCTTTGGATGACTTATCAGATGCACCGAAGTCAGGGGGTTGTCCTTGCGGTAGATACCTCTCTCTCCATGACAGGCGAAAAGCTTGCGCTCACGGCAGTTGCGTTAGCTGTAGTTTTACTTCAGTTTCCAGAGGATCCAATTGGGATTGTCGCCTTCGAGAATGAGGCGAATATCCTTAAGCGCCCGCACGAAACGCTATCAGTCAAAGAGGTGATTGAACGATTCATGGATGTTCCCGCGCAGGGATATACGCATCTCGAGAGTGGTCTGAAAGCAGCGCTTCAGTTGTCGCGCGAGATTCCCAAGATGATTCGAACGAAGCGGATCTCGACGGTACTGTTGAGCGACGGCAAGTACACGGCAGGACGTGATCCTGTGTATTTGGCCCCATCATTTAATCACTTGGTGGTCCTCAAGATGGGGAGAGAGCGTGCGAGTCGAGGGCTCTGCGAAGAGCTCGCATTGAAGGGCCGCGGTCTATTAAAAGAGGTTCCTGAGCTCGAGGCGTTACCCCAGGTCATGTATGGGGTAGTGAAGGATCTATTGAGGGGCCGCGTAGGTAGCTAGGATGGGTGCCAATTGAGCTTTGTGGCACGAATAAAAACCCCATTGCACCTTAAGCAAGCCAGGGTGATAACCTTCTTACTATGCGCAAGGATTACGAATTCAAAACTGAGACCGTTAAAATTGAAATCGAAATCGAGAAGTATGTTCTCGATGCCCTTCAGGCCATGGGCCCGAAGTCTAAATTCTCCGTTTCACAGATCGTGAACGTCGCCACAAAAAAGTACATCACGCGACACACGGACAAGCTGCCAGAGGGCTACAAGTTTTCGCTTACTCTTGAGTCTCGAAAGTAAGTTTGGTTCCAGGAGTGGGGGACGTCTCTGTAACGGACGCAATACCCTCCTGGACCGCCTTATGAATGAGGTAGAGGTGTACAGATTTCACTTGTTGAATCTGCTCATCCGTTAACTCGACCTCAGTTTCGATCTCATACATGACTGCGGCCTGAGTAGGGTCGGTAGTAAACGCTTGCTCTGCTGACGTGTTCGTGTCCCTTTGGGGGTCTTTACAGGTGGTCTCTGTGCGGAGCATTTTGAAACTCTTGAGGCTGATCTCCTGCACCTGAGTGGGGGGCGCGTTAAGGGTGATCACAAGCTCAGTGGGGTGTCTCTGGGGGAAGTCTCTGTCTAAGGTTGGCACCTTGATCGAGACACACTGCTTCTGGGCCCTCTTAAACGCGTTGAGTTGCTCGAGGTCGAGTTCGATGCTGAGGCCGTTGTCTGCTTCATCCGTTTGAGCTTCAACTAAGGCCGAAAGCTCATGCGCGTTTTGTATTCGAACTTTGATCTCAAACGCCATGTTGAGATCTGACTCGGATGAGCTAGGTGTAGCTTTTGGAGCAATTAAGGGAGACGTCTCGCTGTCTCCCGATGTGCTCCCTTTGATAAGGCCGTGGGACTCAAAGATGCCAGGAGGGCGGGAGCCCTGATCACCCTTGAGCATGCTGGGTGCGAGGGGGCTACAAGCAGAAGCGAGTAACAGGGAGCTCAAAGTGAGGAGAGCGGATCTTCCTGGGGCCCCGAGCGATGGGGACCCATTCCCTTTTGAGGTCGATTGATGGGTTCTAGGCATGTTCGCGTGCCCTCACTTTCCGGGACCCATAATTCAATCCTTGTGCCACAGTGCGTCACTGTGTATGTGACCCCAGACCCCCCGTAAATGTGATCTCAGGCCTCCATCTCCAGGTGATGGTTTGGAACCCCTGAAAAAATTACCCGACAAAAAAGGTCCGATGTCGAATCAGAGCTGTTTTCTGTTGGGGTATGAACTCTTCAGGGACGCAAGAATCGGAAGCCGCCGTGCCGGGGTCAGTAACTCATCACTGATCTGCACACTGCGCATGCCTTGATCCGCATCCAAGAGCACCTCCCCTCGAGGGCCATAGACGAGAGCCTCCCCTTCGTAATGCGCAAATGGGTCAGATCCAGAGCGATTGAGTCCCAAAAAGTAGGATTGTGTGAGGATGGCTTGGGCTTGGCTTAAAGCCTTGAATTGAATCTTTTTTGTGGGTCCGCCAAGCCAACAGGCGGAAAGGATGAGGAGGTCGCAACCCTGTTGCGCATACGCTCTAAACAACTCAGGGAAGCGAAGATCAAAGCAGACGCCCAATCCAATCGTCCATCCCCACAGGGAGAGGATGCTTCCCGATTCACCCGCCTCATAAGTTTCAGCCTCAGGGGGTTGGCCCGCCGTGAACAGATGAATCTTGGCGTAATGAGCCACCTCGCGCCCCTCTGGGCTGATGACCGATAGAATATTGCGAACTTTCCCGGCCGAATGACGCTCGGGATAGCCATAGGCTAGTGCGATCTGGTGGTGGCGACAGAACTCGCGGACCTCCTCATGAATGGAGGCATGGGGTTCCAGCGCGGTGCTTTCGGGAGACTGGGTAGTAAATCCCGTCAAAGTCAGCTCCGGAAAAACGAAAAAGTTTTTCCCCGAGGGATCACAAAGTGAGGTGTCCCCCAGGCGATCCAGCACTGCCCGCTTCATACGCACCCAGTTCTCCTGGGGATTCTGCCAAGCGAGATCGAGCGGAATCGGATGCAGAGTGATGGATTGCCGGGTGGAGCTGTCAGAGGCGTTCTTTACGCTCATGGGTGGAAGTACCGGATTTTCAAGCTGCTGAGGGCTTCTTTGAAGCGTTTCTGAAACTCGGGTTGAAGCACATCCGTACAAACCGCGTATCGGATGAATGCTTCTTCAGCTCCGGCTGCACCGTTGAAGTGGACCCCCACAATTCCAGTACGTTCGATGACCAGACGATTATACATCTCCGCTTTGGCGATTCCTCTCTTCTTCGCCTCTTCGTTGAGATCCAGGTCAAATATAGAATCAGGAGTTTTCCAGAGTGTGAAGAATCCAGCTGTCGTCTCGCAGGCGGGTCTGAGTCCAGCCTCCATGAGGGTAGGTACTAAGAAGTCCAAGCGTGCGCGGTAGATTTGATAAATCTCATTCAAGATGGCCTGAGATTCATTCGAGTCTTTCAAGAGCTCTCCATACGCTGCCATCACATGTGGGACAGGACCAGACTCGGTATTCCCTTTGATCAGAACAAAGTCCTCGATGAACTCCTTCGAGCCTACAACAGCCCCGAGGCGTGCACCTGGATCAGAGAAAGCTTTGGAAACGGAGAGGAGCTCCGCCCACTCGAGTTCAGGGTAGTTCTTTGCGACTTGGGACAACGGAACGTGACTGCCGGGCGTTGCCAGAGTGCTGTAGGCAGCGTCGTTCACGAGCCGAATTCTCTTTTGAATGCAGAATTCAATCACTTCCTTCCACTCCTGTTCGGAGGCCCCGCGTGAAGCTGGATTACCAGGCCGAATGACAAAAATCAGGTCAGGTTGGTCCACGCCAGTCTTCTGGAGGGATTCCTTGAGGCGAGAAACATTGAGGGTCATCCCATCGTCTGGCGAAAGTGGCCATACGACTCGTTTTCCACCAAAATACTGCGTGCTCCAAGTGCCGATGACATCGTATGCAGGGAGGTTAGAAACGACCGTAAAGTTCTCGCGCCCTTTCAGGTGCAGGCCACAGGCGAGAGGCATCAGGGCACTTGCGGTTTTGATTCCCGGGATAGGAACACACCGAAGATGGCTGTGTTTCTCTACGTCGAGACCGACAAACTCTTTGACCATTCCTTCTGCAAGACGGTTTAGGTTGGAGTCCTCGGCATAGGTGTGAAGTGCGTAGTCGGTCTTTTGCGCGAATTGTGCCTTCAGGTCCCGGATAGTGGCGACCGGGGACAGATCAGGATTTCCAAGAGAGAGGTTCATTGCCTTCATCCCCGGATTGTTGGCCTCGTACTCGCGGATCAATATGTAGATCAGTTGGAAGAGGTTGATCCCACTGGCTGGAATCCGTCGAAAACGTGAAGTCCCGTTAGCATCAGTCAATCGTTCGCTCATGGGGGTTCAGTAACAGCCGAAAGGCGCAAAAAAAAGGGTCTCCTTTTTGAGGAGACCCTTTCCTGGGAGAATCAATTTTGTAATTGAAATTCAGATTAGCTCGTTGCGGAGTCTACTAACTCCGCAATGTCCATGACTCGCACTTTGGACTGCATGTCTTTTGCTTTGACCCCGTCTGTCATCATCGTCATACAGAAAGGACAGCTTGCTGCGATGATCCCTGCGTTTGTCTCGAGAGCTTGCTCTGTTCGGGTCACGTTGATGCGTTTTCCGATTTTTTCTTCCATCCACATGCGTCCACCTCCTGCACCGCAGCACATCGCTTGGTCGTGGTGAGCTTTCATCTCGACGGTTCGAACAGCTGGGAGCGAGTTCAGGATCTTGCGGGGTTCATCGTAGATCCCATTCCACCGCCCCAGATAGCAGCTGTCGTGGAAGGTAATGGTTTCATCCGTGCCCTTACTCGGCTTGATTTTCCCTTCTGAGATCAATCTGGCAATAAATTGCGAGTGATGGAAGACCTCGTAGTTTCCACCGAAATCCTTGTACTCGTTCTTCAACGTATTGAAGCAGTGAGGGCAGGCGGTTACGATTCGTTTCACATCGTATCGGTTGAGGGTCTCAATGTTCGCCGTGGCCAGGGTCTGAAACAGGTACTCGTTCCCGATGCGCCGCGCGGCGTCCCCCGTACACTGCTCTTCCGTTCCGAGAATCGCGAAGCGCACGTCCGCTTTTTTAAGGATACTTGCAAAAGACCGCAGAACTTTTTTGTTGCGATCGTCATATGAGCCCGCACAGCCGACCCACAGGAGAACGTCAACTTGAGGACTTTCTGCCATCGTCGGAATGGAGAGACCCTCCGCCCAGTTCGCACGATCCGCAGGTGAGAATGCCCACGGGCTCGCATTGGTTTCCATATTCTTGAAAACGGTCTGAACTTCGGCTGGGAAATTCGACTCCATCATGACGAGGTTTCGTCGGGCCTCGTAAATCTTGTCCGTATGCTCAATGAATACAGGACATGCAATTTCGCAAGCACGGCAGGAGGTACAGGCCCAGAGGACATCCTGGGTCACGTGATCATCGACCAAGGGAGTGACTTCGTCGTACTTTCCGGCGATCATCGCATCTTTATTGCGATACATGTTGTGCTTGAGGTCGATGATCAGATTTTTTGGTGAAAGTGGCTTTTCAGTGTTGAATGCGGGACAGAGGTCTTGGCATCTGCCGCATTCGGTGCAGGAGTAATAATCCAATGCATCTTTCCAACTGAGGTCAGATACTTTAGCAGCACCGTACTGCTGAACCGATTCATCTTCAAAGTTGATCGGTTTCATCCCTTTTGCCCGCTCAAACTTTCGCAAAAACGTATTTGGTCCAGCAGCTACAACGTGAAGGTGTTTAGATGAAGGAATGTAGGCACCAAACCCAAGAACCAGGATCATGTGGACCCATTTGAAGAAGGTCCCCAGGGCTCCGTTCACATCGGTTTCCAAGCTCAAGCTCGCTAGAGCTTTCGAAAGAGGAAGTGAAATCCACAGTGCCTCTGCATACCAAGGGGAGAGTGCAAGGATATGGAATCCGTTCATCAAGAGGATGGAGACCATCAGTGAACCCGTCATCAGCAAGACGATGTTCGCGTCTTTTGAAGATCCGAGAGCCGGAGGACGAATGACAAACCGGCGATAAGCCGCCATCAGAACTGCCAAAAATACAGCAAATGTGAAGAAGTCTTGGATTGCGAGCAGGAACTGATAGGGCCCTTCACCGATGAACTCAAAGTTTGCTGGTGCGTAAAGGGTGGTCGCAAATTGCTCAAGAGTTCCGATCGTGATGATCAAGAAACCCCAGAAAATCGTGGTGTGGATCAGACCAATCCCTTTTTTTCTCAGTACCGCTTGTTGTCCAAGAACATTAATAAAAGCGGTGCCGACTCGTTCCGGAATCCGGTCCAAAGTCGGTGCTTTGCCTTGGTGGGCTTTCATCAGTTTTAAGAGAATCGAAAAACGGTATCCCGAATACCCGAAGGCTGCGCCCGCTACTGCGATGAAGAGAAAAGTTTGCCAGGTCATAAAGTGATGATCTCCAAGGTGACGAGGTGTGCCTACAGACTACACCGTTTGGGGCAGGATCTTCCAGTTGAAAGCTGGCCATGAGTCGAGAAGCAGAGACGAAAAAAGGCCCCCGAAATGTTTCCACTTGGGGGCCTTTCCTTGCTTTTAAGTTTTGGAGACGAGAGTTCAGTGATCTTTGAGTTTACTGAATTCGTCCTTCAACACTGGGACTACTGCGAAGAGATCGCCCACTACGCCGTAATCGGCGATTTGGAAGATCGGAGCTTCAGGGTCAGTGTTGATTGCGGCAATGACTTTGGAGGATCGCATTCCAGCTAAATGCTGGATTGCACCGCTGATTCCACAAGCGATGTAAAGCGATGGCGACACCACTTTACCAGTCTGTCCTACTTGGTCGCGGTGAGGGCGATAGCCCGCATCCACTGCAGCGCGGGATGCACCTACAGCTGCCCCGAGAACGTCGGCGAGATCTTCCAGGATCTTGAAGTTCTCAGCGTTCTTCAGTGAACGACCACCGGAAACAACAACCGATGCTTCAGTGACGTCAGGGCGTGCAGAGCTGCCCTGTACGACTTCAACAACACGAGTCTTAAGGTCCCCGAAATCGGCGCTGAGCGAATGCACTTGCGCAGATTTGGAAGTGTCAGGCTTTGGAATTCCCAAAGCATTGGCACGGACCGTAGCCATTTGTGGACCATTTCCTACAAACTCAACTTCTACGCTCGCTTTACCTGCATAGACAGGACGGCGAACGGAAACATTGGAGCCGTTGAAGGTGAGTTGGGTGCAGTCGCTTGCGAGACCGACATCCAAACGTGCTGCCAAGCGAGGCAGCAAGTCACGACCCGTAGGGGTGTGGCTCCCCAAGATCACGTCGGGAGAGAGAGTCTTGGCAAGATCTACCACTACTTTAGAGTATGCTTCCGAAGTGTAATACTTCAGAGCAGAATGGTCGCAAACATGCACATGGTTTGCGCCGTAGTGGGCGAGTTCATTCGCCAAGCTGCTCACGCCTTCACCTAAAAGAACAGCGTGAGTCTCGTGTCCAGCTGCAGCAGCTGCACCGAGGAGTTCAAAGGTAGCCTTCTTGAGGCGACCATCTCTTTGTTCGGCAACGACGAGTACTTTAGCCATGATTACACCACCTTCGCTTCTTCGTGGAGAAGACGAACGAGCTCTTTGGCTTGTCCTGCAGCGTCTCCAGCGATTTTCTTCCCTGCTTGTTTGGGAGGAGGGAGTTGGAAGTTCTTAAAGCGAATTTTTTGATCCGCTTCTGATACTCCCACATCGGCCATTTTCAGGACTTTTACTTCCTTCTTCTTGGCCTTCATGATGTTTGGGAGACTTGCGTAGCGAGGCTCGTTCATTCCCTTTTGTGCTGCGATCAGTGCCGGGAGTTGAGTTTCCACGAGCTCAAAAGCACCGCCCTCTACTTCGCGCTTACACTTGACGGAAGTTGCTCCGTACTCTGCATTGAGCACAACGGTGACATAGGGAAGACCAGCATATTCGGCGATCAGCTGGCTACCTTGAGCGGCGCCATCATCGATCGCTTCTTTGCCGGTAAATACAATGTCAACTTTGGCTTCTTTTTTAAGAGCGCCCGCGAGAGCTTTTGCAGTCAGGTTACTGTCTGCGTTTTCCGGAATCTCGACGTGAATTCCATTGTCAGCGCCTACTGCAAGTGCGGTGCGAATCGCATCGACCACTCGGGCAGGGCCTGCAGACACCACAGTCACGGTGCTGCCTGGATTTTTTTCGCGCAGACGGATGGCTTCCTCGACTGCAAATTCGTCGAAAGGAGAGACAATCCATTTGATGCCGGTCGTATCGATCCAGCTGCTGTCTGCGTTGAGCTTAATTTTGGTCTCGGTATCCGGGACCTGCTTGATGCAAACGTAAATGTTCATTTCGAAAAGGCCTCCACCTTACCGTTTAAGGTGGGTTAACCTGGAAATGCAACCGCTTTATCTCTGCGCTGCTACGAGGATTTCTCGTAAACTGAAGAGTTTGCCCGGTAATAGAGTTTTTTTGCGTGCGACCTCGACCAGGCTGAGGCCAGCAAGGATTGCGCCTCGGGCGAAAATGTCTCGACTTTGAGCTTCATGAGTCAGCAGGAGTCTCTCACCCGGTCCTTGGAGCGTAATGGCGTGAGTGCCGATCACTTCCCCTTCGCGAACGCTTTCGATTGGCATTCGAGGATGACTGAAGGAGTCTAGAGTGTCAGCCAGCAACAAGGCTGTTCCACTAGGGGCGTCTTTTTTGTGGATGTGGTGGATGTCCACCATGCTTGATTCGAATCCGAGGTTCCGATAGAGGGTTCCAATGGACTCGAGAGCCTGCAGTAGTATCTGCACCCCGGGCGAAAAGTTGGCTGACTTTAAGACCCAAGTTTTCTTTGCGACTTCATCCCATCCTCGAAAGTCTAGTGCAAAGCCCGTAGTTCCGACGACGAAGACAGGCAGGCTTCGACCGAGGGAGTGCCACTGGAGGGCGAACTCAGTGAGGTGCATGGATGCTTCCGCCAGGGAAAAGTCGATCACAGCATCACATGAGAAGAGAGATGCAAGGTCGTCGTTTCTCCCGGGCTTGGCGGAAACCTCTACCTTCGATCGAAGTTCCAAGGAGTTTGCAATATTCTGGATGCGCTGCCCCATTCGGCCGGATGCGCCCAAGATCCCAATCTTCAGTACTTGTCCTGAAGCCGCCTGCATTACGAGTAGATTCCTTTTTTGATTTCAGACCGTCGGAGTGATGCTTCCAGCGTGTTCCAGTTTTTCTCTGACATTTTGACCAACGGTAACCGGACCGAGTCAGCGTTGCTCAATCCTTGCCATTTGAGGGCGGCCTTTACCGGAACTGGATTTGTTTCAATGAAGAGATCGCGGAAGATTGGAAATAATTTCGTGTGAATTCTCTGTGCCTCAAAGAGGTTGCCTGAATCCACTGCGTTATGGAGTGCGACCATCTCAGAAGGCGCGATATTCGAGGCGACAGAAACTGCACCCTGCGCACCCGCGCATAGTCCCGCAAAGAAAGTCGCGTCATCCCCGGAGAGAATGTCCAACTGGAGTCCCGCTCCATTCAGCTGATCGATGATCTCGCTTTGGAATTGTAGATTTCCAGTGGCCTCTTTGATTGCGCGAATTCTGGGGTGCTTGGCGAGTCGCACGATCGTTTCAGGTTGTAGGGAGACTTGGGTCCGACCGGGAACATTATAAAGCATCACGGGACAGTCAATCGCTTCAGCGATGGCAGTGAAGTGAGCCTCAAGCCCTGCTTGGGTCGGTTTATTGTAATAGGGGGTAACTAATAGAACGCCATGAGCTCCGACCTGCGATGCCCATTGTGAAAGTTGAATACTCTCTTGCGTGTGGTTCGATCCCGTTCCTGCGATGACCCGAGTGAAAGTCCCCTTGGTTTTTTGGAGGGCACGGGCAATGAGGGCTTTCTTCTCGTCCGTCGAGAGAGTGGGGCTTTCTCCGGTTGTTCCACAAGGGATTACACCATGAACACCGGACTGAATTTGATGATCAAGAAGTTGATCCCAGGCCAACCAATCAATGGACTGATCCGGAAGAAATGGGGTGGCCAAAGCCGTCCAAATTCCCTTAAAAATCCCCGAAGCAGCGCTGATTCCAGTGGTGTCTTGAGTCATGGGGGGTCGCTATCACGGGAGTTCATGTCGGATCAAATCTTCAAACGACTCTCGATGTCGGATCACACGGAAATTTCCATTTTCAACCAGTACCTCGGTAGGTCTGGGCCGAGTGTTGTAGGTGCTCGACATGCTGAAGCCATAGGCACCGGAGGACAAGATCGCTACGAGGTCGCCGGGCTGAACTCGAGTTGGGAAGGGTCGATCCGACGCAAAACAGTCGGAGGTTTCGCAAACAGGCCCAACCAGATCGGTCTTCTTGAGTTTCCCTTTAGATTTGCCGCGTTCGACTGGGATGATCTCATGGTAACTACCGTAGAGTGCGGGTCTCATGAGGTCGTTCATGGCAGCATCGAGGATCAGGAAGTCTTTTTTGGAGCCCCGAGTCTTGCGGTATAGAACTTCGGTGATGAGCGCACCCGCATTCCCTGAAATCGTCCGACCGGGCTCTAGGAGAATCTTAACTGGTTGCGCGAGTCTTCTATCTGCGATTCGGCTGAAAACCTGTGTGATGAGTTTACAGTAGGCTTCGATGGAAGGAGGGTTTTCTTTTTTGTAGGTAATGCCGAGTCCTCCACCAATGTCCAAAAAGCGAAGGGGCTCCGGAAGGATACGATTGAGTTGATCGTGAAGCTCGAGGAGTTTTTTAAAAGCATCCTTCATGGGCTTCAGTGTCGTGATCTGGCTACCGATGTGGATGCTAATTCCTGCAATCTGAAGATGCGAAAGCTTGTTGATGGAGCGCGCGATCTTGAGGATCTCCCGTTTTTCGAGGCCAAATTTGTTCTTTTTCAATCCTGTCGAAATGTACGGATGAGTCTTTGCATCGACGTCTGGATTAAAGCGAAGCGCGATCGATGCCTTTCTTCCCAATTGAGAAGCTACCGCTTGCAGCATTTCGATCTCAGGCTCGGACTCGATGTTGAAAGAGAAAATACCAGCCTCAAGTGCAGCGGCCATTTCCCCAGGTGTTTTTCCTACTCCCGAAAAGACTACTCGCTCGGGGGGGACTCCAGCGTGAACTGCTCGGTAGAGCTCTCCGCCGGAGACCAGGTCCATCCCTGCACCTGCTTCTGACAAGAGGCGGAGGACGTGAATGTTGGAGTTGGCTTTAACAGCAAAGCAAACCATGTGTTCTAGGGTTGCGAGTCCTCTGCGGAGCCTTTGCAAAGGATCGAGCAATGCGGAAGCCGAATAAACATAAACCGGCGTTCCAGTGAGGTCGACAATCTCACACAGGTTAACTCCGTCCGTTGCGAGAAGAGACTCTCGATTGTACCGGAAATGATCTTGTGGTTTGGACATGGTTTATCTCTTTTCGGTCTGAGTTGGAGTCGGTGAGGGCTGTAATGATTCCATTCGCGTTTCCGCCCGTTCGGGTGTGATCGGAAGGGGAGGGAGTGGAGCACCTTTCACTCCGCAGGAGGTAGAAAATATCATCATCAAAAATAAAAACGCGAATCCGCCTTGTCTCATTTTCAGCCCTTCTCCCTTTCTTACCGAAATCTCTCGCTAGAACCGTAACACAAGCCCGCCCGAGATGGCATCAATCCCGAGATCAGTTCTAACTTCCCAACGCGGTCCGATCGTAATGGAGAGGCCGAGGCCAGCTGAGGGAAGGAGGGCTGTCAGTGCCGAAATGCCGTCATCGGTTGCCTCCACAGCGCTCGTGATGAAGGCACGATTGAGACCACCATAGAGAAATAAGTAAAGGTTGGGACTTAAGTGAATGTTGTATCTGAGCGTAGCTGCGATCGGCATGACCGTGTAAGCGTCTGCCTGTACGAAGTTGAGGATTTTGTAGATATTCACTGCAAAGTCAGCACTGAGGCTATCCTGGGTGTGCGCAGACTGAAGAAGGAGGTATCGGCCAAATGTTGTACCGTAGCGGATCCCTGCCCCTGTGAAGTAGACGGATGTTCCTTCTGTGGTGTTGTTCTTGAAAACTCCCACTTGGCCACCCATGGAAGAGCGTAGCCAGTCAAACTGCATCATGTCCTCTGTAGTGGCAGAGGAGGACTCGAGTTCATATTCATTTCCATACTCATTCACGCTCAGGTTCTTTACCAGGGAGGTTAGGTTCTTATTCTCCTCCATGCTGTCCCGTTGGGTTGGGGCTTTGGGGGTTTCATCCAGCTCGGGGTCAAAAGCATTTGTCTCAGGAAGTGGCTCTTCTTCCGAAACGGAGGAAGGCATATCCGTGAACTCCGCTCCTTCATCTAGAGGTGGAAGCGGGCTTTCAAGCTCCTTGATGTCGGCCTCGAGGGCTTTTTGTTCGACAGGAGAGACTTTTGTTTCCGGAAAGAAATCTCCAGCTTTTTCAAGTGAAGCCAAAATAGTCAAACGCGGAAGTCTTCGTGTTTGACCGTAACGCTTAATTCGCTTTGCTGCGAATCGCCCATCGGTTGGGTATTGTTTGACTACCCTGAGTGCCATGAGGGGGCTTTCAGTTGAGTCACGAATCAAAAGGATTTTGCCTTCCTTGGGAAGGACGGAGGGCTTAGTTTTTTGAAGTAGATAGACTTTTCCCGAGCTGCTCGGCCGAATCACTCGGACATTGTATTGCCGAGCAATGAGCTGCGGCTCCGGCGATGGGTTAGGGTCTGCATCAGTTGGTGTGCCTTGTTCGACACTTTCTAGTGGTGGAAGGGGTTCGGGACCAGCAGTCTGTGTGCCCGTTACTTCAAGGTCAGCAGTGGGTGGAGCTTCGATCTCACCTTCGATTGAGGGCTCATACTGTTGTGCATGCGCGGAGGGAAAACCAATGCCGTAGGAGAGAGTGAGTGCGCACAAAAGAGCGCCGATCATCTGTCTCGGGCAGCTTGATTCGATCGTCTTCCAAACTTGTAGGGGTTTTTCCGATCCGAACATCTTTTATTAGGTTAAACTCGAACTTTCGCTCGGGATATCGTTTATTTGCCCTTATGAAGATGAAACCCGCTCTGTGTATTCTTGTCACTTTAATGGCGTTGGGTTCGAGGGACGTGCTTTCTGTAACTCCGCCCCTGAAGAATGATTTTGAGCAGGCCAAGCAGGCTTTTGAGCTTGGATTGAAGGAAGATGCGCTTTCGCTATTAAAGCGTCAGCAGGTTGACTCACCGTCGGCTGAGATGATTGATCTTCTGGTGCGCGTTAATTTATCGCTTGGGGACCGTAGAGCGGCTCTCGAGCCGCTCCTTCGGGGTTGGGAAGAAGGAACTGACCGAGCGGCCAAGCGGATGTGGGAAAACAAGGTACGCGTCGTATCTCGAAGCTTTTTCACCCAGGAATCTGTTCAGAGGTTTCATGGGGCCCTTCGGTATATGGAGCGAGGAGAGTGGAGCACAGCTGCTGAGGGGTTGGCTGGGGTTTTGAAGCTCGAATCTCAGAATGTTGAGGTGATTGTTCGCTTGGCCCAAGCCTATTGGTACATGGGCCACTTCTCAGAGGCCTGGGATGTCCTGATACAGGTCGAGTCTCTTTTGCCTATCGATCTGGAGTTACAGATTTGGAGAGCTCGGATCGAAATGGCCTATCCCGAGCACTTACTGACAGGTGTGAGACGTCTCGAAGCAATCCGAGATAGAAAAGGTACTGCTTTGAGTCCGAGGGCTCGATCACAGATCATCCTTTGGTTGGCGGATCACTATTCAAAAGTCTCAGATAAAAACTCCCTCCAAAAGCTTCTGGGGGGACCCCAGCCGAAGTGGAAAGCGGAAACTCCTTACGACTCATCGCTGGGATTGCTGATTGATTTTCGGCGATGGGAGTCTTCTTTGTTACCTCGCTGGAGCCAGAAGTGGCTCAGAGAAGGGGCTTCTCTTAAGCTCAGGGCGGATAACCTTTTGAACAAGCTTGAGAAACATCCGGTACCGCCATTCTTGCTGTCGGGCAATTTGGAGTTGATCCCAATTCCCGAACTTCTAAATTACTCTAAGCGAATCGAGGATTTACTTCGAATTGCTGCTCTGCCCCCAAAAAAACCTCGGCAATGAGTCCTTGACGGCTGATCTCTGCTCGCCCTACTAAAACTTTCTCACCAACATCAGGGGGCAAACTTTCGTGGTATCGCAAAAAATCTTTATCGCTATTGCTGGAAACATCGGTACTGGAAAGACCACTTTGACCAAAATGCTTTCCGAGCGGTTCGGTTGGAATGCGCATTTCGAGTCGGTGAGCGATAACCCCTACTTGGCGGATTTCTACAAGGACATGGATCGATGGTCCTTCCCTCTTCAAGTTTTTTTTCTGAATCATCGTTTCAAGGCACATCAAGTGATCGCTCGCGGACAGGCAAGTGCGATTCAGGATCGAAGTATTTATGAAGACGCTAACATTTTTGCCCGAAACCTTTATGAGCAAGGGCAAATGGAGAAGCGGGATTACTTCAATTACCTGGATCTCTATAATGAGATGACTCAGTTTCTGACTCCGCCAGACCTAGTGATTTACCTCAGAAAAAGCTTACCCAAGTTGAAAGAGCGAATCGCTCTTCGGGGGCGGGACTTTGAGCAGAACATCCCGGATGTATACCTGAGTAATTTGAATCGCTATTATGATGATTGGTTGAAGGATTACTCACACGGTAAAAAGCTGATCATCGAAAGCGATCACTTGGATTTTTTGCACAAGCGTGAGGACTTTGACGCTATCGCATCTCAGATTTTGGGCGCTTTGGATCAGCGGGATCTTTTCTTGGATGCTCCCCAGATTAATCTCACCTCCGCAGTTCATTCCATTTAAGTTCTCCTGTGTCTTTACCGAACCAAGAGGTGTTGAGGGTAGGATCCCGAAACCAACTCTTGGGAGAGGTAATGAAGATGGCGCAGTTGAAAAAAGCAGATCAGCAGAAGTTTCTTCGACTCTTTTCGGTCTTCCTGACTGTTGGAGCTCTTTTGTTGGGGTCCGCCTGCTCATCTTCCGGAGGGGTGTCGGATGACTTTGACGATGAGGAGTCTGCGGAACTAGATGAGGTACCTGCAGAGGATACGGAGACCGCCGAGGTACCTAATGACTTAAGCTCGGACGAGGATTCCAATGAGCTACAGTCTGCTGCGATTGAAGATGAGCCCCTTGCAGTAGCGTCAAATGACCCCGCAGCGGAAATGGTTCAGCCGAGTGACCTGGAGTCCGAAGGTTCCACCGAGTTGGCGAGTGTCCCCCCTTCGAGCGAAGTGTCCCCAGTTCCTGCAGCTAGTACAGCGCTTGACTCCTACTCCGTCCAGCCAGGGGATACGCTCATGAAGATTGCCTTTGAGAGGTATGGTGATCTGTATCAGTGGAAAAGAATTCGAGAGCTCAATGCGGATCGGTTGGGGAGCGATGGAGCCCTGAGAGTAGGAACAGTCCTCAAGTTGGACCAACCCGATCATTCAATCAGTATCGACCGTAACGGAGAGCGATACTTGATTCGGCTTGGTGATTCCCTGGGAACGATTTCCGGAGATGTCTATGGAACGATGCGGAAATGGAAAAGGCTCTGGGAGAACAACCGTCAGCTGATCAAAGACCCGAATAAGATTTTTGCAGGCTTTACTCTCTATTACACGATGACCGCACAGGATATTGACGAAAAAGCTCGAATCACTGAGGGTCAAAGTTTAGGTTCGGCTGGGAATCAAGACTCAGTGGAGCAGACGCAAAGAAGCCCTGCTCAACAGTAGTGACTCGACGAACCATCGAGAAACTAGGGTTTATTGAACAGGGCCTGTTTCGGGTCAGAATCCGCGAAAAACTTTAGTTTCGCTTAAATTTGACGAGCTCCAAAACCACATCGCCAAACTGAACCTGCGCCATTTGCTTGACGGTTCCGTCGATTGCGGTATCGCGCGGGTTAGCCCAGATCTCGAGTTTTGGGATCTCTTTGGTCTTAGCGGTAATGTGAATGACTTTGAATTTTCCAGCCTTAACGGTGATTTCAGTCGCTTCCTGAGAGATGATTTCGAGATCGTTTTCTGGAAGGGATTGCTCCTGTCCGTTGCGAATCATGCGCATGACACTGCCATCGTTACGATTGATCAAAACTTCGATCACTTCGTTTTGGCTCATGGCTTTTACTTCTTGGCGCAGCCAAACGCCTTCGCCCTCTTCTTTAGTTACCGTTTTGGTTGATGATCCTAGCTTGAATGACTTCAATGAAACATCATACTGAAGGGTGTCGCCGATTTTCCAATCAATCAGATTGACGGTGTTGGTCGCGCCCATCAGTGCGATCTGATAAGCCGTTCCTTCAGGAAGAGCAGCCGCTACAGCTTCCTCGTTTGCGCGAACAAAGGGAGCTGAGGTCACAAAAAGAAATGCGCTGCAGAATGCCAGAATCCGGGAATTGAAATTCGTCATGAATTTGTCTCCTATATTGGATGTTGAGAGTAGATGAGGTTTTTAGAAATGCAAATGGCCGCTGGGTATCGACTGAAAAAAATTACTCTGATTCCCCCTTTGATCCTCATTACCCTCTGTGTTGGTGTTTCGAGCTGCTCATCTGTGAGGGATACCATGACTAGTCAGAATCTGATGCAGCCTGCTGCAAAAGTGGAAAGGCCGAAAGGAGCGATCACTGAAGATAGAGCTCCAGTGAGAACGCCATCGCCGCAGTCATCACTTCGAGATCCTGATTTTCAGGGCCTAGGGGTACAGGTTGTGCGTGAAGACTTTGTTCGAAACTATCTAGACCGCATACAGAAACGTCTTCGTCTTCCCTCAAAATTATACGCAGTTAAAATTCCGAACTCCTTGAATCGATATTCTCGGTACAGGCCCATCTTTCTTGCTGAGACAAGGGGACTTTTGATTCCAAGTTCTGTCATTTCGTCCGTTCGCTATGAGAGTGAGCTAGCTGCGATGCTTGCATGGGAATACGAGCGCTCTTTAGTGGGATTCTATCGGATCGAACCCACTTATGAACCCGAGGATCAGATCCCACTTCAAAATGAAACCCTGAAGAAGACCGTTCGACGTTTGTATGATGCAGGATTTGACCCGCGGGGACTTGTAGGATTCCTTGAGGGGTATCAGAATAGAGTTCTTTCGGGTCGGTGGGCGATTCGCAAAGAAAAGTTAAACGAGTGGATGAAAGTGATCAGGGCGGAGCTTGCAGTTCTTCCTCCTTTACTTAGTCCGATTGTCCGCTCGAGGGAGTTTGTCGAACTACAGGCGAAAGTCGCCAAAGTATCACCTTGAACGGACGATTTTTCATGGTGAATCTGAGGGTCCAAAAGATGACCGAATTCCTCATGGAGGTAAGAACGATGGCAGATCTACTGGGCGCAGTATCTGAAGATGAACTGAGGGATTGGGTACAACGATCACGTACCATCAAGGAAGTTACCCGAATTCCTGGCGATGCCAGCACCCGACGGTAT
>Ga0169931_10004572_pt1 | contig 21468 bp, 17 predicted proteins | sample Kivu_15m_20L_FD_129675 | JGI IMG/M metagenome (GOLD analysis project Ga0169931, IMG submission 129675) | Freshwater microbial communities from Lake Kivu, Western Province, Rwanda to study Microbial Dark Matter (Phase II) - Kivu_15m_20L... | ecosystem: Environmental > Aquatic > Freshwater > Lake... | reverse complement strand
GCGGTGACGTCAGCAGGTGCGGGTCGCGCCGATGCTGCGGGGCGAACGAGTGCCGATGATGCGGTCTTCGATGCTGTCGTTGTTGTTGATGCCTTGGGAGCAGGCGCGGACGACGGTGCGGTAGCCACAGCGGGACGTGGGATCCCACCGGTCGAGTCTTTGGCGCGTGGGGGTGCGCCCGCCTCGAGCCGCTCGATGCGCGCAAGGAGTGCACTCATGTCGGTGCTCGCCTCGGCGCTCGCCAACTTCACGAGCACGACGTCGAGCACGAGTCGTGCATCGGAGGCGCGGCGCAGTTCGATGAGCGCATCGCCAAGCACCTCGATGGCCCGCACGACCGAGGCTGCTCCGTAGCGCGATGCACGGTCGGCGGCTTCGCGGGCCTGTTCTTCGCCGAGTTGCACGAGGTCGGGCGCCATGATCGCGAGGAACATTTCGCGCAAGTAGCGCACGACACCTTCGGCGATTCCGCGCGGATCGTGACCAAGTTGCACCGATCGGGCAACCGCAGCGAGCGCGGAGCCGGGATCGTGGTCGATGAGAGCATCGATGATGTCCTCGGGCCGGATGCGATCGAGTGCTTCTCCGCCACCGGCGGCGATGAGTTCGAGTGCCGACAGCGTGTCGCGCGCCGATCCGCCGCCCTGCTCGAGAACTTGACGCACTGCTTCGGGTGTGACGGTGAGACCCGCGTCCTTGATCACCCACTGCACGTGTTCCTCGAGTTCACGACTGGGCAGGAGTCGGAACTGCAGGTGCTGGGTGCGACTGCGGATCGTTTCGTTGACCTTCTGCGGGTCGGTGGTGGCGAGCACGAAGACGACGTGCTGCGGCGGTTCCTCGAGCGTCTTCAGAAGTGCCGCCTCCGCTCCGGCAGAAAGCATGTGTACTTCGTCGAGGATGAACACCCGATGGCGGCCGGGGTTGCCCATGACGGCGCGCTCTATGAGCTCGCGCACGTTGTCGACGCCGTTGTTGCTCGCAGCGTCGAGTTCGAGCACGTCGAAACTCGACCCACGCTCGATTGCTAGGCACGACTCGCATTCACAGCACGGCTCACCGTCGACCGGTCGGATGCAGTTGAGCACCTTCGCAAGGATGCGAGCAGTGCTCGTCTTGCCCGTTCCACGCGGGCCGCTGAAGAGATATGCCTGCCCCTCGCGCTCGTTGACGACGGCGTTGCGCAGGGCACGTACGACGTGCTCCTGCCCCTTCAGTTCGGAAAATCGGCGCGGCCGGTAGCGCCTGTACAAGGATTGCGTCGCCATCGCGTGCGAGCCTACTCAGCGGTGTTTGTACGGCTCGGTGGACGAGTCCGTCAGGGGCGATTGGGTACCGTTGTGGAGCCTCGATGTTGAAAAAGTTCCTTGCGCGCAGTCTCGCGTCGTGCGTCGCCACGATGTCCGCATTCCTTCTCCTCGGGATCGCCCCATCCCCTGCTTCGGCTTTGTCCGAAATCCCCAACGAGGTGATCGCAAGTAACCCCGCAAAGGGTGCGACGGTGACAGTCGTTCCGACACAGATTCAGTTGACCTTCCGCAACCCGCTCGATACCGACGATGTCGCTGCACTCGTCGTCACGCTGAGATGTGCAGGGTCACCCGTGTCAGTGGGCAAACCAACGGTGTCGGCGAACATGACCGACGCGGTCGCGGTGCTTACCTCGATCCCGCCGTCGGGTCTGTGCGACGTCACATGGGTGATCAACCCACGGTCGAACAACCTCGGAGTATTCAGCTTCACCCTGTTATTGCCGAATTCTGCGACACCGTCGCTCGACTCACCCACTGAAACGACGATCGTCGGCGAAGTGGTGCCGACGGGCACCGCCCGTGTCGAACCGCGCTTCGGAAGCCTGCTCGGTCTCATCCGAATCGCCGAGTACCTGTTCGTCGCCGCCGTGTTCGGTGGGTTGCTGTTCATCGTCATCGGCTGGCCAGAGGGTGTTCTCTACGACACGTCGCTTCGCTTCCTGCGCTTGTCATGGATCGGTGCAGTCGTATCGATGTATTTCGTACTCGCACTCTCGTCGATGCGCGCCAGCGGTGAGAGCTTCGCGGCGTCGCTCAACCTCTTTGCCTGGCCCGGAAACCTCGACAGCGGTTCGGGGATCGTGCTGCTCATCCGGTTCGTACTCGTTGTCGGATCGGCGTGGCTCGTCTTCCGCCCGCACAAGACGCTCGATCCCGCAACGCAAGTACCGGCAATCCTCTACCTCCTTGCGATGACGGCGACGTACGGTCTCACCCGCGTCGGACAAAACCTGCCGTTCTTCACGTTCATCGTCGGGATGATCCACGCATGGTCGATGGGTCTCTGGCTCGGTGCGCTCGCGCTTCTGTCGCGTGCCGTGCTCGCCGGCCCGGGCGAATCCGACCTCGTCGATGCCGTGCGCTACTTCGCGAAGTTCTCCGGCTCGATCATCGTCGTCACCTGCGTCACGGGTGCCCTGCAGATCTATCTCATGGATGGGTCTGCGATCTTCACGACGGGGCACGGTCGCCTCAACGTGCTGCAGCTCATCGTCACCGCCGCGATGATCTGGATCATGATGCTCATTCGTGCATTCGTCACCGGACGCCTGTCACGCGAACGCAACCTCAGCGCGAAGATGGCGTGGCGGTTGCGCCGTGCTATTTCCGTCGAGCTTGCCGTGGGAATCGTGGTGCTCGCCCTCACATCGTGGGCCGTGACGATGCGTGCGCCGAAAGCCGTCGCCACGCGCACTGCGCCGACGACGTCATACGTGTTCCGTGAGGAACTGTCGAACGACCGCTTCACCGTCATCCTTTCACTCACTCCCCTCACGGTGGGCACGAATGCAATGCGTGTCGAATTGCTCGAACCGCGGCGGATCAACAACTTCCTCATTCGCTTCACACCGCAAGCACCCGAGTACCCGGGGCTCACCCTCACCGTGCCGCTGACGCGACCGGGGGCGGCGGTGGCACCCGTCGACGGTGGACTCACCTTCCCCGTCACCGGTGTATGGAACGTCGAGCTCACGGGTACGACGACGACGGGCGATCTCGAGCCGCTGTCGACGACGATCATGATCACCGAAACTCCGGTGACGACGATCGTCGCGCCCGCCGTCACGACGGTGCCCGCGCTCGCTCCCGCAACGACCGCAACGCCCTGACCGAACCCGGGCAGCACCCCGAGCACTAGCGTTTCGGGTGTGGCTGAGAACCCGATGATCGACAAGTTGAACGAGCTCGAGGAGCGCCGCCGTCAGGCGCACAACGCGGGTTCGCCCCGCGCCGTCGAGCGCCAACACGAAAAGGGCAAGTTGCTTGCGCGCGAACGCCTCGAGGCCCTTCTCGATCCGGACAGCTTCCACGAGCTCGACCTTCTCGCCCGTCACCGCGCCCACGCGGCCGGGCTCGAGGAGCGCCCGTACACCGATGGTGTCATCACCGGCTGGGGCACGATCGACGGGCGCAAGGTGTTCGTGTTCAGCCAGGACTTCACCGTGTTCGGTGGTGCACTCGGCGAAGTGTTCGCCGAAAAGATCCACAAGCTCATGGACCTTGCACTGAAGACAGGCGCTCCCGTCATCGGCTTGAACGACGGTGCCGGTGCGCGTATTCAAGAAGGTGTCGTATCGCTCGCAAGTTACGGCGGCATCTTCTGGCGCAACGTGCAGTCATCCGGCGTCGTTCCGCAGATTTCGGTCATTCTCGGCCCGTGCGCCGGCGGTGCGGTGTACTCGCCGGCGATCACCGACTTCATCTTCATGGTGCGCGAGACGAGCCACATGTTCATCACCGGCCCCGACGTCGTGAAGACGGTGACCGGAGAAGACGTCACCCTCGAAGAGCTCGGTGGCGCAATGAGTCACGCATCAAAGAGTGGTGTCGCGACCTTCGTGTCGGCCGACGAAAAGGCGTGTCTCGCCGACGTGCGCTACCTGCTCAGTTTCCTTCCGCAAAACAACATGTCGGAGGCGCCATCGGTCGAGCCGACGGATGATCCGCAGCGCTCGTGCGAGTCGCTGCGCACCTTGCTGCCGCCGTCACCGAACCAGCCGTACGACATGAAGAAGCTCATCGCCGAGGTCGTCGACGACGGCGAGTTCTACGAGTACTTCCCCCACTGGGCAAAGAGCATCGTGTGCGGTTTCTCGCGACTCAACGGTCAATCCGTCGGCATCGTCGGCAACCAGCCGATGGTGCTCGCCGGTGTTCTCGACATCGAGTCAAGCGAGAAAGCTGCGCGTTTCGTGCGCACGTGTGACGCGTTCAACATTCCGATCGTCACGTTCGTCGACGTACCAGGCTTCCTGCCGGGCGTCGATCAGGAGTACGGCGGCATCATCCGCCACGGGGCGAAGTTGCTCTACGCATACTGCGAGGCCACAGTGCCGCGAATCCAGGTGATCACCCGCAAGGCGTACGGCGGTGCGTACGTCGTCATGAACTCGAAGTCGATCGGTGCCGATCTCGCATATGCCTGGCCGACCGCCGAGCTCGCCGTCATGGGGCCTCAGGGTGCCGTTGAAATCGTCTACCGCCGTGAACTGCAGCAGGCTGCCGACCCGGTCGCACGTCGCGCCGAACTCGTCGCCGAATACACGGAGAAGTACGCCAACCCGTACGTCGCCGCCGAACGTGGATTCGTCGATGACGTCATCGACCCCGCCGACACGCGCAAGATACTTATCGATGGTCTCGAGATGTTGAAGACGAAGCGCGAGGAGTTGCCGCGGCGCAAACACGGCAACATGCCGCTGTGAGTTCGCCCATCATCACCCCAACGCCGTCGGCCGACGAGGCTGCAGCAATCATCGTCGCTCTCGACGCCTTCACGACTCCGGTCGCAACGGGTGACAATGACGTCCGACCGTCATCGGCGTGGCGTTTCAGCGGACGTTGGTGGGTGGGATCGACCGTCGTACGACGCACCCGGCCGCACGGCTGATCACGCGCGATCAGTTCGCTCGCAGCGGAACCGGGCAAGACACTCCGGTTCCCCCGATGCCGCAGTAGCCGTCGGGGTTCTTCGCGAGGTACTGCTGGTGGTAGTCCTCAGCAAAGTAGAACGGCTGCGCATCGACGATCTCCGTCGTGATCGTTCCGTATCCCTCCCGAGCGAGCTCGGCTTGATACTCGGTGCACGTTGCGATTGCTCGCGAACGCTGAACTGAATCGAACACCTGAATCATGCTGCGGTACTGGGTTCCGATGTCGTTGCCCTGACGCATTCCCTGAGTCGGATCGTGGTTCTCCCAGAATGCCGTGAGCAGTTGGTCGTACGAGATGATTTTGGGATCGAAGACGACGAGAACGACCTCGGCATGACCCGTCATGCCGCGGCACACCTGCCGGTACGACGGATCGACGACGGTCCCACCGGAGTACCCGACCGCCGTGACGAGGACACCCGGTGATTGCCAGAAGAGTCGCTCGGCGCCCCAGAAGCAGCCCATTCCAAAGACCGCCTGTTGTGAATTCTCCGGGTAACCGGACGTCAGCAGGCGTCCGTTGACGAAGTGAGTGAAGTCAGCGGGAATCATGGTGACAGGATAGAAGCCGTTCATGAGCGCCAACCCACGCATCCGCGACTTCGTCCCCGATGACCTCGATCCGGTGTGGCGACTGAACGAGGCGGCCGTCGATGCGGTAAGTTCCGTCACCCGTGATCAGATGCTCGCCCTGGTCGGTATGTCGCGCGACGTGCTCGTCATTGATGATGGTGATGAACTCATCGGCTTCTGCAACACGTTCAATCCGGGCGCCAACTACAACAGCGTCAACTACCGCTGGTTCAGCGAGCGTTACGGCGAATTCGTATACCTCGACCGCATCGTCATCGCCGAATCCCACCGCAACCGCGGACTTGGTGCGCTCTTGTACGGCGAGGTCGAACGGCGAATGCAGGTGTCGGGCGCACCCGGTCTACTCACCTGTGAAGTGAACTTCGACCCGCCGAACGAAGGCTCCCTACGGTTCCACAAGCGCATCGGCTTTTCACCCCTCGGACGTCAGGAATCGAAGCCGGGACTGGTCGTTGAGATGCTTGGCAAGGTGGTGCAAGGGTGAAGCATCAGACGCGCATCGATCAAGTCGTCGGCGCCGTCATTGGACTGGTTGGATTCAGTATCGCAGTCGATCCGCGCGTCCTGAATCCGACCGACGTTCGATGGCTGCTATGGGGGGACTCGGCACAGCATTATCTGGGCTGGCAGTTCTTCCGCAACACACCGCTGATTCAGTGGCCAATCGGGGCAAACCCGGCTTTTGGTGCGGGCTTTGGTGAATCCATTGTTTACTCCGACGCGATTCCACTCGTAGCTATTCCGCTCAAGTACGGGTCGTTTCTCCTTCCCAGCACGTTTCAGTACCTCGGCTGGTGGGTTCTCGTATGTTTTCTGCTGCAAGGAGCGGTGGGGTTTTCTTTGTTGCGTTTCGCAGGAGTCACGCGCTGCTTCTCTGTACTCGGGACTGTGATGCTCGTCCTATTTCCACCTTTTCTGTACCGATTGACTCATGAGGGTTACGGCCACATCGCATTAGCCAGTCATTGGATCATCCTCTTGTCTATCTTGATGTTCGTTTCACGTGACGATCGACTATCACGATGGACTCTCGTCGCAGCAATTGCACTACTTGTGCAGCCGTACTTGGCTGTCTTTCCACTCGTGCTCGGCACTTGGCGACTGATCCGCTATCAACCGAGCTCGGGGGTGAAATCGTTTTATTCCGTGCCGACAAGATTAACCGTCTTCATCGGAGTGCCGACTGTGATTTTCTGGGTGGTAGGTGGGTTCCCGTCGGGAGCGTCTCGCGACACCGGGTTCGGCGTGTATCAGGCCACACTGACGTCGCTTGTCGATCCGGGGCCTACTTCCTCTTTTGGATGGTCACGACTCCTCAACATGCTGGATTTCCAAGCCCCACCGGCAACGAATGAGGGATATGCGTTTCTTGGAACGGGAATTCTCCTTCTATTCCCGCTCGCACTTGTGGCATGGCCAAATTTGCGACGAAAGCCCAACGGAGATTGGAATTCATTGTTTGCTATTGGCGCTTTGTTTGCACTCTTTGCGGTGCTCCCAACCATTCGCGTTGGTGAACGCACAATGTTTACCGTTCCCATTCCGGAGCGATTCCTCGACTTCGCAGGAATTTTCCGTTCCAACGGACGATTCATCTGGTTACTGGCTTATACCATCACAATTCTTGTCGTCGCAGTTGTGGCACTCTCAACAAATCGGGTAGTGCAAGTAGGTGTATGCCTCGGAGCAGTACTCATCGGCCTCGTAGACGCTCAGCCCGCACTCCGGGAAACTCGTGAGCGGTTTTCCAGTTCAGCAGAGCCACTAATCGCGGAACGAAATGCCGCTGTGTGGAAAAGGATTCTCTACAATCGTCAACATCTCGTTACCATCCCACCATTGAACAACGATCCCCAGTGGATTGATATGGCACAGTTGGCTCAAGAGTACGGAATGACAACGACGGCAGCGTATCTCAGCCGACTGAATGACTCACGATTCAGAAATACCCTGAGCGCTGGTGAGTTGGCCCTAGAGCGGCGCAAATTCGCTAGAGATACGGTCTACGTCATCATGAATTACCCACCACACCGATTGACCAATATCTTGGCGACAGAAGCCGAGACGACAGTGGTAAATCCACTTTCATTTCAGGCAGTTCAAGTAGAGAATCTTCTCGTGGTATACACATCTACAAATCCTGTAAGCCGATGAATCGTCACTCCACCCTTGGTGCGCGAATCCATTCCCGTTCTATGCGTCATTGTGGATTTGTGTATGTGCTCTTTGTTGCCGCGCAATATCTGAAGAGTGGCTACCAGTTGCAACCAAATTTTGACGTTGCTGTTGCGACGCTTGCTCGTGACCCGTTTCAAAGCTTCGAGTCACTACCGGCTGGAGCACATTACGTAACGACGAGCTGGTTGATGCCCTTCATTTTGCACACTATACGCATCGAGTCTGAGGCGATGATGGTCGCAGCTCATTGGGCGGTGGCACTGATGTATCTGACCGTGTGCTACTTGTTGGTTAGGAGAATCGCGGACTGCAGCGTGCGTCTCACTGCTGTCGTGATTCTGGGGGCTTCACCGATCATCCCAGCTTCCTTCAATTGGCTCGGTTATGACACCGTGACCTTGTTGCTTATAGCAACGATCGCTTACTTTGCGAGACACCGTGTCGCAGTGTTTGCCATTGCGTTGTTACTTGGAATGCAACATTTTGAAATCGGGACAACTGCCGCAGTGGCATGGATTCTAGTGTCACGATCTCTGCCGGAGTCGAACTTGATGCGGCGTATCTCATTCCACACTTCAATGGTTCTCGGACTACTTGTGGGCCGTCTCATTCTGATTCTTGTGTTTGCTGCGAACGGAGCCTCAATGGAGGGATCCCGCATTGATACCGCACGCGAACTCGTTGGTCGCGCCACCGCAGGTTTCCTCTCGGCACCATTTTCACTCCTCTGGAGCATCTTCGGGGTGGGATGGTTTGTCATTGCTCTCGGTGCATCCAAAGGCGTGCTAAACCTCCGTTCGGCCATTGCCGGACTAGTCACGCTCGTTGCGATCAGTGGGATGACACTCGACGCATCACGAGTAGGTATCGTCAGCAGTTCGCTCGTAGTTCTCGGGGGTATCGCCTTGAATCCGGAACTCTTGACTAAGATTGACAGGCGATTTCTTGGTTGGCTGGTCGTTGCATTCCTGATCGTCCCTCGAGTATGGATTTGGGACGGAAATCACACTGGCCCCTGCACACCCGAGAACATGGGGCAGGTCTTTGCCTGGTTACTCCGCCGGATTGGATTCCTTGCGCAGGACTGCCGACTTTACTGGGTGGGTCGCTAATTCTCAAAATCCATATTCACGTTGTCCTGAGTATTCGACTGCGCAGCGGTCTTTCTATCAGGCGGAATCCCACATCGGCGGCTATAAGTACTACGACTACGTACGTGGCGAGGAACCAATCTGAAAATGTCGGATCATTAACTCCCAGCAGACGAATCATTAGAACCAGTGCCATCTGAACTGGAACGTGCCACATATAGATTCCAAATGATCGCGAGCCCAACCATTGTCCCACTGATGACATTGTACGGACTTGACCTGTGGATAAGGCTGCAGATAGAACGATTGGCAGAAATATCACCAGCAAATGCCATAGATACATGCGTGTCTCATCGCTGAATGATGTTACGACATCAAACTGCGGAAAGTACAGTTGTGTTGCCACTATCACTGTTCCGAAAACCGCGACTGAGGTGAGTGCACGAACTGCTTTCTGGCATGAACGGCCTTCGCTGAGAAGCTGCTGACGCACCAATGCGATTGCCATTCCAATTCCGAATCCGCTCAGTCCTCGATACCAAAGTGACAACTGCGCATGATCATGATTGGCCTGCAAAACAACGCAACCGAGAGATAGGGCACAAACTGCCCAGAGCGGCCGTCTTGTAAATCTCAGTACCAAGAAAAGACTCAGGTACATCCAAAATTCAATTGCAATGGTCCATGAAGGTCCATTGAACGAAAGATCCACCCCACGAAAGAATCCAGCATGAAGGAACAGTCCATTGAGAACGAACGTTGTGACGTCATTGTTTTCATAGAACAAGAACGATCCGTATACGACGCGATGCGACCACGTAAGTAATGCGGCAATAGACAACGTGGCAATTGCCAGCGGCCACAGGCGTGCCACTCGAGCAATGAGAAATTGCTTGAACGTCACCATTCCCGCGGAAACTCCCTTCTGGTAGCGCGCAAACATGACCAAGCCACTAATCATGAAGAACAGATCCACCATCCGGAAACCGTTCTCGTAGAAATACTGGAGAATCGGATACAGCGGTGGAAAGGCGCCATTACAAATTCCCTCTTGAATGGAATCGGCGCAGCTACCACTGAGTACGAAGAAGTGCTGGTAATGCCATATGGCAACACCGGCGGCCCCGATTCCACGCAGAGTGTCTAGAAATGGGATTCTCGGGTGTAGTAAACTCACGAGTTAGTTGTCCAACGTATGGTCTGAATTGACGTCCATACTCGTTCATACTGTCGTTGACGCGAGAATTCCATAGCCCAACGTTGAGATTGGTTGCTCATCTGAGTCCAGCGTTGCTCATCATTCATGAGGTCTCGAATTGCTTGGCTCCATACATTGACGTCGTTCCGACCGTTCGCGCTATGCACGATTGCCGCACCACGAGTTCCAAGCTCATCTGCCGACGGCGGTTCCGGACTGACGATCATGGGAAGACCGGCAGCTGCATACCATTTCAATTTCTGTGGATCAGCAAAGCGAGTGAACGACTCAGGTTGGTGTGCATACGGTGCAACAGCGATACTCGCTTGTCGTAATCTATCGAGAATAACTTGCTCATCATCAATGTAACCCAATATTTCAATTCGGTGCTTCAACCCCAATTCAGTGATTCGGGCATGTACTACAGAATGTAGTGGGCCATCACCGATAAACGTAAACGTGGCGTCATTATCTTGAGCCAGTACACGGATCGCCACTTCCATCAGAAAATCGACACCGTTTCGAGTATTCATTGTGCCAACATAAATGATATTTTTATTGTTTCGTCTTGATCGATCGACATTGTCAATCCAGTGATCGCCAATAGTGATGGGAACAATTAGTGAGCGCTTTGCTTTGAACCCAGCTCGGGTCGTTCTCGCACTTGCTGCAAATTCATTGTTCTCAATAAGAAGATCGACGGATTTGACCATCTTGCGATCAATAGCCGTGTATACATTACGGAGTAACAACGGGTAGTGCTCACTTGGAACAAAGTCAATTGCCCAGTTGACTAAGACTCCGTTTTTTTGTATCAAGCGTCGCGACAACACAGTCTGAAGGGGATTAAATCCAATCACTACATCAAAATATTCTTCAAATCGTTGATGTAAGGGATCAATCAAGAAAGACAACGGCGGACGAAATAAACGGGGTCTCTCCACAGTTGTTGTTTGACCCTTCCATGAATGCCTGTGCTCTGTCTTTAGTTGAGTCTGTGTTCGGAGTAGTGGGTGCGCAACGGAAGTTACCGAGACTTGTAAATTCTGGGACAGATAATTGAAGAAGTTTTCGAACTCAGATTTGGCCGTAAAGCTTGAATTTGCAATTAGAAGTACCTTTGTCATGAAAGCTTGCCATGTCGTTCCGTATATTCGAAGTCGACACTGGCATTGAGATGTACCGGCCACCGGTTTTCAGCGCCGTTCTTGGGATTATTTGACCGTTTCCATCCACCGAAATTTCTCATTTATTCACTTCAATTCCTTCTTGAGGACGAGTTCACAGGATGAGCCAAGTCGATAATTCAACAGCCGTTCCCAGCTAATTGGCCTGGGCTGTTTAGAAAACAAACGAAGCTTCTTGGGTACGTACCCCTCCGCATCAAGAAATCTCGCCAGCTCCTCTGGTTGTTGACTTCGACTCAGAATGGAACTGCGAGCCCACTCCATCACCAGAGTTGGTGATTGTGCGCGCAACACCCGGGTCGCTCCTCTCAGGACAGATAGTTCGTAACCGTCCACATCGACTTTTATGACGCTGACGGGGCGTACTCCAGCTATGTCAATCAATTCGTCGAGTGTCATCGGATGCTCAGTCGACGCGGCGAGTGGTGTTGCACAGGACGAAGTGGCATCGGAAACGCTATGGAACACGTTCCAACTTGCATCCACGTATGTGGGTACCTTCACATCAATCCCGTCGTCTCCTGCGTTGAGAAACGTGCAGTACACCTGAATGTTTCTAATTTGCTGATTGATTGCGAGTCCGGTCTTGAGTTGATCAATCACCTTCGGGACCGCATCAATCGCTACAACACTACGATCCGGCTTTTGCCTCGCTACAGCCAATGCAATTGCTCCACGGTTACATCCCACGTCAATGAAGGCGCCATCTGAGTAAGGGAGGCTTCGTACAACTTCCGACACGACACGTCTCTGAAAGTGACCGACAAGAAAGATTAATAGGTCGATGGCTTCACGGATGTCCAGAATCCAATTGATCCCATGCCGTAACACCTGGCGGTGAGGACGGCTGCGGGCCGATAGTGCGATTGCGATGAGCCTTGCAATCCACATCTTATGCTGCGTTTTCATAACGTCGTACTCTTCCTGTCTCAGACTTCTTGCAATCCAGCAACAAGCGACAGTAAATCGAGCCTAATGCGCTGTGCGTTTGATAAGTGCTAAAAAGATTGACTGCCTTGCTACTACCAGGAATCAGTTTCCGGCATAGTCTTTGGTGTAGATCCGATCCAACAAACGTCTGCGCGCAATTTGCCATGCGATCTCAAGAACCGTGAAAATCGGTAAATGAACTGCTCCAAATAGGCTCCGCCGCCGCCGTATCGAAAGAATCAGATAATCGATGATGACGGGGACGATGGACAGAGAGTATACAACGAACAGAATGTTCCGCAACAACAAACTCTTGTCCGAAATTGTATGTCCGTGACGGCCGCTCACCTCATGCAACGGTGAATGAGGATTAACTGCATTCGTTACGCGCCATCTTGTTTTTGTTCGGACTGCAGACCATGTCGGCGCGGAGTCATGTCCAACTGGGGAATTCAGTGCCACCGCAATGAGTTCGTCGGACATAAACCTCAATGGTGACAGAAGAGCCCTGGGCCCATAGCGGTTGCATAACCCCCTAATGAATTTAAGATCTACTACCGTGCCCGCCGCTGCAACTTCCAAAAGTATCGGTTTTTGCAGATCACGTGGCAAGAAGAGCACTCCGAGATCTGTTTTCTGATGGTCTGTGAACCGCTCAATCATGTTGCTAATGCGTTGGTCTTCCATAGCAGAGTTTCCGTAGATGAACTTGCTGTAGGCATCCCCGAATTCGGAAGCGAACAAGTTTGGCGCTTCGCCGATAGTTGATACGTGGTATCCGGTCTGCCACACAATCCGCAACTGACTGTGGGACTCAAAGAGTCTGAAGCATTGCTCAATTCCCGTTGGCGAGAGCAGCCTCTCATCATGATCGAGGAACATGATGTGAGTACCTGAAGCGAGATCGAGCGCACGAAGCTTGGCCGACATTGGATCTCTGTTCGGATTCGCTACAGAAATCGCACCGAAGTCTCTGCAAATACGTAAGGTGGCGTCTTCAGATTCGCCGTCAACGACCATGGTCTGGACACTGACGCCACTTGGCAAGACCTGGGATTGGATTGATTCAAGAGTAGGTCCGACGATGTGCGCCGAGTTCCGAGTTGCGATTGCGACGGTCAGATGCATGGGGCCTGTCTAGGACGTGTGCACTGCATAGTCAGAGAGTCGTGTACTGCAGGTATTGGCTCACGCTGGGTCATTTGTAATGCTACATTTTTCAGACGTGCCTTAAGTGACCTTAGCGGTTGAAAATGGAGGTGGTAATGAGTCCTAGTCGCTCTCGCCGTCTGGTTTCCGTTGCTTTTGCATGTTTGGCAGGAGTATTGACCCAGTCGAGCGACGGTTACGCATCAGGCGGTGTGCCTCTCCAGGATTCACAATACCTGTCGACAGCTCGATATGACTTTCGTGTCGTCGGCCAAACCGTCGAAGAGGGTCCGTTTCAGGTGGCACTTGACCATCGTTCTCATCTTTGGTTCATCAATCGGTTTGATGGCACTCTGTACAACCTGCCAATGGGGACCTACATGCAGGGCGCATCGCCCGGTACAAGTAGGTTGCTGACGGCTCGATTCCATGGAAACTTGTTCACATCGTTGGGTATTGATCGACGTGATTCCAATGTCCCCGTTGTCATGGACTTGCACATATCCGGCGAAACGGCCTTTGCGTCGTTGGTCCATTGGCCAACAACGAAGCTCGCTGATCGTAATGACTGTTACCAGTTCTTGGTCGTTGCATTCCCATTGGGAGTGGTCGGAAAGAAGACGGTGCAACGATTATTCACCACACCTTGTATGCGCAACGTCTCGGGCGGAGGAGCAAATTACGGTGGACGAATAACCGACAACGACAGATTTCTATATGTCTCAATCGGTGACGTGCGCTACGATCGCAGCGGTTATCCGAATGAAGACCCGGATTCCGTCCGGGAACAAGCGTCTCCACACTCTGTGTTTGGATCTGTCGTAAGAGTCGATCTCTCCTCATCCCCCCGAACATGGACGGTAATTTCTCGTGGACATCGCAATCCACAGGGGCTTACCACCGACGGCAAACGGCTCTACTTGACTGAACATGGTGCCCAAGGTGGTGATGAGTTGAATAGCATCGTTGAAGGTCGCAACTACGGCTGGCCGTTCCGGCACTTCGGAAAGCCGTACCCGGTTGACGAGGACGTCATTGGCACTGCACTTGATTCTTCTCGTAATCCATCAAGAGGGGTGGATCGTGATCTTGAAGAATTCGGTGCTCGTAGCGGTTCACATTCGGGTGTGTTTCCGCCTGTGATGTCGTGGACACCAGCCTTAGGAGTTGGCAACGTCAAAATCATCTCCGATCGTTCCACTCTTGTTGATTGGCGACGAAACCTGATTGTTGCCGGAATGAAGCAAATGTCGATTCACCGACTGATCCTTCATGGTGACCGCGTTATCCATGATGAAACCATTTATATTGGCAATCGAATCCGTGACTTTGAAGTCACAAACTTCGGTTGGCTGATTATGGCTACAGACGATGGTGCGCTCCTCGTACTGATGCCAACTGGTTAATGGTGAATACAACTTGCAATACACGTTGATGAAGTTGCGAACTGATACTTGGAGGAACTCAACTCGGCAGAGCAAGGATGATGCTCAACGCGCACGGAGTGCGATTACTGCTATCTGTTCCTCGGCACTTCTGTCATTTGCAATTCTTCTGTCCTTGTTCTCGCGACCACTCGCTGATGAACATGTTCAACTGGGACTCACAATTGGATTTCTCGATGACTCGTTAGGGTCGTACGAATACAGTGGCGCCTCAAGTGTATTGCGGTTTGTTGGCGCAATGGTTTTCCAGGTACAAAATGGTTGGGATTCTGCAAGCAATTCACTTTTATTTCAGATTTCTCCTGCTTACCTGAACGCCATTTCGCATGGACTCGGCTCCAGTCTTCTCGCGGTCATAGTGACAGTTTCATGGTACGCATTCTGCTTTGTCTTCTTGGGCGACAATTCCCTCAATCGCAAGCTTTTGGCGGCTCTGCTTCTGACAACGGGACTGACGATCGCCTTGCGACTCGCACCATTCGGCGTGGCATTTGACATCTTCCCTCTCACTGGTGTCCGCTTCTCGTTGTATTTCTTTCATGCGACCCTGCTTTTCTACTGGGTGGAGCGGCACGTAATTGGTAGTAGTTCGGAAAGACAAAACTTGATCACATCGGTAGTTCTTCTGATGGCTTGGTCGATGTGGTTTTCGATGATTTGGGTATTGCTGTCAACGCTGCGAGTCGCAATACCCATCATCAAACGACAATTTCGGGCGGCACGAAACCGTTTTGCGACCCTGGTTCTCGGTCTCATATTGATTCTTGTGAACAATTGGTTTTTCATCGGCTTGTTTGAGCGAATCAGTGTCGGGGCCAGCAGTCAAAGATCACGTGGCTTCTTCTCCGACATAAATTGGGTTCAGTCTGCTGTAGACATCATTTCTCTCGCTTTTGGGCCACAGTTTCTTGTAGGTGCCGTTTTCGGGGTTCTGATTTCGTACATCTCGATTGCAAAACCCGCCAAGCGACTAGGTGGTGTTGAGCCGTTGAGCGAGCAGCGATCCAGCTCGCATACGATTCTCGTCTATATCGCTTTCATTGTTGGCATTGCTTTGGTGTTCCAGTTACAGGAGCTCATTACATATCGCGCCTATTGGCACCGCACTTTTCCAATCGTCGTGAGCTTCTTGGGTGGCGTGCGCGTCATGACGTTGATTCTTGCTCGTCGCCGGTTTGGCATACCGGAAACGCGCTACGGCATGCTAGGCCGACTTGCAGTAGCGATCATCATGAGTTTCTTGTTGGTAACCAGTACATCCGTGCTGCGATCACACGCCAGAGACTATGACGCTGGAAACATAACATCCGCAGGATGGGCGGTGGGAAATACGCAAGATTGGGTACTCCCAACGTTGCTCCGGATTGGACCGGATCGCCTTCCGAATTGGATACCCCCTCACACTTTGTTGACCGAGGTAGATCTAGTTGTGCGCGGTACTCCAACGGCTCCTGATGGTGGACCGGTGGTGATGGATAGCGACGAGGTGAACAGTGGTGGCAAGATTCTCACATTGGCATCTTCCTTGACAGTGATCGCCTTGCCAACGCGATATTCCGAGGAACTCGGTGGCTCAATCGAGGTTGTCATTAACTTCAAGAGTCGAAGTGCTGTAACACTCACAGTTATCTACCAGACGGGAAAACGAAGTAGCTTGCAGATTTCTCCAGGCGACACACCGAAATCGATAGACGTATCATTGCCAGGAGAGTTCTCGATTGTGTGCGTGAGTGGTAAGAGTTGTCGGGACCTGTATGTCACGGAAATTGATGTTGATTTCTCGAATTCGTTCAAGCGCAAGTGGTCGCGATAGACCTCAGTAACGAAGCACAGAAACCCATGATGTAAGTCCAACGGTCACTGGCGCGCTCGGAGAGACTCGAACTCCCAACCTTCTGATCCGTAGTCAGATGCTCTATCCATTAAGCTACGAGCGCTTGAAGTAGCGCCCAAATGCTACCGCGCTACGGCCGCCAGGACGACGTCCACCACGGGCGCCACGACGAGCCGTTGCGACGGTACAGCGCAAGAGCCGCTTCCGTGTTCACGCGGGGGTCGAGGAGTTGTGCCGCCTCGGTGACACCGATTCCGGCGAGCCATCCCTTGTGCACCCGGTAGTAGATCTGGAACAACCCGTAGCAACAGTTTCCGGTCCCGCCCACAACACCCGGGCGCAGTTTGCTCTCACGCTGCGCGACGAGAAGAGCATTTTCTTCCTGGTCGTCGGGCCACACCTCGCGAATGATGTTGACGACGTCGCGGCGTGCGTAGGTGATCGATTCGGCACGTGCGACCGCGGGGTCGACGGGCGTCGGCGGCAGACAAATGCGATCACCAACAAAGATGGGGGTGGACTCTCTCGCGGAATTCAGCGTGTACAACGTACGCAGCGACACGTTGAATCGAGCGGCAATTCGCGTCCACGAGTCGTTCGGCTTGGCCCGGTGGACACGTTCACACGTATCCGCCGACGCAGGTGCAGTGACGAAAGCAATGGACGCGGCGAGGATCGCCGCAACGGTCAAATGGCGGAGAGGGTGGGATTTGAACCCACGGACCGGCTCAACACCGGACAACGCCTTAGCAGGGCGCCCCATTCGGCCACTCTGGCACCTCTCCCGGGATGTCACAGATTCCGCAACAACCGCAGGTCGCAGTGTACTCAGACGATCTCTCTCCTCGGTCGGGAAGTGATGGCGGAACGAGAGGGATTCGAACCCCCGAGCCTGTTACGGCCTTCCGCTTTCAAGGCGGATGCAATCGTCCACTCTGCCATCGTTCCGAAGAGAACGCTAGCGGCGCAGGATCACGTCGATTCCGGAGTTGCTCAGCGACGCACCTTATTGCGCAACTCGGCGATCCAGTCGTCGGCATCGCGCCAGCGCACATCGGCATGATCACGTGCAGTTTGAGCCTGCTGCCCGGCAGCAGGGTACGAACCGAGGAACTTCACTCCACCCTGTTTGGCGCGCAAATCACGCAACGCGTCGGCGACGAGCTCGTCGTCCACGTGACCGTCGCAGTAAATGATGAAGCAGTAGTCGCCGAGACCGCCACGCTTGGTCGGTCGTGACAGCAACTGCTGCAGGTTGATGCGTCGCGCGGCAAACTCCTGCAGGATGCCAATGAGGCTTCCGGGTTCGTCGGCGCGTTGGAACACGACGAGTGCCGTCCGGTCGTGACCGGTGCGGGCAGGCACGGAGTTCTTCGCAACGAGCACGAAGCGTGTCTGGTTGCCCTCGTGATCCGAGATTCCGGCACGCAGCACCTTCAACGAATAGAGATCAGAGGCAATACGTGTGGCGATCGCCGCGACACGCGGATCCCCCTGCTCGGCGACCAGTCGCGCCGCTTCGGAAGTGGAATTGGTCGCCCGCACGTCGACCTGCGGTAGCTCCCTGCGTAGGAATGCATGACACTGCGCCGCAGCGATGGGAATGGTCATCACCGTCGAGAGATCGGCAAGTGCCGTCTCGTGAGAAGCGAGCAGGCAGTGTTCGATGTCGAGAACGACTTCGCGCTGGATGAACAGATCGTGATCGAAGACGAGGGCGTCCTGGGTGAAGTTCACCGTGCCTTCGATGGAGTTCTCGATCGGTACGAACCCCGCGTCGACGTCTCCGGACTCGACCGCATCGAGAACGTCGGGGACCGTGGGGAACGGGACGCGCGTCACTGCCGTAAGGTCGGCTTGCGAAAGAAGTGCCTGCTCGGTGAACGTTCCCGACGGGCCGAAATAGCCGATGCGTCGAATCACTGCATCAAGGCTACGGGTAGCCTGCGATCCATGTTCGAATACGCAGCGCTGCATCCGTTCAATGCAAGTCCGGAATCATTGGCAGCCGAGCTCACACGTCGCTCGGCGGAGGGCTGGGAAGTGGTGAGCATCACCTCCACACCCGATGGCCGCTACTGCGCATTTCTGCGCCGTCCGACGAGCGGCACCGCGCACGCATCACCGTCGCCGCTGTCGACGAGCACCGAACCCGTGGGGGCTGGTGCGGTGAACCCGTCGGTTCCCGCCGCCTGGTACAAGGACCCGTCCGGGCGCTACGAATTGCGTTACTGGAACGGCACCGCCTGGACGGAACACGTCTCGCGCGACGGCCGCCAATTCACCGACCCGCCCGTCGCCTGACCTCGCATGCGAGCGACGTCGCTCGGTCACGCGGGCATTCTCGTCCGCAGCGGCGATACGACGATCGTTTGCGATCCGTGGTTCGTCCCGGCATTCCATGCGTCGTGGTTCCCCTTTCCCCGTAACGACCGCTTGTCGGCGCAGCTCATGGCCGACGTGCGCAGCCCCACATATCTCTACGTGTCGCACCTGCACGGTGACCACTTCGACGAGGAGTTCCTGCGCCATGGCGTCGATCCGTCGACCACGGTGTTGCTCCCCGACTTCCCCACCGACGAACTCGAGCGACGTTTTCGTCGACTCGGCTTCGAGACCTTCATTCGTACCCGCGACGGTGATGAGATCGAACTCGCGGGTGGTGTGCGCGTGGCGATCCACGTCGAGTCGTCGATCACCGACGGCCCGGGTGGCGACTCGGCAATCGTCATCAATGACGACACGGCACGACTCGTCAACCAAAACGACTGTCGTACCGACGACCTCGCCGCACTCGCTTCGCACGGTCCGGTCGACGTGCACTGGCTGCAATTCAGCGGAGCAATCTGGTACCCGATGGTCTACGACGTCGACGACGACACGAAGCGTCGTGAGGCCCGTCAGAAGGTGGAGAGTCAGTTCAGCCGTGCATTGCGATACGTCGAGGCAGTTGGTTCTCGTTGCGTCGTGCCGTCGGCCGGACCGCCATGCTTCCTCGACCCCGACTTGTTCGGGCTGAACGTCGTCACGGGTGAGGAGATCTCGATCTTCCCTGATCAGACGGAGTTCCTCCGTCGACTGCCCGGTGACAACGGGATTCTCAACGTCCCCGGCACGACGATCGACATCGCACACGGTTCGGTGACGGTCACACATCCGGCAGGGGTCGACGAGATTCGTCGACCCTTCGAAGACAAGGCCGAGTATCTGCGCGAATATCAACGCGATTGGTTGCCGTGGATTCGTGAGCGTCTCGACACACTGCCCGTCCTCGGCGCCGATGTCGTCGAGCAATTGCGCGCCTGGTGGGAACCGTTGCTCGCACTCGCGCCGTCGTTGCGGCTCGGCGTCGGAGCGGGCTGCCTTATCCGCTCCGGTGGCCACGACATCTTCATTGATTATCCGCACGGAACTGTGCGGGCATGGAACGGTGAAGCTCACCGATTTCGCTTTGATATCCCGCCGGGGCTGCTCGCCCACGTCGTCGCCACCCACGCCGTCGATTGGTCGAACTCGCTGTTTCTGTCCTGTCGATTCGTTGCCTGGCGTGAGGGTGCGTACAACGAGTATCTCTACAACTTCTTCAAGAGCCTGTCGCCGGAGCGAATGCGCCGCGCCAACGAAGAAGCCAAGGGGCGCCTCGGTATCGACGACACCCCGAGCGAAGAGATCGTCCTCGGCGACTACGTCGTGCAGCGGTACTGCCCGCACCGCAGAGCCGATCTCTCCGTGTTCGGTGCGGTCGAAGGTGACCAGATCGTGTGCTCGTTGCACGGTTGGCGCTTTTCCGCCGCCGACGGCCGCTGCCTCAACGCCGAAGATCGTCGCTTGAACGTGCGACGGCGCAGCGACGTCGATTGATCGGCGTCTCGACGACCCGGTCAGTCGAGAACGATCGGCAACTCGAACCAGATGGTGAGCGAGTACTTCACTCCCCGTGTCACGGGCAGCGACCGATGCGGGTGGGTGACGAGGCTCGGCTATGCAAGTAAGTGGCCGACGGGGATGTCGGCGTTGGTGAATCCCTGGCGCGGGAACTCGAGCATCCCGCCGGAGTAGTCGTCGTTCAACTTCACGCTCGCCGATACCTGTGCGACGTCGTGGTGCAGCCGCAGCGCGGTTCCCGTCGTTGCGTCGTAGCGAATGACGAAAGCGTCATTGATGCCGCGGTACTCGATGAGCTCCCACTCTTCTTGCAATCGCGGCCAGATGCGCTCACCCATGTCGCTTTCGAGGTTTTCGTAGAGCACCGGACTGATCCGAGCGAGCGAGATCTCGTGGCCGGGCACGGGATCTCCGGGGGCCGATGCAAAAGCCCCCGCTGCCTCCGCTGCGGCAATGAGCGTGGAGCAGAACATGGGTGTGAAGCACGGAAGACTGATGAGGTCGACGGGATTGGCGCGATGTAGAGAAGTGCGCGCGAGATTCAAACCGGCTCTAAGGGCCCCCTAAAAGCCGTAATTTACGCTGGTGGCCAATAGTAAACAGGATTAGCACTGTTCTTCGGGAAGACTATTTGTCTTTTATTGGTGCCAAAATACTGATCAAATACCTGACCAGAATCTACTTTTACTCCGGTCAAGGCCTTAAGGTTATCTCGGTCTCGTCCTACCACTTTTTCAATTTCATACACCCCCTCCCAATCTGACCGCCTCCCTATTAGGGAGACTGTGAAATTGGCATGCTCCGTGAGTGCGCATTTCTGTTGTGCCGCACGAGACTCACGGAATTCCAAAAGAATCACCAAAGATGTGCAATGATGGGCTAGAGAAAAGCAGTTCTTGCACACTTTGACCTGATCGGAGAATTTATGTTGAGGAAACTCAAGTCACTGGGCTACAGCGCAAACCTTTCGTATGCACTTGGATTCCTGTCTGTTATTGCAAGCATCGTTAT
>Ga0169931_10004571_pt1 | contig 21470 bp, 17 predicted proteins | sample Kivu_15m_20L_FD_129675 | JGI IMG/M metagenome (GOLD analysis project Ga0169931, IMG submission 129675) | Freshwater microbial communities from Lake Kivu, Western Province, Rwanda to study Microbial Dark Matter (Phase II) - Kivu_15m_20L... | ecosystem: Environmental > Aquatic > Freshwater > Lake... | reverse complement strand
GCGACGCTCGATCCGGGACTGGTGGTCCTGGGGGGGGCGATGGATTTCGGGGGTGCCAGTTCCCCGATCGGCCAGCGTTTTCTTGAGGGAATACGCGAGGAATTTCGCCGCCGCGCCTTTGCCAACGTCGTTGCCGGAACGACGATCCAGTTTGCATCGCTCGGGGGACGAGCGGGCCACCTCGGAGCTGCGGGGTATGCACGAAAAATTCTCTCCCGCCGCGGTGCCTCCGAGAAGACTACGTGATTGGGCTGGTGGGAAGCTCGACTTCTGCGAACAATAGAGAGTTCCGCGAGTTGGCCGGTCGATCCCCCCCTCGCTTTCGAAACCCTTAGGCAGACCTGGATATTTATGCAGATTCGCAATTTCTGCATCATTGCACATATCGATCACGGAAAAAGCACGCTCGCCGATCGGTTGCTCGAGGTGACCGGAACGGTCTCCAAGCGGCAGATGAAGGAGCAGCTCCTGGACGATCTGGAGCTGGAACGCCAGCGTGGGATCACGATCAAGGCGCGGGCCGTCTCGCTGCGGTACCGGGTCGATGATGTCGATTACGAACTGAACTTGATCGATACCCCCGGGCATGTCGATTTCCAGTACGAAGTCTCGCGTTCGCTGGCCTGCTGTGAAGGAGCGCTCCTCCTGGTCGATGCTTTTCAAGGGGTCGAAGCGCAAACGATGGCCAATGCCTATAAGGCCATGGATCACGACCTGAAAATCATTCCCGTGATCAACAAGATCGATTTAGCCTATGCCCGACCCGACGAGGTCACCGAGGAGATGGAGCATTCGCTCGGGATCGACCCTCTGGACGTCGTCCGCGTGAGCGCCAAGGCAGGGATTGGAATCGAAGATCTACTGCGGACCATCGTCCATCGCATCCCGGCCCCGGGTGGCGATCCAAACGCTCCACTGCAGGCGATGGTGTTCGATTCGCACTACGACGACTATCGCGGAGCAATCACTTACGTGCGACTGATGAATGGAACTGTCCGGCGCGGACAAAAAATCAAATTCCTCCGGAAAGGAGGGATTTACGAAGTGGTCGAGCTGGGTCAATTCACCCCGGGTCGTGTACCGCGGGACACGCTGACCGCCGGACAGGTGGGGTATCTGATCTGCAATATTAAATCGCTCTCCGATGTCCATATTGGGGACACGGTCAGTATTCCAGGGGAACTAGAAGCGAAACCCCTCCCCGGCTACATGCGTCCCAAGCGGATGGTGTATTGCGGACTTTTCCCCAGCGACGGTCAGGACTTCAGCGAACTTCGCGATGCGCTCGAGCGGCTGAGCATCAATGATCCGAGTTTTGAATTTGAGCCGGAGACGAGCGACGCGCTGGGATTCGGTTTTCGGTGTGGGTTCCTCGGCCTGCTGCACATGGAAATTGTCCAGCAGCGGCTTGAGGGCGAAGCCGATATCGACCTTGTGCAGACCGCCCCCAACGTCACCTATGAGGTGGTCAATAAGCGCGGGGAAACGCGACTGATACACAAACCTCAGGATGTGCCCGATCCGGCCGAGATCGAGGAATTCCGTCAGCCGATCGTTCGCTGCAGTATCATCGTCCCGACCGAATTCATCGGTGCGGTGATGAAACTAGCCCAGGAGCGGCGTGGGATTCAGAAATCGCAAGAATATCTTGGCCCGCAGCGGGCGATGCTGGTCTATGACATTCCGCTCGCCGAAGTCATCTACGACCTGCATGACAAGATCAAGAGTGCGACGCGCGGCTATGGAACCCTGGACTATGAGATGGTGGGGTACGAACCGGCAGACCTCGTGCGGCTCGATATCCTCGTCAATGGTTCGCGGGTCGACGCGTTGAGCATTGTTTGCGACCGGCGTGATTCCGAGCGACGGGGCCGTGCGGTGGCAAAGCGGCTGAAGGAGGAAATCAATCGGCATATGTTCGAAGTCGCGGTGCAGGCAGCGATCGGTGCCCGCGTCATCGCCCGCGAGACAGTACCCGCAATGCGAAAAAATGTGACCGCCAAATGCTATGGGGGGGACATCACGCGAAAGCGGAAATTGCTCGCCAAACAACGGGAGGGGAAGAAGCGGATGAAGGCGGTGGGGAATGTCGAAATCAGCCAAAAAGCCTTCATGGCAGTCCTCAGCAACGGCGAAGAGGGCTAGCGGCGCGACTGCCGTTCGCGCTGCGCCGCGTGGACGTTAAGCTATTACGGCCGGCGGCACCCCGCAGTGGGGATCGCCGCAGGGGTGCGAGATCTACTGTGCCCACAGTGGAGCACCTTACCGGAAAGCCTTCCAAGGGTCAGACCCCATTTTGGCAAGGCGTTTTGAACCGACCCCTTCACGGAGGAAACCGACGTGCACGTTGCCGCGTCTACCGCTTGCTTGCCCCACCTGTCGCTCGAAGCCGCAATCGACCTCCTGGCAGACCTCGAATTCACGACGCTCGAATTTGATCTGCATGAGCAGGGGGGACATTATAAGCCGAGCGATCTCTTGGCCGATCCTGATGTCGCGATGCAGCGGTTGCGGTTCAGCCATCGGCTGGACATCTGCAGTTACAGTATCGAGCTCGCTTCGACCGGTCCGCAGCATTACCTGGACTTCAAAGAAATCTGCCGCTTTGCCAAAGCCTCCAAAGTGGTCACGCTGACCGTGCCCTCCGCCGAACTGGGGACACCGTTTAATGAGGAGGTCGAACACCTCCAGCGATTGGTCGATATCGCGGAAACCGAAGGGACGCGCGTCGGCGTGCGGAGCCAGCTGGGGCGATTGAGCGAAGACCCGGATACCCTGATGGTCCTGTGCGACAATGTCCATGGACTTGGGATTACGCTCGATCCAAGCGTTTACATCATGGGCCCGGCGCATGCAAAAAGCCTCGATCGGATCATGAAGTATGTCTACCACGTCCATCTCCGCGATACCAAGCGGGGCGCTTTTCAGGTCTGTGTTGGCCAAGGGGATGTCGATTACGGGAAAGTGATCAATCAACTGGAACGGGAAAGGTATGACCGGGCGCTGAGTGTCTTCATTCTTCCGAGCGAAGGAATCGAGCACCGGGTCGAGCTCCGGAAGCTCCGCCGACTGTTGGAATCACTGTTGTGATCAATCCGCGGGCAGTGGACCGGCGCTCCCTTCTGCTCGTCGCACTGATCCTCTCTGTGGCGTGGACCAGTACGGCCGCTGGGGTACAAGACCTCGAGCAGTTATCCGGAAAACACATCGACATCGTCACCGATCTTCCCTTGGATCAAGATCGTCGTGCCTGGCCCGCGGTGGTCGATGCTGCGATCCCGCTGTGGTGCCAATTTTGGAATGTCGACCCCGCGCGGCTCCAGACGTGGCGCGTGACGGCCTATGTGATGAGCGCGAAGGAGCCGTTTGATCGTCGCGGTTTGATCCCCCCGGAAGTTCCTGATTTCCCACATGGGTTCCAGTACGGCAATCGCGTCTTTCTGCTCAACCAACCCTCGCCCTATTACACCCGCCACCTCCTTCTCCACGAAGTTGTCCATGCGCTCGCGTTTCATTTGTTCGGAAGCGCGGGGCCGCCATGGTTCATGGAAGGGACGGCGGAATTCCTCGCCACGCATCGCTGGGATGGCTCAGCGCTGCAGATTGGGATCATCCCAGACCGCAAGGAATCGGTTCCCTACTGGGGTCGTTTTCGGATGCTCGAACAACGGCGTCAGCGTCGCAGCATGATCTCGCTTCTCGGGGTGATGCGTTTCAATGACATGCCCGATCGCTATGTGGAACCCTATGCATGGACATGGGCTTTGATGCAGATGCTGATGGCCTATCCGGAGTATCAACAGTTGGTTGTCGCCGCAGGCCCCGCCGCGGGCGGTAAGGAACCGCTGGAATTCTCGCGGGATTTCTACCAACAACTTGCCCCCACCACCGGTGTCGCCCAGGGACGGTGGCGAGTCCTGATCGACGAATTCGATTACGGATACGACATGCCGCGTTCCCGTGTCGAGCTTCAGCCCGACGATCCGCTGTGGAATGGTACCCCGTACGAGCACCCGATCCGGGCTGACCGAGGATGGCAGTCGGTCGGCAGGCGGTTTCCTGCGGCCGCGACCGTCCAGCTGCGGGCCGAGGGAGAGACGGTCGTGGCCCACACAACCAAGCCGTGGGTGGCTTATCCCGAAGGAATTACGATTCGCTACTTTCGTGGCCACCCCCTCGGTCGCTTGATCGGGACCTGGCTCCCCACAAGCCCCGGCAATGAGCTGACCGTCCAGCCGCTGGAAGTCTTCGATGTCGGCCGCGAGACCAAGGTCACCGCCCCCGCCGAGGCGTGGTTGCTGCTGAGAATTGCTGAGGATTCCGCGAGCCTCGGCGATAACGAGGGAGTCCTGCAGCTGACAATTTCATCGGCGGAATAATGGGTGGGGGCGGAAACCTACCCCCACCCTCGCCACCGATGAATTACAATAGGACCAGCCGATGGGAACGGGGGCATTCCCCCCGCACCCACTTTCCGCCACCCTCTTTCTGCCACCCACTTTCTGGGACCCTCGTCGCTGCTCGAGACCCTCGTCGCCCCTTTTTGACTCTGCACCTCGACATGCCCAGCGAAAATCCTGAATCCAACACTCCGCAGCCCCCGCCGCTGAGTCCTTTGGAAGGGGGTCGTTGGCGCCCCTTAAAACCGGAGGATTTACTCCGCAAAGAGTCCCTTCCCGCGGTCGACCCCCAGGACCAACCGAATCGCCCTCCGTTGCGGGACCGGCGGCAGGAGCTGGAGCATTATGTCAAGGACCGGCCGGCAGACATCGACGCCTATCTGGAGCTCGCAGCGCTGTACCGAGAAGCAGGACGATCGGTCGAGGCGGTTCGCGTCCTGAAGCTGGCACTGGAGGTTGAACCGCAGCATGCCGAAGTCCTCTGGCAATTGGAGGAGGCGAGTCTGGCGCGGTCGCTGCAGCAGTGGAAAGATGTTCGCGAGGTGACCGCCAAACTGAAGACCGCTGAGGCCCAGCATGAACTGGAACGCGCGCATACCGACTGGGCGCATCGCCGCATCGATGTCTGCCGCGCGCGGTTGGGACGCAATCCGCACCAGGGATCGCTCTGGTTGATCCTTGCCCAGGCGCTGCGGGATTTGGAAAAGAACGACGAGGCGGTTGAGGCGCTGCAACCGATCCTTGGCGATGAAGAGCTCGCGTGCCAGGCTTACTGCCTGCTGGGAAACTGCCAGGTCGCGCTGGGAAACGATCTTGCCGCGCTTTCTGCCTTTCGACATGCAGCCCTTCGCCGCGCGGTCCCAGCCCCAGCCGATATTCGTATCGCGGCGATGAAGGGAGCGATCACAATCGCCCAGCGACTCCGGTTTCCCCAATCCCAGTCCCTCTATCAACAAGTCCTGCAGCAGGCAGAAGCGGAGCAGCAGTCATGAATCAAGCGATTGTCGATCCCGAGCAACTTCGTCATTTTGCTGCGAATCTGAAAGTTTTCGCCGAGGAATTGCAGCAGCGGTCGGCATCGCTGACGGCGCAAATGAATCAGCTGGAGCATTCTTGGCGGGACCAGCAGCAGCGAAAATTTGCGGCGGAGTTTGAGGATCAAATGCGGCAGATGCAGCACTTGATCGAAGCCGCCCGCGGACATGTCCCCTATTTGCTTCGCAAAGCCGAGCAGATCGATCAATATCTTCACGGATAAACGCGCAAGCTTATGACCAGCAGCAGCCATGTCCAATCGATTGCCGATCTCGCACAGCTTCGCGTAGCGACGCTGGAGTTGGCGAGCGATTTGCATTTGTTGGCTTATGACCTGAAAATCGAAATCCAGCGCGCCACCGACTGGGTAACGACCGAAGCCCCCCGATACTGGCGTGGGGAATTGCAGCGTGCCGAGCGAGAGTTCCGCGAAGCTCAAGATGCGCTCGCCGCGATGCAAGCGACGGTCGGCGGTCGCGACAAACCGGCCGCGACCGAAGCGAAGAAGCGGGTCGCAATCCTCAGACAGCGAGTCCAGATGTGCGCTGAGAAGCTCCGGGACTGCAAGGGTGCGGCCTTCGAAGTCTCGCGTGCCGCTGCCGGACTTTTCACCTGTGCAGCGGGGATTGAAGGACTCTGCGAGAGCGATTTATCCCTTGCCAGCGCGCGGCTCGAACGCTGGATTCTGGCCCTCCATCGCTACTCGGAAACTGCTCCCCCGGCGCCGCCACCCTCCTCATCACCAGCCATCGATTCCCTCGCCCAGGACCCTGATCGATCGTGAGCATGCCAAGTCCTCGGATTGCATCGATCCAAGATGCCGAAAACCGCCTCCGCCAGCACTGGCAGGATTTCTCCCAGCACTGGCAGGAAACGGCGCCCACGTGGAAAGATCGTCGGCGACAGCAATTTGAGCAGCAGTACCTTCGCGAGCTGCCGCAATTGCTTGCTCGCACCCATCACGAAATAACCCGTTTTCGCGAAACGCTTCAGCACGTCTCCCGCCTCCTCGCCGATTCCCCGCGCCACTCATGAGGTCCGCCGACATCGACCCCACAGCAGGTTTTGCCCTCACCACCACCTCCCGGCTACGGCGCTGGCTGCGCGGTTGTCGCCATCGACTTGCCGAGGGAGATCGCGATCGGTCCGTGATGCTCCATCGGCACGAGGAGCAAGAAGCGAAACTCCGTGATGACCTTCAAGCCGCTCAGCAAGCGACGCTGGAAGCATGTCGTCGCGAACGGCAGCAAGTCCTGCAGCAATGGGACCAGATCGATGAAAAACTGCTCGCCCGCTATGAATCCGAGACGCTCCGCGCCCGGAACCAGCGGCATCGAGAACTCGTCGTCTTCCGCCGCGATCGAAAACGCGCCGTCGAGTCTGAGGAGCAGGCGTACGACACCGAAAAGAGCCGATTGCAGCAGAAGTACCAAGAGGAAAAACCGAAACCGGCCGCCCTTCAGCACAAGGGTGATGCCCAGCTGGACAGCGCTGCCCAGGAGATCAACCTTCTCATCACTGCTCTTCGTCAGCTTGCCGCGCGGCGTCTGGGAGGGCCCGCGGCCCTGGAAAAAATCGTCGCAGCGAGCTCCTCTGGTAAATCCCCTTCGATGCCGCGCGCTGCGACCACAGGTTCCCCCTCCTCACCCAATTCAGCCGCAGCCGACGCAGCGCCACCTTCCCCCGGCGATCTGGCGGCTGTCCTGAAACAACTGGGCGAGCTGCTGCTGGAAACAAAATCGCTTGGCCAGCAAATGAAGCAGGGGTTCCATGTCAAACTGGTCGAGTCCATCTTTCTTCTCTGGATCATCATCCCTTTTGTGCTCCTCTGGTGCCTGGTCTGCTATCTCGGAATCGAGGCACATCGCCCGCTGTGGATGCTGGGGAGCCTCCCAGCAGCCGCCCTCGTCGCCGGAGTGATTCACCTCTTGGCTGGGATCCCGCTGCGGAGGCAAACTCGCGAGCTCTACCCAGCCCTCGAAGACCTTGCTGCCGCGACCACCGCGGAGGTCCACACGGGGAAACAGGGGAATGCAGCACTGGCCGCACGGCAGCAGGCTCAGCTGAAAAAGCACTTTGAAGATGCACTCCAGCGGCTCCATGATCGACATGGCCAAACGATGGAAGAGACGGTCCGCCACTTCAAGGAGAAGGAAACGGAGCTTCTCACCCGCAGCGATCAGCTGCTGCTGAATCTGGAGACGCAGTTTCGCGAAAATTTTTCGAGCGAGAACCGCGCGATGGTCGAGGCTGCCGATCGCAAGGCAGCAGCGCTGACAGAGCGATTGCAGCAGTTGAACGAGGAGGGGGCCAGCGTCACTGCCAAGCTCAAGCAGCGGCATGCTGAGGAAGTCGCGCGGCTGGAGTATCGGATGCAGACGAGCATGCGTCGCTCGGTAGCCCGCGGCGCAGCGATCCTCGCTGCCTTCGAGGCGCGGTTTCCGCCGTGGAACGAAGTCGTCCAGGGTGCGGCGTCCGAGGGGACTCTGCTCCGCAACCTACCGCTGGGGAAAATGCAAATCGGTCGCTTTTTCCCCGCGCAATTTTCTGCTCGTCCGGAATCCTCGCTTGAGGAATTACCGGTCGTTCTTCCGCGACAGGTGCAAGCCGGGGTCGTGATCGATGCCCACCCCGCGCAGATGCACCTGGCGAGCGAGCTGGTGCGGACGATCCTTTGGCGCGCTTTGTCAGCCGTCAAGCCGGGGCGGCTGCGGTTGACCCTGCTGGACCCGATCGGGCACGGACAAAATTTTGCCTCGTTGACAGCCCTTGCCGATCACGATCCCCAGCTGATCGGCCATCGCGCGTGGTCGGCAACGGGGCAAATCGCTGCCCGTTTGCAAGAATTAACGCAGCACATCGAGGACATTCTGCAGACGTGTCTCCGCGATCGTTACGCGACGATCGAGCATTACAATCGCGAGGCGACGGCGATCGAAGAGCCCTACCGGATTGTCGCGGCGATCGGCCTTCCTGCAGGTCTGAACCACGAGGGTTATGATGCGCTGCGGGCTTTGATCGAAGGGGGGCGGAGATGCGGTATCTTTTTGATCCTCGTCCGCGACCTCTCCCAACCATGGCCAGCAGAGTTACCACCCCTGCCGGAGACCCAGCTCCTGCGGTTGATCTTCGATGAAGCCGGGGAGCTGCGGCATCAGGACCCGGAGCTGCGGGAATACGCGATCCGCCCCCTCGATCCTCCACCCCAAGGGGTCGCTGCGGAGCTCGCCGAACGGATCGGCCAGGGTGCGCTCCATGCCCAGCGGATCGAGATTCCACTCCGCCTGTGCATCAATCCCGAGGAAGTGGATCGAGGGAATTCGGAAAAGGGGTTGTTGATCCCAGTCGGGCGTCAGGGGGTTGGGCGGACGCTCGATGTGGACCTTGGGAGTGGGATGCGGCAGCACGTCTTGGTTGCAGGGAAGACAGGTTCCGGCAAAAGCACCCTCCTCCACTGCTTGATCACGGCCGCAGCTTTAAAATATTCCCCCGACCAGCTGCACCTGTACTTGCTCGATTTCAAGAAAGGGGTCGAGTTCAAGATCTATGCCCAAACGAGTCTGCCGCATGCCCGCGTGATTGGGATTGAAAGCCAACGCGAATTTGGTCTCAGCGTGCTCGAGCGCCTCGACGAGGAATTGCAAACTCGCGGCGAAGCGTTTCGTGGGGCAGGGGTCCAGGATTTGGGAGATTACCGGCGGCGAACCGGGAAAACGCTTCCACGGATCCTACTGGTGATTGATGAATTCCAGGAGCTTTTCGTCCGCGACGATCGGCTTGCCCAGGAATGCACGATGCTGCTCGACCGGCTCGTTCGCCAAGGGCGTTCTTTTGGCCTCCATGTCGTGCTCAGCAGCCAGTCGCTCGCCGGCACCTACTCGTTGCCGCGCGCGACACTGGGCCAGATGGCGATTCGCATCGCGCTGCAGTGCAGCGAATCCGACGCCGCGATGATTCTTTCCGATGACAACACCGCCGCCCGTTTGCTCAGCCGGCCAGGCGAGGCAATTTTTAACGACGCCGGGGGTTTGATCGAAGGGAACGAGCCGTTCCAGGTGGCGTGGCTCGAGTCTGCAAGCCATCGAGCATACCTTGAAGAGATCGCGGCGCGACACGCCGAGGCAATGGCGACTTTGGGACCCGCCGTGGTCTTTGAAGGGAATCGTCCGGCGAGCTGGCATCCTCAGCTGGCCGACAGCATGCTCGCCGCCGCCGCGACGCGGGCCGCCGGCGGCATCGATGGCTGTGGGCTGATCGGCGAAGCGGTCCGGATCGGTCCCCCGTCGCAGCTGGTCCTCAATGACGCCAGCGGGCGGAATGTCCTCGCTGTCGGCGATCCAGCGTCGATCCATGCCGTGCTGACCTCATGGATTCCGACGATCCTGATCGATGGCTCCCGGCGCAGCGGCCGCATCCCACGGCTGGTCTTGTTCACGGGCCAGCGCGAAAACGAAGTCGATCATCCGCTTGGATCATGGCTCGCGGAGGCCGGGATCCCCGCTGAGGTCATTCGACCTCGGGAGCGCCCCGAGCGGATGATCGAACTGGCGGGCGAGCTGGCGGCTGGGAATGCTCCTGGCAACGAACCGGGCGGCGGGGAACGAGTGGCTGGGGAAAGACCGCTGACGCTGGTTATCATCCATCCGCTGGAACGGTTTCGCGATTTTCGCCAGGATGATTCCTTCGGATTCTCTCTCGATGCCAGCAGCGAACCCTCCGCCGCCGTGGCGCTGCAAACGCTTCTCCGCGACGGTCCTGCCGCGGGAATGCATACGCTCGTCACGTGCAATGGAGCGGAAACGCTCTCGCGGTGGCTGCCGCGAAGCTCCCATCACGACCTCGAACTCCGCCTGCTCGGCCGCCTCAATGCGACCGATTCGGCACAGCTGATGGATTCACCCGAGGCGACCAACCTTTCACCCGCGACAATGCTGCTCTATGACGACGCTGATGGGCGGATCGAAAAATTCCGAATGATCGCCCCCCCCAGTCCGCTCGAGGTCCGTGATTGGTTCGCGTCCCACCTGGAACAGTGCGGAAAGAAGGGGGGCTAATCGACCAGCTTGCCCCGGCCGCACGCGCGTCGCAGTTGGACAACGGCCTCGGCAACCTCCTGCTGCTGGAGGATCCATTCACCCTCGGCCTGCAGCGCTGCCAGTTCCTCTTTGTCGGCCGCACCTGGCAGGAGCTGCTGGAGGTCGGTCGCATGTCGTAGCTTCGCTGCATGAGCGACTTGTACTTGCCATTGCTGCTGGGCAACGCTGCGGCGTGCTTGCGCGCTCTCGAGGCGGAGGATTGCATCGCGAACCTGATCATGGATTTGCCGTTCGCGGGTCTCGATCAACTGCTGGACTTGAGCGCGTCGCTGGGCGAGGTCGGCGCTCTCATCACCGCCGTGATGCTGCAGTAAGGAAAGTCCTGGACGACTCGGAAGACTGTTGCCAAGTCCTGGCACAAGCCCGGCAAGCAATTGACGCACCGCGGGCAGGGAATCCTCATTGAGGCAGCGATGCATTGCACGCAGTGCGGCCAGATCGCGTCGATCGTGGAGGGCACCCTCGAGCAGGAAGGGGAAATCGAGTGGTTGATCGTAAGCGACAGGGAGCGGGCTGGTCAGGATCATCGGCGGGTCGATCAGTGTCCGCTGGGCAGTGACAAGTCCTTCGAGCTGATGCCCCAAGCGACGGCGACCAAAATCGAGCTGGAACCAGCGATCCTCCAGCTGCAGCCGCTGGTTTTCCAACAAATGTCCCTCACCCGCCACCGATCCCTCGAGCTCGGCGGTCGCCGCCGCAAGTCCCTCGAGCACCTCGAGTGGCGGCGCCGAGCGGCGGAGCGGTTCGAGGAGCCACTCGGTAGCGACGGCCCGGTAGTAGACCAGCAGCGCGTCGGCAGCGGCTTCGTTGCGCTGGTGCAGGGCAAGCTCCGCAGAGACCGCCTGAATCAAACCGATCATCGCCCGCTGCTGCTTGTTTTTCTCCTTGAGCTGGGCTCCGAGCGCCCGCCGTTCGCTCTCCAGAAGACGCGCCGACGGACAAAAACAGTAGGCCCAAGCGGCGACGTCTACATCGGTCCAGGAGTAAGGCTGCGGCGGTGCAGAGACCACGTTTTGCGGCGCTGCAGAGGATTTCTCGGCCCCAAAGACCACTCCTTCGGAGCTGCTCGCGGCGATCAGCAGCATCGCAGCGAACCGAATCGCTCCGCAGGAGGGGATGGCGACAAACATAGACGTGCCGAGAAAAAGGAACCGGAGAGGCGAGCGCAAGCGGGGTGGGAGTCTGGGAAAGCGCGCCGACGAAGCCTGACGAAGCATCCCCGCGCTCGTCGTCGACACGTTCTCTTATCTTCGGACCAAAGTCGCGCATTCCATCGAGCGTGAAAGAAGCTTCGGTGAAGTCTCCCGAGTAAAAACCCGTTTGTAGCGGTTCTGACGCTTTTGCGACCCCGACCAGACAGCGGTCTCCAGAAAGGGCTTCGCGCCGAAACGGGGGAGGAATCAGCGACGACCGGAACGACGGTCGCGGGGGGAACCAAAGGTGATTTCCAGCCCACCCGGGAAATGCGATCGCGAGTGCCGATCGCCCGCCCGGCGTGCATGCCCCATCATCGCTTCGCCGGCGGCTTGAGCCATCGCATGGACCAGGACATGGGTCAGCGGATGGCGGGCGACGCGGGCGAGTCCTTCTCCGGTCGCCTCGAGCAACGTCGGACCGAAACGCTGGGTATGGCGGATCATCTGCCACACCTCATCGATCGAATCGCGACCTTCACGGACCAGCCGAAGTCGTTCGACTAGATTCAGCGAATCATCAAACATGCTGTTGGCAGCATCGTATCCCGCAGCGCGAAAACGCTGGTGCAGCATCCCTAGGTCCGCCAGATAGCGATCGAGCCATTCGATCTGCTGCTGCCGCGCATGCGCATCATCGGTCACCCCCTGAACCTGGTCATCGACATGCAGCAACCGCGCCACGATTTGGTCGTCGCGTGGATCGGGGGTCCGCCGTGCACGCTCGGTGAGCTGTTGCTTGTGAGTCGCATCAAAAGTCGATTTCAGGTACTCAATCGCCTCCTGATAATAGCGACCTGTCGGATTCTCTGTTTGGGTCCGCTCCAGTCGCAAGCGATCCATTTCACCCCGCAGTTGATCGCTTTTGGCCAGCATCTCACGATGCGCCTGCTCGCCTGCTCGACGCGCTGGAGGATTTCCGGCAAACCCAATTGTGCGGCGGCTTGATCCCGCCGACGCTCCAGTTCGGTCATGACCAGATTGAGCGACTCGCGGTCCTGCGCGATCAGTTCCCGCACTTTTTGGGGTGTCGTCTTCAAATACTCGTAACCCTGCCGCGCTTGCTGATAATTGATCAGCCCCCCGACCCAGCGATCCATCCGCCGCGTGAATCCACGCCAGGTGTAGGCGGGTGTGGCGAGTCCTCGTTTGTAGAGATACATGAAGAGGGAATTCTGCTCGTATTCGGGCAGCTTCTGCGTCGCCTCATGCTCGATCTCTTCGAGCGATGCCTCAGCGCGTTCGAGCGCTGCCTCGGCTTCGGCCGCCCGCTGCGTGAGATCGCGAAAACCCTCATCGGCTGCGAGCTGGCTGGAGAGCTGGCCGGAGACCTGTTCCTGCTGAGAGGCGAGCGCATCGCGCTGGGAGGCAGATTGGTCAATCCTTGCGACCAAGGACTCATAATCCTGTTCGGCGCCTGCAATCATTCCACTGAGCCGCGCCGCTTGATCCTGCTGGCGGAGAAGAATCGCTTCGACCCCGTGCCGCACGTCGCTCCACATTTTCTGAACCGCTTCGAAAGTCAGCTCAGGAAGGTAATGTCTCGCCAAATCAGCCAGCGCGTCACGGCGATCACTCGAAAGATTCTCGAGCATCTGCCCCGTGGCCTGTGCGCTGTTGCGAGCCTCGTTGAGCGCTTGTTGACCCGCCTGATACGCGTGATGAATTTGTTGGGCGATAGAAGGACCTGGAATCGGCATCGCGAATCAATTCTCTCAGCAAAAGAGAAAGACAGAGGAGCTAGAAGGGAGAAAACGTCGAAAAGAACAGACCCCAGACAGTTGCCGCGGTGGCCGCCGTGGCGATCGTCCAGCCCAAAATCGCTCGCCGCCGGACCCAGAGGTTTGCAACCACCACACGAAAGCCAAACTCAGGGGGCTGAAAACGATGGCGATCAGCCAGATAAACCTGAATCGCCGCATCGATTTCCGCTTCCGTCACCCGGTCACCAGACAGCTGTGCCGAGCGCATCAGTTTGTCACGGAGCTGGGCGCGGAAATCGGCGCGCTGCAAAACCTCTTCTGCCTTCTCACGGCTCTTTCGCATCTCCCGCGCAACATCCATCACGCGGAGCATCTCTTGAATGCTCAGCTGGGCTGCGTCTTGGGTTCCGGAAGACGGGGCGGTTTGCGAAACAGGGGGCGCTTGCTGCTGCTGCGAGGTACTCATAGCGATCCGTTGACTTGCTTCGAGGAGATTCTCGGTGGCAGCGTTTCCTCCGCAATCCACCCCACGAGCCGGCCATGCAGCGGACGGTTCTGCTGGCTGGGACAAAGCCTCGCATTGTACTCTTCAAACCAGACCTGCTGCAGGGCACTCTGTTTATTTCCCGCAGCCCTCCGAAACCACACATTCCACGCCGCTTTGATTATGCTCAGGGTGGTCACTTGAAGGCCTGTTCGCTGCTCGGGAATCGTCCTTGGCGAACATCCTCGCAGTACGACTTGGCCGCCCGCGAGATGATTTCCGCAAGGTTGGCATAGGTACGGACAAACTTCGGAAGATGCCCGCCGCCGAGCCCCAGCAGGTCATGTGAAACAAGCACCTGCCCCGCGGTATGGGGACCCGCCCCAATCCCAATGGTTGGAATTCGCAGCGATTGCTGGACCACTTTGGCACTCTCGCTCGGGACGCATTCGAGGACGACCGCAAATGCCCCTGCGGACTCGACGACGCGGGCGTCGGTCAGCAATCGATCGAGATCGCGCTGGACGCGATACCCTCCTTGGACAAGCACCGTTTGCGGACGCAAACCAATATGCGCCATCACCGGAATCCCCGCGGTAACAAGGGCTTCGATCCGCACCGCTTGCTCGGCCCCCCCTTCAATCTTCACTGCCACAGCACGCGTCTCCTTGAGGATCCGCGCCGATGCCCGCAAGGTATGCTCGATATCAAGGTGCCCTTCAGGGAAAGGCAAATCGACAATCACCATCGCCCGCTTCGCTCCCCGTGCGACCATCTCCGCATGGTAGATCATCTGCTCGAGCGTCACCGGAATGGTTGTCTCATGACCCTGGACCACCATCCCTAGGGAATCGCCGACCAAGAGACAATCGACTCCTGCCTCGTCGAAAATTTTCGCCGTCGGATAGTCATACGCCGTGAGCATCGTGATGGCCTCTTGCCGCTCGCGCATTGCTTGCAGGGTGCGGGTCGTGACTCGGTCGGGAACGTGACTCATAGCAACCAACGCCAAGGCAGGAAGAAACAAACAAGCGGCGACGCCATATTGTGCTCGAAAACTCATGGTGCGGGCAGGTCGGGCGGACGCTTCAGCAGACATTTTTTGTACACCACACAAAGATTCCTCTCTGCATAATCCACAAACTCATCGCGATCGCCACAGTGACCGCAAGAAGCAAACTCTGCCAATCCTTTTGATCATCCTGCGGGTCGCCAGCGGTCGACCACAAAAAAAGTAGGGGACCCGCCAGTCTCCGCGGAGCAGCGGGGCGGAGGTCGAATCATTTTCTCTCGCGCTCTGCGGCGAGATTTTTTTCCAGCGCGCCCCCCCGCGCGTTTTTATCTATCGCGCTCACCGCATGTTTGAGGTGCATCCGTGGCTATCGAGGAACGCTCTTTTTGTCCAGCGACGAACCCGCAACTGGAAAGCCATGGAGCAGCGGGTTTCCGCGGCCTTGAGCTGCTCGAGGAGGCCAGCGATCAGCTGCAGCGAGAGTTGGCTGGACGGACTGCAGCACCTTCCCTAGCGCCGAAGCGGCAGCTGAAAAAGCTGTCCGTCCTGGTCCCGATTTACAACGAACGGTGGACGGTCGCTGACGTGATTCGGGCTGTCGCGGCGATTCAGTTGCCGGTCGAGCGCGAGATTGTCGCCATCGACGACGGTTCCACCGATGGCTCCGGGGATGTCGTCGAGGGGCTGATGGGGGAGATCCCCGAGCTCCGCCTGATCCGCCAAGTTCGCAACGGCGGCAAGGGAGCGGCGATTCGTCGGGGGATCGAAGCGATGACGGGAGAACTTGCGGTGATTCAGGACGCCGACCTGGAATACAACCCGGCCGATCTTCCACGGCTGATCCAGCCGTTGCTGGAGAATCAAGCCGATGCGGTCTTCGGTTCGAGGTTTGCCGGTTCCGTGCGACGCTGTCTCCCATTCTGGCATGGGCAGATCAATCGCACGCTGACGTTGCTTTCGAACATGATTTCGGGAGTCCAGCTGACCGATATGGAGACCGGGTACAAGGTGGTTCGTGCCGATATTCTCCGCCAACTGCGTTTGCGGGGGCGCTCGTTTACGCTGGAACCGGAGCTCGTCGCGCGGCTGGCCCAGTGGGGCGCGCGGATGATGGAAGTCCCGATCGACTATCAGGGGCGGAGTCCTGAAGAGGGAAAAAAGATCCGTCCGCGCGATGGCTTGAAAGCGATTGGCACGATGCTCCGCTGTCGCTTTACCGATCCCCAGTTCAGCCATCGCGCCAATGATGCAGCGATCCGTAGCCTGCGTCACACCCGTCACTATCATCGCTGGATGCACGAGACGGTGACTCCGTACTTGGGAAATCGGTTGCTGCATGTGGGGGTGGGGATCGGCTCGCTGAGCGCCCGCTTGCTCCGCCGCGAGAAATTGGTGATGGTCGCCGACGATCCGCTCGGAGCCGCGCGTCTGGAAGCGCGGTTTGCGCGGCGTGGGAATGTCGCGATTGAACATGGCGATCTGACCGATCGGGCGCTCATCGCGCGGCTGCAGCAAGAACGCGTCGATTCCATTCTGGCAACCAATCTGCTGCAGCATGTACGGGCCGACTTTCTCCTGCTCCGCAATTTCGAGAAACTACTGCAACCTGGTGGGACATGCGTGATTTTCGCCGCCGCCAGTCCTTCGCTCATGAACCGCATGGATCTGGCCTTGGGCCATCATCGCCGCTACGACCCTCTTCGTCTCAGCCAGTGGATGGTGCGGGCTGGATTCGAGATCCTCCATCAACAATCGTTCAACCGGCTCGGGGGACTCGGCTGGTATGTCCAGGGTTCGCTCCTCGGGAGGTGTGCCTTTGGCTCCTTGCAAACGCGGCTCTTCGATCGTCTTTGGCCGCTCGCTCGGCATCTCGATCGATCGCTTCCAGCACCACCGATGACGACGATGATCGTCGCTCGAAAACCTTTCTGAGAATCGAGGGCTGCGGTTTTTGCGCCGCGGGGAGGGAGGGATTCCCTGGTCGCCACCGGCAAGCGGAAACCGTACAATGCGGGGCTGTGGATGATCTGACCGCTCGCTCCCTCCCTCACCCCGACGTGGTTCTCCGTGGAACGATTTGAACAGCTGCGAAATCTTGTCGTCATGGCTCTTGCCGATGGTTCCCTGGGCGAGGACGAATTGCAACTCTTGGGAAATCGCTGCGCTGATTTGGGTCTCGATGAGGCGGAGCTGCGGGGGGCGATTGAGTTTGCCCTCAGCGACGAAGCGGCTCTTCGCCTCCCAACGAGCCCGCTGGAACAGGAGGGATTGCTGGTCGATCTCCTGCAGATGATGGCCGCCGATGGGGAGCTGGACGAAACGGAAAAACGACTCTTCGCACTTGCCGCTGCGAAGATGAACTTTTCGGCAGCGAAGATTAACCAACTGATCGATCGCCTGGTCCGATGACACGGCCACCGAGCACCGAAGAGCTACGTCTGGAGCGGAGCCAATCGCGACTGGAGAATTGGCAGCGGTGGGGGACCTACCTCTCGGAACGCCAGTGGGGGACGGTCCGCGAGGATTACTCGGAGCATGGAGAGAGCTGGCATTATTTCACCCATGATCACGCGCGGAGCCGCGCCTATCGCTGGGGCGAGGATGGGCTCCTTGGCTGGTGCGACCGCCAATGCCGCTTTTGTGTTTCCCTGGCCCTCTGGAACGGGCGCGACCCGATTCTCAAAGAGCGCCTCTTCGGGCTCTCTGGACCGGAGGGAAATCATGGCGAAGATGTCAAGGAATGCTACTACTATCTCGACAATACGCCGACGCACAGCTACGCCAAGGGACTCTACAAATATCCCCAGGGACGCTTTCCTTACGAGCAATTGGCCGAACTGAATCGTGGGCGCGATCGGCAGCAGACCGAACTGGAACTGACCGATCTGCCGATGTTTGATGAGAGCCGATACTTTGACTGCTTGATCGAGTATGCGAAAGCAGCCCCCAACGACATTCTCTTTCGTTTTACATTGACCAATCGCGGCTCCGAACCCGCGCTTCTGCACGCCCTCCCTCAGTTCTGGTTTCGCAATACCTGGACGTGGGAATGCAGCGATGAAGGGTGCACATCGCGGCCCCGGCTCTGGCTCGACGGCGGCACGCTGCGAGGCTTTCATGAAACGCTCGGGAGTCTTGCCATCCAAGCCGATGCGGCGGGTGTCGAGACGGATGTTCGCTGGTTATTTACAGAAAATGAAACGAATCCTCATCGGCATCCCCATGTCCCCGCCGGAAGCACTTATTTCAAGGATGCATTTCATGAGGCGATCGTGCGGGGTCATACCGCCGCGGTCAATCCACAGCAGACAGGGACCAAAGCCGCCGCATACTGGATGATGATTCTATCCCCGGGGGCGAGTTGCCAGCTCCGCTTTCGGCTCCGCGCAAGCGATCACGCGCCCCACCCGAGCGACTCGCCGCTGGTCTCGCTGGCCTCGGACCCTGGCCCCGACCCGCGCCCACCGCTGATGAGTGGCGAGCTCTTTGGCGCGAGTTTTGAACAGCTTTTTCAGCAGCGACAGGAGGAGGCCGAGCAGTATTATGCGACGCGCATTCCGCCACATTTGCCCCTTTCACAGCAAGCCATCATGCGGCAAGCGTATGCGGGGATCCTGTGGAGCAAACAATTTTATTACTACTGTGTCCAGTCATGGCTGGATGGCGATCCGGCGGGCCCCGCTGCACCCGCAAATCGTCGCCAAATCCGCAATGCGGACTGGCAGCATCTGTTCAATCGCGACGTGCTGGCGATGCCCGATAAATGGGAATATCCATGGTATGCCGCTTGGGATAGCGCATTCCATATGGTCACGATGTCGGAGCTCGACACCCATTTCGCAAAGGAGCAATTGATCCTTTTTCTCCGCGAATGGTACATGCATCCCAACGGCCAGATCCCGGCCTATGAATGGAAACTCTCCGATGTGAATCCCCCGGTTCATGCGTGGGCATGCTGGCAAGTCTACAAGCTGACGGGACCTCCGCGCGAGCGGGACAAAGTTTTTTTGCAGCGCGTCTTTCAAAAATTGCTGATCAATTTCACCTGGTGGGTCAATCGCAAGGATCCTCGTGGTCGGCATGTTTTTACGGGTGGGTTTCTCGGCCTCGATAACATCGGTGTTTTCGACCGTAGCAAACCCCTGCCCGGCGGTCACCTCGAGCAGGCGGACAGCACCGCGTGGATGGCGTTCTACTGCGGATCGATGCTCCGGATCGCGCTGGAGCTGGCCGATGGAAATCCGGCTTACAGCGATATGGCCAGCAAGTTTTTCGAGCATTATGTCGCGATCGCCGAAGCGATGAATTCTTTGGACGGTACTGGTCTGTGGGATGAGAAGGATGGTTTTTATTACGACCATCTCTATCTCCAGCATCATGGGGTGCCGATGCGGATTCGCTCCCTCGTCGGGCTGATTCCCCTGCTGACCGGCGTGATTCTTGAAGAAGCGATCATCAACCAATTGCCTGGGTTCATGCGAAGGACAAAGTGGTTTTTGGAGAACCGCGGTGATCTGACGCGGCATATGACCTACCTGGAGAGCACCGAAGCGAGTCGACATGGGGTCCCGTGCCGGAGGTTGCTGGCGATTCCATCCCCGGAGCGTTTTCGTCGTCTCCTGAGCGTGATGCTGGACGAGCGGGAGTTTCTCTCGCCGTATGGAATCCGCAGCCTCTCGGCGATTCACGCCACCGAGCCGTTTGTCTTTGAGATGGGGGGACAGCGGAACGAAGTACGCTATGTCCCCGGAGAAAGTGACAGTGGGATGTTTGGCGGCAATAGCAATTGGCGCGGCCCAATCTGGTTCCCACTGAATTTTCTCATTGTCCAGGCACTGCAGCGGTACCACAGTTTTTATGGAGATCGCTTCCGTGTCGAATGTCCGACAGGGAGCGGTAAGGAAATGAACCTGCTGGAAATCGCGCATGAGCTGGAACGGCGGCTCACCTCGCTGTTTGAAATCGGAGCGGCCGGGTACCGCCCAGCCCACGGGCCGCAAGCCCGCTATCGCGATGATCCCCACTGGAAGGAGCTGATCCTTTTTTATGAATACTTTCATGGAGATCATGGCCGGGGGCTGGGGGCGAGTCACCAAACCGGCTGGACCGCGCTGGTCACGGCACTGCTCCACAGCCAGGCCCAAACAGCCACACAGGGGCAAGCGGAGAGAAAGGGGGGTTGTGCCGCAGAGCCGCAGTAGTCAAAGAACCGATTGAGGCGTACACTACGAACACTTGATCAATCTTTTACTGTCTCGAACGCGGCATCGATGGTGGTCGATGAACCTGGATGCCGGTAGTTGAAAGCGCCGCATGGAAAAAGTCTCTGCTCCGGTTGCTGAAACATTTGCGGAGCTCGATCTGTCCCCTGTTATGCACAAGGCACTGCAGCGGGCAGGATTCGAAAAACCGACTCCGATTCAGGCCGCCCTGATTCCCCTTGCGCTCGAGGGGATCGATGTCATTGGTCAAGCGCGAACGGGAACAGGAAAGACCGCCGCCTTCGGGATTCCGATCCTCGAACAGCTCTCGAGCCTCGAGGAATGCCCGTCGCCGCAAGCGCTGATTCTTGTCCCGACACGCGAACTGGCTGATCAAGTTGGAAAGGAACTCCAGCGACTCGCTTGGGGAGTCCCCACTTCGATCACCGTTTTGGCTGGCGGAAAGAACATGAATGGCCAGCTCCGCGATTTGCGCGGAGGGGTCCAGATCGCGGTGGGAACGCCCGGTCGAGTGGCCGACCACCTCAGTCGCGGGACGCTCCGGACCGATCGCGTGTGGTGCGTTGTGCTCGACGAAGCAGACCGCATGCTCGATATCGGCTTTCGTCCTCAGATTGAAAAAATTCTCCGCCGCTGCCCGCGCGAGCGCCAAACATTGCTGCTCTCCGCAACGCTCGCTCCCCCGGTCCGCAAATTAGCCGAACGTTACATGATCTCCCCCGAAGTAGTCGATTGCTCGACGACCAACATGTCGGTGGAGACGATCGAGCAGCATTATTTCACGGTCGCTGCCGATCGCAAAGTCGAGCTGCTCGATGCCCTCCTGAAGCGGGAATCCCCAACACAAGCCATCATTTTCTGCCGCACCAAACGGGGCGTCGATCGGCTCCAGCGGCGGCTCAAGGAACACTGGCCGCAGTGTGCCGCGATGCATGGCGATATGGCACAGCGCGAACGCGACCGCACCCTGCAAATGCTCCGCGATGGCAAACTGCAGATCCTTGTCGCCACCGATGTCGTTGGGCGCGGGATCGATATCAGCACGATTTCCCACATCATCAACTTCGATGTCCCGCAAGATAGCGACGATTATGTTCATCGCGTCGGCCGGACCGGACGGATGGGTCGGGAAGGGGTCGCCTACACGTTTGTCGCCCCCGGAGAAGGAGATTTTCTCACCGGTATCGAACGTCGCATCAACAAGCTGCTGATCCGCGATTCGTTCGAAGGCCTGACGCTGCAACCCGCCAGTCCCCTCGCTGCGGCTCTTCCTGCGGGCAATGAGGAAGCGCTCGAACAGGGAACCGAACCGCCGGCCGATGCAG
>Ga0169931_10004570_pt1 | contig 21471 bp, 7 predicted proteins | sample Kivu_15m_20L_FD_129675 | JGI IMG/M metagenome (GOLD analysis project Ga0169931, IMG submission 129675) | Freshwater microbial communities from Lake Kivu, Western Province, Rwanda to study Microbial Dark Matter (Phase II) - Kivu_15m_20L... | ecosystem: Environmental > Aquatic > Freshwater > Lake ... | reverse complement strand
TCGCGCGTGTACTCGTCCAGCACCACCAGCATCCGCAGCGGGCGACCGTCGGCGGTCCAGTCCTGCACGAAGTCCATGCCCCACACCTCGTTCCTCCTCGTCGCCCTTCGGCGCACGATGCCGTTCTCGCCCGTGCCGATCCGCCTGCGTTTCACGCGCTTCTGTGGCACCAGCAGGCCTTCCTACCGCCACAGCCGCTTCATCAGCCTCGCGCCGACCGACCAGCGCTCTTTCCGCAGCAAATCCATGATGTAGCGCCGGCCGCGACGTGGGTTCGCGACGGCCAGTTCCCCCATCCTGGCCACCAGCCTGTCCCGGTACGGGTTCGGCGGCGCCGTGCGGCGCTGCGTGCTCCGGTGCTGGCCAGCCACCCGGCAGACACGCCGCTCGGAGACGTCCATCACCAGCGTCACGTGATGAATCGCCCGGCGCCGCCGCGCCGGGCTCAGAATTCCCCCTTGGCGATCTTCTTCAGGATCTGGATGTCCAGCTGCTGGTCGGCCACCAGGCGCTTCAGCCGGGCGTTCTCCTTCTCGAGGTCCTTCAGCCGCTTCACCGCATCCCGGTCCACCGCACCGTACTCGGCACGCCACCTGTGCAGCGTCACTTCGGATACCCCCGCGACCTCGCCACCTCGGCGATCGGCGTGCCCTTGGCCAGTGCCTCGTCAGCCTGCCTGAGCTTGGCAACCACTTCCTCGGGTCGGTGCCGCTTCCTGTTCGAACGCTTCATTGGAGACTCCTCTCGGCCCCTTGGGCCGCGAAAGTCCCTCACAGGGGGTGGGCCTGTTCAGCGCACCCCTGTCAACTGCAAGACCTTTGACTAAATCCTGCACCTTGTTGCACCGCGTGAGCTGAGGGTGGTGAGCCTCCCGCCTCGACCACAAGCGTCTTGCCCCGCAGCACCAGTCATGGATCAAGCCGGCACTCCTGCGGGCAGGGCTCCCCCAACCGAGACCCTACGCACGATGACGGGCCCGGTCTGCCTCAGAAGGAGATACCGACCGAGTTCAGATCCTAACTCGACGGCAACTTGTATCGGCACATCGGATACCCAACGTTCGATGGCACCCGATGGCGATCTCAACTCAAGCCAAGGTCGCGGTTCGCAATGCGAATCTCGAGGCTCATCCACGAACCGGGCATCGGTTTCCGACGCGAGAACAATCGCTGTCCAATAGGGTACGCGTCCGAACAAACCTTCCTCAATCCAAGAGATTTCGGACTCATCTAGCGCCTCACGAGTATCCATCCGTCCGATCCATGGCCAGTGTTCAGAGCCGTCTTCATCAACTCGCGTGCAGAAACCAATCTGGCCCCGCATTGCCGGGGAGAAGCCAGCCGCCTCGACGGTGACCAATCCGCGAATCGGCGGCGCGGCAACCACACAGTGGTAGTTGTCGGAAAGCATGACCACCGTACCGTCCGTGAGCCGACCGATCGCTTGTAGGGGAAGGTCGTATGAACAGTTAGAGTGAAGACGGGCTCGAGCGATCACTCGATCGCCGTCCACTTCAAACACCTCGGCGATAGAATCCTCGCTGACTCCGTTGCATCCGCTCCATCCAAGAGAGATAAAACTCGCAGACGACTCGATGAACGTTGCGGTAAAACGCTCGTAAATCGGAACTGAATCCGTGCCTTCAACCCGGAGGGAATCACAGATTTCCCCCGTGAAGGAATGGGTTTGGCCGTGTTCGATCTGGCGCCACTTGATCAGGTAGAGAAGTCCATTGCAAAGCAACGCTTCATGATGAACGCCAACACGACCAAGGCTTAAGACCTCGGATGATCCCAAGACCACCGCGGCGCTAGCGCACCCAGTCCAGAAGTTGGAGCCAACGACGCCCTCAGACGTGCACCCCACTATGCCCGTCAGCGGACCACCGGCACCCATGGTCCGAGGAATGAGCCTGCGGCGCGGCACAGCACGCCGGCTGCCTCCGTCAAGGAGCGATCGTCTTCCTGACACCGAGTCAATGCACAGTCCGCGTCCGTGCTTGCCCGTGACCTCGATGTACCGATTCGAACGGCACCAGAACTCGAGTCCTTCCATCGGTGGCATCGGATGCCTTCGGTGGAACTCCCTTGCGTACCGCGCAGGAATAGTACGCCGAATGGGGGGCGCCTCGATGATGCCGTCCGAGACAAGGTTTGAGAACTCCTCGATCGCCGGCACAACCCCCGGCTCTGCCTCGAGGACTAGCTGGGTAAGGATGCGGTGCGCAGGCCAGTCAGCATCCCCTAGCGATGTCATTGCTGACCAACGATCAAGCAGTGCGAGCATTCGATCATCATTCTGGGGTAGCCGCCGGATGAACTCGACATGATCGTTTGCGCGATTCGCCGCATACTTGGCAAGGCAGAAGACAGGCTGCCGGAGCAGCCCAATCAGACGCGCGTGATCGCCCGATCGCTCGAGATGCCAAGGCTCCTCCATAACCCGGCGAAGGCCTTCACTTCGAGGAACTCCTGATGCTTTGCAGGCTGCGATGAGTTCGGCACCACTTGGCGCAAGCGCAGCAAAAACGCGAGCGAGATGGACGTGGATACTGACTCGGGCTGATTTACTGTGGACCAGACTCGTGCGCGCGTAGTCGACGAACTCGCGATGAAAGAACTGCAACGTCAATGCTCCGTCGACGTTCTTTTGGACCAGAAATTGGTCCAAATCTGAACGAAGCCTCGCCCATAAAATCGGCGGCAAGTCTTGTGCTGACTGCCATCGACGCTTGGATCGTTCGTTCAACCGGAACTCAGCCTGCACCGCCAAATCGGTAGCAAGGGCTCGTGCAAGCTCCGGTTCGGAGATTCCTGACCGGCAACTAGCGATGAAAGCGAGGCTCCGGTCGACCATCATCGCTCCGTGATGTCCGCCCTTGCGAAGTATCTTGCTTCGGAACCTCCCAACCATTCCCTGGACCGTTCGCGGAAGTCTTGGGCAAGAAGCGGTTGCAGGCCAGCGCCGGGCCTCTTCTGCTACAAGCCGCAGCCAAAGGAGACAGCCGTTTCGCCGGAACTCGCGAAGCGCGCAAGCGACCTGCTGCCGTTGCAGGGTCCGCGAGCACATTCGCCATGGATCCTCCTCACGCCTCACTTGGGAAACCCATTCAAGCAGCAGAGCGCGCGCGTCGCTCATCGGGAATCGTCGCAGCCGCACGAGCCGCCGCTTTGGTCTATCCAAAAGCCGCTGCGCCATGTTCCCATCGCGGACCGAAACGATCAGACGAACATTCGGCGGCAGTTCAGGCGGAATCCATGCGATGGGATCGAGTTGCTGCCCATCGTCAAGCTGGTCGATGCCATCAACGAACAGAACAAGGCGCCGGCGACGGGGGCACTTGGCGAGCAACTCCCCAAGACCGCCGGCGGGGATCTCGGATGGCTCCAAACGGTACGCCGCTGCGACATCCTTCGACAATCCGTCCAAGAAGGATGATGGGTCGCCGTCCTGCGGGGAGGCACCAACGAATCTGGCAATCACCGCACATCTGCCCCGCGAAGTGGCTCTCTTCGCTGCAGTCGCGAGCAGCGCGGACTTGCCAGCCCCGCCAGTGCCGACCACGACCAGCGGTCCGGCTGTGGCCGAAGAACTGATGAACGAGGAGATATCCCGTAACTCTGACTTGCGCCCTCGGAATCCCGAGGAAAGTCGCGTCGCAAAATCCGTGTGGTCACTGACCCGCCGGACGACAGCTGCCTCAACGATAGGCGGGCCGAGCGCCTTATCGATGAGCTCCTGCTGGTGTCGCAGGAACAACTGACAGAATCCCTCAAGGTGCGAGGCTCCTACCGACCCAGAAGACCATGTCGCGTAAACGTCATGAACGCTGCCAGGAAAACGGGTCCGTAGTTGATGTATCAGGCTGGCTAATTGATCTCGACTGAACTCACAGGGACGACTCCGCTGATCGTCCCAATCGAGGTAATCGCGCGCGCTCGAGTCGTTCGGTAGTCCCGGCACTTGACGAACGTACACCTTCACGTGCGTCGCTGCGTCGTCAGGTTCTAGCAGGCCTCTCTGAATCTCCTGATGCGTCGCAGAAGCGATTAACGGAAGACGTAGCGCAGCTGGGAGTGAAAGCGCAGCCTCGGCAAGAACATCTCTCGCTGCCGCGTGGAGGATCTCAGTAGGAGCCGTTCGCATGACTCGCAGCACCATGGCGGGGGGGGCGAGATTTCGCTCTGGATCGCGGGCATAGACCCGGGACACGTGGCGCCACCTGGCCGGGTGGACGCTCCGCTTCAGCGCGAACCAGATCGAAGTAGGAATCAGCGCAGGAAGGGGCCTCCATCCGTAGCGATTTCCGATGAGCGCTACGAAGTTTGGCTGTGGCGAGATGCAGCGGCTGCGTTCGATCTCTTCAAGGCAAATTCGTAGCGTGTCGTTCTGCCGCGTCGCAGCCTCATTGACACCCCAACGCAAGTCAATCGGCTGAAACGTAGCGCCCCGCACGCGGCAGTAATCCTGAAGCTGCGGGAAGACCATCGTGCGTAGCGCTTCGCGCTCTGCCACAAAGTCACTGAATGTTGAACTGATAAAGAGTCGAATCGTGCGGCCATGCACTGCTTGATTTCTTTCTGGACAGTCGCCTCATCACTCCGGCCCATGAAACGACGTTTACATGGTAAGGAGAACCGTAGCGTGCGGCGACCCTCCTTTCCAGCAGAAACTCTGTCGGTTAGAGCGCATCAGAGCTCATCAACGAAAGAGATCCCCACGTCGCCTGCCGCAGGACGTCATAACGACTCGTATCCCGTCCGCGGGCAACCATCTTGATGAAGTTCGTTCCGGTAGTCGTATGGCCGCTACAGCCATCAGTGGCCTCGAGGGCCGGCTCGGAATCCGCGTCGCTTCCAACATGCCTGAGCGCGCCATGGATCGCCTCAGCTCATGCAGTCCAATCTCTCTATCCACGCGTCAGTATGCCCGTTGCGCATCGATGCCCAGTCACGATTCGCGTGAACTCACTTACGCAACTCCGTCGCCGAATCGATAACCTCAATAGGCCGAGATCAGCGCACAGTCAGGCTGTTTCTGGTTCAGGAAGCCACCATGTCATTTGACATTGCCCACATCGACGGATTCCCCATTGAACTCGGGCGCGCACCGCAAATTGTTCGCAACACATTTCAGAAGACCACTGTTACCGAGTTACGGAGAAGTCCCGACACCACAAACTCACAGACAATTCGAAGACTAGAAGGCTACAAGTCCTTGTGGCTCTGTCGAGTTTCTGAAGAGTGGCTTCTCGTCTACAAGGTTGATCACGCGGAGCGGCTAGTGACCATGTTGATGATTGGACGCAGAGAGGAGATTCACGAGCGGCTAGGGATGGACCAACATGGCAAACCTGGAACCCGGATTGTGGCAGAAACGCCCGAGTTGCTAGAGCAGGAACCTACCGATGACCAAGTAGGACGCGCCGTGATAGAACTCGCGGGGCTGGCCCCTCAGCAAGTGAGCAAGTCAAACTCGACGCTACCCCAAAGACTCACGAGAGAACTACTGATTGATTGGGGTGTGCCTCACGAGTACCTGCAGATTATCTCGAGCGTCGACACGTTTGAGGAACTCTATGTGTTGGAGGACAAGATTCCAAAACAGGTTCTAGAGCGGGTGTTAGTTTGTCTCGAACCGCTACCGTTCAATCAACTAGCACAGACACCGACCAGGATGTCAGGCGGCACGGAGGCTGTCCTGAGTGCAGCTGCAGGAGAGCGACCGCTCAGCAGTTTCCTGTTGAAACTTGACGATGATCAAAGGTCATTTGTGACACGGTTTGAACAACCAGACATACGGGGACCATGGTTAGTCAAGGGCGGACCGGGATCAGGCAAGTCCACCGTGGCCATTTACTGCGCTAGGGCCCTCCGACGAAGATCAATGCAGCGCCTGACGCAAGGCGCGAACGAACCGAAGATTCTCTATACAACCTTCACGAAAGCGCTCACAAACGCAACGGAGTTCCTTGTTCGCGAACTCGACGGTGGCGCGAAAATTGATTCGATCCAAGTCAGCACGGTCGAAAAACTAGTACGCGCCAATCTGTCGAGCAGCCACAGATTAACCCCGGCATACAACAAACAAGATTGGGAGCAGCACCTTACGAAGTGCATTGCTGATTGCTCTTCTACCGAGAGCAGTGCACGTTTCTCAAACGAAGACCTCGACTTCATTCACAAGGAGATTGATTGGGTGATTTGGGGCCAGGATCTGCGTACATGCGAAGACTACGAGGCCGCAGATCGTAGAGGACGTGGCCGAGGGCTCACTGCCCTACAACGACGAGCCATATGGCGCATACATCTTGCATTCAGAGATTCGCTGCATGGCGCAAGACTTGCATTACCCAGCGAGCTGGCGGCGGAGGCCGCACGGGCAGTCACGCCAAAGTTCGACTACGTCTTCATCGATGAAGCCCAAGACCTTAGGCCCGTTCAGATTCGTTTCGTAGTCGGACTTTGCAAGTCACCGGAAGGCGTGTTCATCACAGCCGACGGGAACCAGAGCATCTACGGCAACGGAATGTCCTGGCGAAGTGTCGCAGCGGATCTCAAGTTTGGCGGACGCGTCATTACCCTGACTCGAAACTACAGGACAACGCGAGAGATATGGCAGGCACTCGGGGACATTGCACCGGACTCTGAGCACGCCGATCCCGAAACGCTTGAACTTGCCGCGGTGTTCCGGGGACCGTGGCCTCGTTTTGTCAGGTATCGGAGCGATTCAATCGCTCAACAGCGACTAAATGACTTCATCAGAGATGCACTGCGTCAAGAGCGTGTACTACCGAGCTGCGCTGCAGTGCTCTGTCCTACAAATGCATGGGCGAAGAAGATCGCAGGATGGATTGACAAAAGTTTGAAGCCTCTGTACATGACCTCGAAGGAGGTCAAACTTGAGCATCCGGGGGTGAAAGTGATGACGATTCATGCCTCGAAGGGACTGCAGTTCCCAATTGTGGTGCTGGCTGGGATTGAAGCTGACCCACGACGCAGCACAAGCAACGATCAGGCTGAGCAAGACGCCTTGGATCAGCGGGTGCTTTTCGTGGGATGCAGCCGAGCCATGCGTCAACTGATGGTTCTACACAATGAGGCGAAGCCTTCACCGCTAACCCGTCGCATCTCGGACGAGCGCTGGGAGATCGTAGCTCCGTGACCTCTACGGCCGGGCCGAGGTTTCGTCTCTCGGAATCGCGCCCAGAGGCTCACGGATAGCAGGTGAGAGTTCGCAACGAGCGCATCGCTGGCTGGCACGGCTCAAGCGATAGGCGCACTTGGCCGAGATCGAGAACCTCTTGGAGGACGATTTTCGCTCGTAACAACGGAGAAGTCGAGGAACCCGACGGTCAATGAGAGATCGTCTTGGCTTCAGGAAAACCACCGCCGACGCGCGTGACGCCGGCGTGCCGCTAAGCCCGTACCTCGCGCCCCTCACGTTCGGCTCCCGGGTTTGAGTGTCCTCTCGTATGCTCCTGCGCGTTGGCGGCAGGTCTGAACACCAATTGTCACCAAGGATTGACCAGTAAGCGGTCTTGATCGAGAAAACTAATGAGCAGTCCCAGTGGATTTCAGAGCGTGTTTATCTCCTATCGACGAGTAGGAGGTAGTGATTTGGCGCAGATGTTGAAGCTGTTTCTTGAAAAGCACGAGCTACGCGTTTTTCTTGATGTGGACGACCTTAGCGGTGGTCACTACGACGATCAGATTCTCCGAAACATTGAAGAGACGGATGTGCTCATCCTGATCTGCAGCGAGGGTTGCTTCACCGGCTGCGTCGATCCAAATGATTGGGTGCGACGTGAGCTTGAGCACGCAATCTCGCTGAAGAAACGAATCGTCCCCTTTATGAACCAAGGATTCAAGTTTCCCCGCCAAGAGGAACTACCGGAGTCGATCCGTACCGTGGTCCGACACCAGGCGTTCGACTACAGTCACAAACACTGGAAGCAGTCGCAGCCAACGTTGCTCAAGCTGATCGGCTTCGAACAAGTTTTCGTGCCGGGAGCACCCACCCAAGCCGAGCCGATTCCTCGACCATCGATCGTTGAAGGTGAAGTTGGTGTGGGCCTGGACACTAAGTCCGGTTCTGATTACGGACACACGAAAGATCCTGACTCTTCATGTTCCGCGGACCTCACCCGGCTGACGAGTCTGGCCAATCAAGGAAACGCGGACGCCCAACGGGTTCTGGGCGGAGCGTACGAAACCGGCAACGGGGTCGAGCCAAGCGACCTTCAGGCGGTGGCCTGGTATCGCAAGGCTGCGAATCAAGGACACGCCGATGCGCAGTACCGGCTCGCTGGAATGTACGCATCCGGCCGTGGTGTCGAAAGGAGCAACGATCTGGCGATGGAGTGGCTTCGGCTGGCGGCCGGTCAGGGGCACGCTCAATCGAGTTACAGCCTCGGAGGTATGTACGCAAACGGGCAGGGTGTTGCTCGGAACGCTCAGTCTGCTGCGGAGTGGTATCGAAAGGCGGCCGAGCAGGGGCACGCCAACGCTCGGTTCATTCTTGGAGAAATGCACTCGATAGGGGAGGGCGTCGAGCAGAGCGATCAGCAGGCCGTCTACTGGTTGCGGGTGGCCGCCGAGCAGGGGCACGCTGATGCACAGCTCAACCTCGGCGTCATGTTTACTCAAGGACGAGGTGTTGAGAAGAGCGATAGTCAGGCAGTGTTCTGGTTCCGCAAGTCGGCCGAGCAGGGTAATGCGCTTGCCCAATTCAACCTCGGTTTGATGTACCAGAAGGGACGAGGGGTGGAACCGAGCAGCAAAGAGGCAGCCCTGTGGTATCAGAAGGCAGCCGAGCAGGGCTACCTAGGCGCGCAGTGCAATCTTGCATTAATGTTTGAGAGGGGTCAGGGCGTCGAGCGGAGTAACAAACAGGCAGTGTTTTGGTACCGCCAGGCGGCCGAGCAAGGTGATGCGTTCTCGCAGGATAGGCTTAACAGATTGCTGGATTCAGGCTACGGCTTTGACTAGCCCGGCGATCCCGGGCACCGAGGCAATGACTTCGGCGTTGACGGCGGCCTTTTCACTCCCGTGCCTCACGCCGGGTGCGCTAACCTCGGACGGGGATCGACATGAATCGCATTCCAGTGGGCGTGACGAGCATGCACGAGAACAAGTCTCAGGCGGCAGCCAAAGCCTCGCCAGTGCTTTCAGTGTGGCAGCCGAAGGCCGTGCGGCGCGCAGACGGGCTGATCCCCGTGGTCGTCGGCGTGACCGGACATCGCAATCCCGATCCGTCGCAATGTGCTGAACTCGAGTCCCGAGTCAGCGAGTTTCTCTCTCGGATGGCCAAGCTGGCGCCCAACTCACCCATCGTGCTGCTGACGCCGCTCGCACGCGGGTGCGACCGGATCGCGGCGCGCGCGGCGTTGTCCTTCCGCGATGCCAATCCAGGCCGGCCCATCGAAATCCTCTCGCCACTGCCGATGCCGCTTGACGACTACCGCCGCGACTTCGCGGGCGACCCCGCCGACGCGGCGGAGTTCGAAGCGCTCTTCGCGAAGGTCGACGGCTGGTACGAGCTCCCCGGGCCGGACGCGCAGCCGGGCGTGGCGGCTGGGTCCGTTCTTGCAGGCCCCAACCGTGACCTTCGGTACCGCAGGCTAGGGCTGTACGTGGCACTGCAGTCGCAGGTGGTGATCGCGATGTGGGACGGCACGCGTTCGGGCAAGGTGGGGGGGACGTCGGAAGTCGTCGATTTCTGCCTCGGTAGGCTTCCGTCGGAAACCGATTGCGGCATTCCGTTCAGATGCAGCATGCCGCTCCTGACGCCGAGCGATCAGACCCCGGTTGCCTGCATCCCGACCCGCAGGGAGTCGGGTGCCCCACCGGCCGACGAGGCGTGGAGCATGGACTTCGACTCCTGCCTACGGCAGGCGGAAGCGGCCATTCGCGCGATTGACGACCTGAATGCTCGGATTACCGACATGCCGCTCCCCACGTGGGTGTCCCGCGTGATCGCCGACCCGGAGGCCCCCCGGGTCCAAGCGCCATGGCGCTGCATGGCTCGACGCTTCATCCGGCTCGATGCGCTGGCGGCCGACCAGAAGCGGCGGCAGATGCGCGGAGCCAAGGTAATCCCGCTGCTGGCCGCACTCGGGATCATGGCCTTTCAGTGGTACGGGAGCATCGGCCTCGATCGCTTCCGGGATCATGCGTGGATTTCGTTGGTCGCGTACCTCCTTCTGATCGCCGCCGCGGTGCGCGAGTGGCTGGCCATGACCAAGCGCCACCGCGTCGAGTGGACGTTCGTGCACGCGCGGGCGATTGCTGAGGCAATGCGGGTGCAGCTTGCGTGGACCGGGTCGGGGGTGCCGGGCAACGCGCCCGACCTCTACCTGGCCCGGAGGTTCTCCGACGTGAGGCAGCTGCGCGTGCTCTTGCGTGCGGCGGTGCTCGAGAGCGGGATCGTGATCGCGTACGGCGGGACATCCGGCGGCGTGTCCCGCGGTGAAGACTGGATCAAGGAGCAAGTCGAGTATTTCAGCCCGAAGTCCAGGGGAATGATGAGGCGGAGGTCGCACGTCTCCTGGTGGACCCTGGTGCTCAAGGTGCTCAAGGTTGTGGTGTTTGTCCTGTCCTTACTGCTCCTGGCCGGCTCGATCCCGGGCATGCTGGACTCCGGCCCTTTCCTGGCGGGGCAGGAGTCGCTGCTGTGCTTCGTGGTGGCGTGCGCCCTCGCGGTCACCGTGGGCGTGTCCTATTGGCAGCACGTCACGCTTGACCGCGAGGACCTCGAGGATGCGGCCCGGATGCGGGACGTCTTCGGCAACGCCGCTCGCGCGCTGGAAGAGCGCGCCGGCGATCCCAGACATGTGCTGCACGTCCTTGGAAGGGAAGCCCTTGACGAGCAAGCGGAGTGGTTCGCGAATCATCGTGAACGGCTGCGGATGCCGGACATGGGCTGATGGCGTGTCCGTGGAGTGGGACCGGTGCTTCTCGCGGGCGGCCCGCAACGATCTCTCGCGGGATATCTACCATCCATCAACTCTCAGAACGTGTGTACCGATGAGAGCGACTCCATCACCTAATCACCAGATTCCCATCGCCATGACACCGAACTCCAGTGGCCGCCAACGTGTCTTCATCAGCTACGGTCGCAAGGACGCTCTCGAAGCAGTCCAGTGGCTCAGGGATCGACTTCGTGCAGAGGGATTCGACCCATGGATGGACACCGCGGAACTTGTCGGTGGCGATGCGTGGCAGACAGCCATCCTCAATGCAATTGAATCGTCAGACAGTTTTGTCGCGCTCATCAGCGACCACTCGGTGAGGGAAGGGAGTTGCTGCTATGCCGAGATCGAAGCCGCTCTGATGTCAAGCAGGGCACTCCGGATCGTGCCGGTCGTCCTTCGTCAAGATGAGGCTACGCGGGGGAAGCCACTGCGGCTTCTTCCACTGCATCAGGTCAATCTGTCGGGCTTCGACATGCTCTCTGAAGCCGAGCGCGAGGCCGGTTTTCAACACGTTTTGGCCGCCCTGAGGGGCGAGTTGCCCACGGATACAGCGCTCCATGCGGCCAAGTCCCGCTTCGGTCGGCTTGACTTTGATTGGCTGTTCGCTGGCTATCGACGATTTGAGGGACGGCGATGGCTATTCAACCAGCTTGATGAATGGTTGACAGCAGGGGCCGAACGGGCCTTGCTGCTCAGCGCGCCGCCGGGCACAGGCAAGACGGCATGCATGGTGCGATGGGTCAGCGAGCGTCTTTCCATCGGCGCTTACCACTTCTGTCGGCACGATGCCTTGGACACGCGTGACCCGCGCAAGTTCGTCGCATCCGTAGTCCATCAGATGCTCAACATTCCGGCCTCTGATCTTCCCCAGTACCGCGAGCTGGTCTTGCGGCGGATCAAGGAGTTCAGCGCAGCGCAACTGCTGATGGACGACCCTGCATCAACGCTGCAGGACTTGGTGCTTCAGCCACTTCGTCAACTCGAATCCGGGCGTCGTTGGGTCCTGGTGATCGATGCACTCGATGAAGCGACGGAGGAGTTTCGGCAGATGCTTGCAGCTGCCGTGCCGACACTGCCCGACTCGGTGCGCATCGTCATGACAACCCGAGCAGGATCCGGGATCGAGAGCATGTTCGAGCCCCACTTGGTACGCAGGCTCCATCTTGATCCTGAAGACGCCCGGAATCGCGAGGATCTTCAACACGCCATCCGAACGCGACTCTTGACGTCCGGCGCGGTCGCATCCTTGAACACATCGCAGGTCGATGCCCTTGTGGAAGCCGTGGCCAAGAACTCCAGCGGCATCTTCGCCAACGCCGAGTTCCACTTGGAGGAACTGGATGCTGGCCGCTTGAGTCTTCAGGCGCTCGCCACCGCAACGGGCGGAAACGAGGCGATGTACCTGCGGGCAATGTCGAGGGTGCTTCCGGCTCACGACGAGGCACTCTTGGATCGCTGCCTCCAAAGCATCTCCGTCCTCATTGCGAGCCCAGTTGCGATGCCAGATACGAAGATCGCCGAGATTCTCGATCGGCCGACCCGGTCAGTGCGAGCGGACTTTGATCGCCTCGCGGCATGCTTCCCCGTTGGCCATGACGGTTCTCGGCGAGTGTTCCACGCATCGTACACAGACTGGCTGGTCGACCCGAAGCAAAGACACCCCTATCAAGTCGATCGCCGCGAGGGCCTCCAGGCACTGCAGCGCTGGGCTGAACGTACTGACACAACGGCAGCATGGTCACTGCTTGCGCGGGCGCAACTTGGTGCTGCCGATCCGCAAGGTTCAAACGCAGCGTCGACGAGCTTGGCCAGGGCAATGCAACGTGCCGAGCGATCCGGTGATCTCGGTTGGGAGGGTTGGCTCGCGCTGATTCATGACGCCACTATGGCCTTTGAGCAGTCCAGGCGCAGCGAACACACTCGCGCAGCGCTCGTGGAGTTGATCGCTCGCGCCCTTGAACATCCAGAGGTTCCTGAGAGCGATGCACTGTCGTTGGTTGATGTGCTGGCGCACACGGACCGGCTGGTGCGATCTGCAACATATGAGCTCGCTCTCGAATGCCCCATCTATGTCAAGCACTGGATGACGAAAGCGGATCCGATTCAAGACGGAAGGTTTGACAGACTTCGCCGCTGGGTGGGTGACGAGCTTCAGTTCGAACTGATTGCTCGGAACCAGTTTCCGGGCATCGACATTCGTGGTCATCTCCGTAGCCCACATGCTGCCGCAGCCGACACGTGGAGAGCGGTGGAGACGCTTCGCCTGGGAGAGGGCGGGCTGATCCACCATGCCACGTTCAGGCATGAACAGTTGACGACCGTCGTGGATCTGCTGTGGGTCACCAAGGACGGTTGTCGACTCGGTCGCGTTCTACCGAGAATGATTTCGGGAACTCCAGACGAGTTCCAAACGAGGGACGGCAGGATTCGTGCTGAGTGGCGCCGGCACTTCGAGCGAGCCGGATTCGAACTTGAGGTCGTTCGGCGCAGCTGGATCGAGCACTTTGGAAGCACTCCAGTGTTGCACAGCTCAATGATTGGAATCAATGGCTCGGAACGGGCATCCACGCATGATCACTCGGCCAACATCGAGCACATGATCAGTGGGACCGAGTCTTCGCCATCCGTCAGTTTTTCGCCACGGTGGAAGGTCCGTCCGCCGGCTGAGTTCCGATCAGCCTACGTCGCCCGACACGATGTGACGGGGCTCGTGTCACAGCACTGCAAAGAGAATTGGTTTGATGATCCATTGATCGGCGCCACCGTCGGGCAGCGAATTGATGCCGTCGCTCGATTGGCATCAGGACTCGATCGCCCGGACCCCGCAACCGTGCTAGGCGTGCGATGCCGCAACTGCCTTTTCGCGAGCGAGCGAAAGCCCGGCACCGGGTGCGGCCGTGACGAGTGCTGGGGCATGACACTCGCCACCGTTCCGGACCATGTTTTGCACTTGCCGCGGCTCACGCCACGGCAGTTTGATGCAGCGGTACGGGCTGCGGGCACTGGTGCGAGGATGGCAAGTGTTCCCGTTGATTTGCTTTACCAGACCCAGCGCCTGGCAGCGCAGGCTCAGCCCCGTGTGACGCCCGCGTTCGCGGCAAGTTCGCTTCTTGGGTTGCTTGAGGACGAACACCGCACGGGTCCTGCCGGTTTTCTCTCCGTTGCGATGCGGGGCGGTGCAGTGCCGACCCAGAAGAACGAGTTCCCGTGGATGTTGACCCCGTACACATTCGAGGCGCTTCGGCTGCCGACGCTTGGCGCTCCGCTTGAAGCTCGGGTTCGATTGGACGGTTTCTACTGGCTCGATGGAGTGGAGCCATCCCGTGCCTTTGTGGATGCCATGATCCTTCAGTTCGGCCTTGAAGGCCCTATCTTCCATTGGCACCACTCCGCGCGCACGGTGCTCAACAGCATCAAGAAGCGCTTGTTGGCAGCTCCCGAGGCTGGTGACGACAAGCGAGTCGCTTTCATCGAGAGCCTCGCTGGCGCAGACGGCAAGGGGGGCGGGCGCCTGATCGACCTGATGGTGATCGCAAGGCAGAGTTTCAGTCATCCTGATCTCAAGTCAGATTGGGCAGTCGGCAATGTCTCAACCATCGCTTGGTCTGTTCCTGAAATCCGTTCTACGTTTACTGTCGGTCATTCGGCTCAGGGTGACCCGGCCGTATGGCAGGGGGTCGTTGGTTCGGGCCCCCTCCTCAGGCCCTTGCCGCAGCAACTCATGAGTTCCCTCGGGCTACGACGAGGGATCGTGGCCTCGTCGATCAGCAGTGAAGAGTCACGAGCGTCCACTGAAGACGAGATTGAGGGCCCCTCAAGAGGCATGCCGCTAGCGGAGGTCTTGCATCGTTACATCCGACTGAGTGGGCGCGAAGCTGATAGCGAACTCTTGGAGTACGCACGTCAGGGCCTGCGGCTCAGATCTGCGCAGTTGCTCATGGTCTTCGGTTTGATGCGAGATCACATCAAGCACTGGCCGGTGGAGGAGCGCCAAGCAGAAGGATGAGTCATCATCGCAACGTCCTGCCGGGCCAAGGTGGCCGTGCCTCTGCTCGCCGCATTGCGAGCTTGCCGATCTCGGCCATGAAAGTCCGGGTAGGGCCGATCGCTTTCCCAGCGTCGATCCTCGTGGCTACTTCCGACCTCGCCGCTCATCATTTGAACAACCGATCGACGCAAGCACGGCATCGAGTCCCTTCTCTTGCGCCGCATCGATGAACCGTCGTGCCCACCCGGGGGTCTGTGCCCCTGGCACCCGGCTCCAGTGGGACTGCCATCCCGTGTGCGTGTCGGGGCGCATGTTCGGGTCGTTGTTTGCCTCGCCGTCGTACCACCACGCGCCCTTTAAGTCGTCGCGGCCCTCGGGCCGGAGGAACGAGAAGCCCCGGATCGGCGCGTGAACCCACATGAAGCGCGCGTAGAACCAGCCGTTCATTGGCGCCCAGTCGTAGTAGATGCCAGACAGATGATCGTTGCCGCCATAGCAGTACGGCGCGAAGACCCTGCCGCCGACCTGCGCGACGTACGCGAAGCTGCCAGTTTCGATGTTCCGCCAGATCCCGATGAAATCTGACAGCGCCACGCCATCCCCGTTGGCGCGAGCAATCCCCTGCGGGGCGAGTGCGGCAGCCACCGACCCGTGTGCCGTCGACGACGACTCGAGCACGCGGATGATCTCGCGCAGCATGTCCTCCGCTGCAGTCGAGCCGTGAAGGCGCGGTCGCTTCAGGACATCACGTGCGGTGGCAGCCATGCTGCGAGCCAACGGGCTTTCCAGCGACCCGGCCAAGTCGTTCCGGTCATACCGGATGTGCTGCACATCGTGCACGTCGAAGGGCAGCCGTACCTCGTTCGCAGCGATGAGAATCGGGATCTTCCCGAGCGCCATCGCGTAGCCGACCTCCCACATGACGTTGGAGTTCGAGAAGCATGGATGCGCCGGAAGCGGAGGCGTGATGTCGGCAACGCAGAAATCGGCCGCGCGGATAGCCCGTTCGAGCCGAGCCGGAATCCTGCCCGCAGCCGGCTCGTCGTCAAGCCGGTGCGGCTCCACCGAGCAGGGGTCGGTGACACGCCTCGCCGCACGACGTATCGACAAGTGGCGATCATCGTACTCCGTGGAGTACGGCATGATGATGAAGCAGGTCAACATGGTGGGCTCTGACTTGCAGCATAGAAGCATCAAGTGCAGCAATGCCAGCGCCTCTACCATTTCGCCCATGCCACTTCCGGGCTTCCATGGCCGAACTGAAGAGCTCGCCTGGCTGCGCGGCCTGTGGGATGCATGCACCGCGCGCGATCCATCCACTGGGCGGTTTGTGGGTGGACCACGGGCGGCGTTCATCATCGCCGAGAGCGGCATCGGCAAGAGCCGCTTGGTGCAGGCGCTGTACCAGCAGCTGACCACGGATCCAGCGTGGGACCCGCCAGAGGTCGATTACTGGCCCGATGCGTTCAACGACCAAGGGGTCAAGCTCGGCGTGGTACCGGACATGTCCGACCATGTGGCAAAGGGCCCGCCGCAATTCGCTTGGCTTGGAGCACGATGGAAGCCGACCGACGAGCGCAATGTGAGTGACCGCCGGTCGGTACTGCCGGAGCTCAGGCAGTCGATCATGGTGCACGCAGAGATCCTGCGTCGACAGGGCTCGCTCTGGCAGGACGCGACTGGTCGGATCCACGAAGCCATCCGCCGCGACGGCATCGGCGAAGTCATTGAACAGGTCGCCGACAGCGCCGTGCCTTTCGGCGGCCTGCTCATGAAGCTCGCCAAGGGCGCCATGGACCTCGCCAAGGACCGAAGGCAGGGGCAACTGAGCGCCAAGCAGGCAGACAAGGCCCAGGCCGAGACCTTCATCGATGAGGTGTGCGAGTGCCTGCACTCCCTCGTGGATGGAGCGGGTGGCCTGCCGACGATCCTCTGGCTCGATGATGCCCAGTGGATCGACGCCGAGACGCAGCTGTTCTTGCGGCGGATCTGGCGCACGGCCGAGCAGCGCCGATGGCCGCTCCTGGTCGTCGTGACGCATTGGGAGCGGGAGTGGCGTGAATTGAAGCAGGCGAGCGCGCAGGCCCCGCGGGTCGCCATCGGTGCGCCAACTGACCTCTGCTGGCTCGATGGCGAGCCTGGGGTGGAGGTGCGAATCCTCAAGCCCGCAGGTACCAATGCGCTGGCTGAGTACTTGGGCGCGCGTCTCACCGGCCTCACACTCGCGCAGCGCGAGCTCATGCTCGACAAGGCCGCAGGTAACTTCCTGACGCTAGTCGAGAACGTGGGCCACTTGCTTCGGGTGCCGCAGAACTTTGTCGATCGTGATGTGGCCAAGCCCCTGAGCACCGCTGGCGAGCGCAAGGTCCGTGAGTGGGAGAGCGACCGTCAGAAGCGTGTCGAGCAGCGCTTCACTGAGCTGGCTCCAGGGCTGCAGGAGATGCTTGGCTGGGGAAGCCACCTTGGCGTGAGTTTCCTCCGCGAGGTCGTCGAGGAGTATGCAGAGCGGGTGTCGGGAATGCGCGGAGCACCAGACCGCCTGCGCGAGGCGGTCGATCCACTCGTGATCCTGGGTGAACCCAGTGAGCACCTGCGCGAGTTCCGCGATCGTGCGTTCCACCATGTGGCGCGGCGGCACTTTGAGGATTACGGCCAAGAGCACGCCCATGCACTCGACACGGCGCTACGCGAGCGATTGATCGAGTGGGTCAACAACAGCTTTGATGAGGACGGCAACGACCTCTGGCCCGACCCTGAGAAGGGAATCAAAGCTCCGCCGCGCAGCGTGACCGGGCTGACCAACGAGGAGGCGCGGCATGTGCTCAGCATGGCCGTGAGGTGCCTGCCGATCCCGGAAAACCCGGAATGGAACAAACCCGCTGACGCGGCCGCGCTGCGTGCGAAATGCCTGACCGTCGTAGTGGACAAGCGTGAAAATCTCTGGGATCGGGTAAAGTCTCACTGCCAGTCAGTGGCGCTGATCCCGTGGCATAGCGTTCCGTCTCGCGTACTTTCTGCTCAGACAATTGACTCGATCGCAGCGACGGCAGAGATTTCAGGCGCCTTGGACACTGCCTTGGAAATGCGACGTGTACTGCTTGAGACCGCAACGAGGGTCGTTGAGAACTCACCCACTGCCGAGTGCCGATTGATTCTTTGCAAGAGCCTTGATGCGACGGCCGCCTTAGAGCGCGAGCAGGGCAGTCTTTCCAATGCACTACAAAAGTTCAGGAAGTCGCTTGAGTATAGACGCGAATTGGCCCAAGCCCTGCACACACACGACAGCCAACGGGATCTCGGCTGGAGCCTGAACTATGTGGCCGAGATCGAGCAAGCGTATGGAAACCTTGATGCTGCTCTCGAAAGGTACCAAGAGAGCCTAGAGATTTTCCGAGCACTGGTCGAAACACAAGACACACCAGACCTCCATCGCGATGTCAGCGTGAGTCTCGAGAACGTTGCCCGAATCGAAGCGACACGTGGCGACCTAGATGCCGCGCTTGCCAAGTACAAAGAGAGCCTTGAGATCAGCCGCGACCTAGCTGAAGTCTTGCGCACACCTCAGAGCCGACGAGATCTCAGCCTGAGTCTTGGCAACGTGGCCGAGATCGAGCATGCGCGCGGCGACCTTGATGCTGCGCTTGCCAAGTACAAAGAGAGCCTTGAGATCAGTCGCGACCTAGCCGAAGTCCTGCGCACACCACAGAGCCGTCGAGATCTCAGCCTGAGTCTTCACAACGTGGCCCAGATCGAGCGCACGCGCGGCGACCTTGATGCCGCGCTCGCCAAGTACAAAGAGGGCCTTGAAATCAGCCGTGACCTAGCTGAAGTCCTGCGCACACCTCAGAGCCAGCGCGATGTCAGCCTGGGCCTGGAATACATCGCCCAGATCGAAGCGACACACGGCCGCCTTGATGCCGCACTGGGCAATCACCACCAGAGCCTTGAGATCAGGCGCGTCCTAGCCGAATTCCTCCGCACACCAGAAAGTCAGCGCGATGTCAGCGTGAGCCTTCAACTCGTGGCTCAGATCGAAGAGACACGCGGCGACCTTGATGCTGCACTTGCCAAGTACATAGAGAGCCTTGAGATCAGCCGCGACCTAGCCGAAGTCCTGCGCACACCACAGAGCCGGCGAGATCTCAGCCAGAGTCTTGACAACGTGGCCCAGATCGAAGCGGAACGCGGTGATCTTGATGCTGCACTTGCCAAGTACAAAGAGAGCCTTGAGATCAGCCGCGACCTAGCCGAAGTCCTGCGCACACCACAGAGCCGGCGAGATCTCAGCCAGAGTCTTGACCGCATGGCTGAGATAGAGCACGCGCGTGGCGACCTTGATGCCGTGCTTGCCAGGTACCACGAGAGCCTTGAGATCAGGCGCGTCCTAGCCGAAGTCCTGCGCACACCGGAAAGTCAGCGCGATGTCAGCGTGAGCCTCCAACTCGTGGCTCAGATCGAAGCGACACGCGGCGACCTTGATGCTGCGCTTGCCAAGTACATAGAGAGCCTTGAGATCAGACGAGACTTAGCTGAAGTCCTACGCACACCACAGAGCCGGCGAGATCTCAGCCTGAGTCTTGACAACGTGGCCCAGATCGAGCACGCGCACGGCGACCTTGATGCCGCGCTTGCTAAATACCACGAGAGCCTTGAGATCAGGCGCGTCCTAGCCGAATTCCTCCGCACACCAGAAAGTCAGCGCGATGTCAGTCAAAGTCTTGTCAACGTGGCTGGGATCGAGCACGCGCACGGCGACCTTGATGCCGCGCTTGCTAAACACCACGAGAGCCTTGAGATCAGCCGCGACCTAGCCGAAGTCCTGCGCACACCACAGAGCCGACGAGAAATCAGCCAAAGTCTTGACAACGTGGCTGAGATAGAGCACGCGCGCGGCGACCTTGATTGCGCGCTCGCCAAGTACCACGAGAGCCTTGAGATCAGACGAGACTTAGCTGAAGTCCTACGCACACCACAGAGCCGGCGAGATCTCAGCCTGAGTCTTAACAACGTGGCCCAGATCGAGCATGCGCGCGGCGACCTTGATTGCGCGCTCGCCAAGTACCACGAGAGCCTTGAGATCAGACGAGACTTAGCCGAAGTCCTCCGCACACCACAGAGCCAGCGCGATGTCAGCGTGAGCCTCCAACTCGTGGCTCAGATCGAAGCGACACGCGGCGACCTTGATGCTGCGCTTGCCAAGTATATAGAGAGCCTTGAGATCAGTCGCGACCTAGCCGAAGTCCTGCGCACACCACAGAGCCGGCGAGATCTCAGCCTGAGTCTTGACAACGTGGCCCAGATCGAGCATGCGCGCGGCGACCTTGATGCCGCGCTTGCTAAGTACCACGAGAGCCTTGAGATCAGTCGCGACCTAGCCGAAGTCCTGCGCACACCCCAGAGCCAGCGCGATGTCAGCGTGAGCCTCCAACTCGTGGCTCAGATCGAAGCGACACGCGGCGACCTTGATGCTGCGCTTGCCAAGTACATAGAGAGCCTTGAGATCAGCCGCGACCTAGCCGAAGTCCTCCGCACACCACAGAGCCGACGAGATATCGGCCAAAGTCTTGACAACGTGGCTGAGATAGAGCACGCGCGCGGCGACCTTGATGCTGCGCTTGCCAAGTACATAGAGAGCCTTGAGATCAGCCGCGACCTAGCCGAAGTCCTCCGCACACCACAGAGCCGACGAGATATCAGCCAAAGTCTTGACAACGTGGCTGAGATAGAGCACGCGCGCGGTGACCTTGATGCTGCGCTTGCCAAGTACATAGAGAGCCTTGAGATCAGCCGCGACCTAGCCGAAGTCCTGCGCACACCACAGAGCCGACGAGATATCAGCCAAAGTCTTGACAACGTGGCTGAGATAGAGCACGCGCGCGGCGACCTTGATGCCGCGCTTGCTAAGTACCACGAGAGCCTTGAGATCAGACGAGACTTAGCTGAAGTCCTACGCACACCACAGAGCCGGCGAGACCTCAGCCTGAGTCTTAACAACGTGGCCCAGATCGAGCATGCGCGCGGCGACCTTGATGCCGCGCTTGCCAAGTACCACGAGAGCCTTGAGATCAGGCGCGTCCTAGCCGAAGTCCTCCGCACACCGGAAAGTCAGCGCGATGTCAGCGTGAGTCTCGAGAACGTTGCCCGAATCGAAGCGACACGTGGCGACCTAGATGCCGCGCTCGCCAGGTACGAGGAGTCCTTACAGATTCGTCGGAGCCTGACTTCGGAGGAGACCCCAGCAATGGCATCGCATCGCGCACTTACCCTTCACAACATGGGCTTTTTTCTTCAGACCCGTGGCGACGTCGACGCCGCACAGGCCAGGTACGAGGAGTCCTTACAGATTCGTCGGAGCCTGACTTCGGAGGAGACCCCAGCAATGGCTTCGCATCGCGCGCTCACCCTTCACAACATGGGCTGGCTTCTTCAGACCCGTGGCGACGTCGATGCCGCACTGGCCAAGTACGAGGAGTCCCTCCAGATTCGTCGGAGCCTGACTTCGGAGGAG
>Ga0169931_10004569_pt1 | contig 21472 bp, 22 predicted proteins | sample Kivu_15m_20L_FD_129675 | JGI IMG/M metagenome (GOLD analysis project Ga0169931, IMG submission 129675) | Freshwater microbial communities from Lake Kivu, Western Province, Rwanda to study Microbial Dark Matter (Phase II) - Kivu_15m_20L... | ecosystem: Environmental > Aquatic > Freshwater > Lake... | reverse complement strand
TTGAATAAAATTTATTTTAAAATTAATTTAAAAATAAACTTAAAATAGATTAATACGATATTTTAAAGAATTGGGGATTGGGGATTGGGGATTGGGGATTGGGCCAATCCCCAATCCCCAATCCCCAAAAATTAGAGGATTTATTCAAATTCTTTAAAATATCGTATTAATCTATTTTAAGTTTATTTTTAAATTAATTTTAAAATAAATTTTATTCAAAATTTTTATATAAACAAATCTCGCGATATAATTTCATTTTTTAATAATATTAAAAATTATTTATATCATTTTCATTATTTTAAAAATCATAATACCATCTGCTCTATATTCTTCATCTAAAACAGATTCAGGTAACATCTCTATCATCCATTTACCCTTTTCTTCTTTAAGTTTATTAAAAAACTCTAAATCACTCTTTTTTCTGTATTGATAACAAAATATAATCTGAGTTTCAAAAATTTTTGTAAAGTGATCTATTGTGTTTAGGATGCTTGAAAACAGTTGAGGTCTCCATATAATATCAGAACATATGATATAATCAATATTATCTTGAATTTTTTCATAATCTTCTATTTGTGTCCAATCTAATTTGATCACTTCTACTTCCGTAGAAGAAGGGAAAATAGATTTATTCTCTTCATAATTGGTCCTAATTAAACCAATTTCTTTATCTGTGATAAAAACTCTTTTTGGGTTTTTCATGGCTGCTGTCAATCCACAAATTCCAGTTCCTGAGCCGAGTTCTAATATTGTCTTATTTTGAAAATAAAAAGTATGTTTATTATCTTTATTTATTATAAAGTTTGTAAGGACTAATGCTGCATCCCAAACTTCGCCAGCGTAACCGTAAGAAAGATCCTGATTTATTTTTAAACTTGAATTATCTATTTCGATTATCCTTGCATTCATAATAAAAATAAAAATTTTATTTTATAAGTTTGAATGCTAATTTAATATTTCATATATAATAAAAACAAATTTTTGCAAGTCAATTTACAATCATTTAATCGTTGGTAATAAATTAAAGTTTTTTTAAAGTTTATTTACTTTTTAGGGAATCAAATTGTGGAATTGAAAAGATTAATGACAGAGTATTATTGTAAAAATCCATCTATTGATAAATAACTTAGATCCAGACTAAGGATTTCTGAAAATCTTTTGAAAATACAAACAGTGAAATATTTAAACAAGGTAGCAACCTGTTCGTTGGTAATAGTGGGAGTCGTTTCGATAATCTTATTACTTGAAAAATTAAGAAGTCCGAATAAGCCAGTTTTAGTCTCATTTATGATCAAAATATTATTGGCTAATGTAAATTGAGATTTTACATCACCTACAAGGAAATCTGTAGTCCCATTATACGGGTCTCTATTTGCAATAACGCAAATGTATTTACAATCACCTCCGCTACCAACATCGAACATAATATTGAATACAATCAACTCATCAAAATCTGAATATAAAACCATGGCCAAGTTTTCTACAAAATATTCTTCATATTTTTCAGGAAGTTTTGTAATACTCTTTAAATGTTCCAAAAAAGGAAAGATGTGATCATCTTTAACTCTGGAATATTGAGTAACGTCTGCACTCTGGTAAAAGGTTTTAAATCCAGAACTAATGATTGCGCTAACTACTTCGTTTTTGGGAGAGGAAGCGACTTCCTTTTCTAGTTGTGGGATTGATTTACAAATGTTGGAAACTACTTGCTTTACCAATTCAACAGGTCCGCTATGAACAAATTCATTAAAAATAAGTAAGGCAACAAATAATATTTTGAAAATGTTGGAAACCATGATATTTATAACTTTATATAATTTTTAAAGTAATATTTAGAAAATGATTACATTTTTACAGAAATTGAAAATTGTGTTTATTAAATTTTAAGAATGAATAAAAATATCGTATTAAAGAGATGAAATCAATATCACATAAATAATTCTCTTTTGTTTTAATCATTCTACATAAATTAAACTTAAAAATAATTTTAAATTTATTGTAACAGATAACATTGAAAAATGATGACGTCAATAACAATAATTTATATTATTTATAATTTTCCTATTTGTTACTAATTTAATACTCTCCTTTCTTTCCATATTCGATCATTTTCTTTGGAATCTTTCTAGAAGAAATTTTAGCTAACCTTGGTTCAAACACATCAAAATTGTATTGTTCTAATTCTAATAGCCAATCATAAGCTTCTACTGCTTGTAAAAAGGCGATGTGAGTATTTTTAGGAAGTTTATCTTTATAAGTTCTGCCTATTTCAATATGTTTCTTGGCATAAGCAGCGATTTCAAGAATACAATCATAAAATTGATCTTTTATCTGACCATGTCTATCCCAGAGAGTAATCATAGATGCTCCATATTTGTAGACAATATCACTTGGTATTTGATTGACGTGAATTTTCATTAACGCAGGCATCTTTTTTAAAACATCTACTATCCCGACACCGCGACCAATATGTGATGCTGCAATGTAAGCATCTTTGTTATCTATTTGCAAAAGATTTAATGTCATATAAATTAAAAGACTTCTTGTATTTTCTGCAAATATTTCTAATTCATCCATCGAATTTATAGCCCCAGCTCTTTCGATGTCGAAATATTGAAAGTCTATGATTCTAAATAATGTCGTTTTTCTTATCCCGGTGCTTTGTAAAGTATCCTTTAAACTAATCAAAATAGGTTCTTTAATTTTTTTGTCTTGAAGGATTTCCTTCAAAGATTCCTCCCAGAAAGATAGACGCATCCTACAAATAGAAGACTCTTTAGATATATATCTGGCTTTTTGGATTTCTGTGTAATATGCATGATAAGCAAAGTAGTGGTTTTTTAATTTTGGGGGCAGACCACTTCCAATGAAATGGGCATAATAATCGAATTTTTTAACGTTTTCTTCTACATATTTGTATGATTCATCTATATTGAAAATAGAATTTTTTGGTTCTCCTTCTGCTTGAGATTTGTCATCGTTTGATGAATTTCTTTCTGAATTTTTGGATTGAGTATTATCTGAATTCTCAGAACCTGTAGAAGTTTGTTCATTTTTATTTTCTTGTTTTTTGCTGAACCAGAAATTTTTTTTTGCATAATTATGTAACTTGTTATTTTTAAATTTAAATGAATTTAAGCATATAATTTTAAATGCGAAGTTATATGACAAGTTAGGTCCTAGTTTAACTAATATATTTCTGTTTAACATTTTTAAATTAAATATTTATTTTTAAAAACTAATTATTTAAAAATTTTCATCGTATGCTGGGGTAATAGCCATAAAGTTCTTTTTAAATATAATATGAAAAATATGGTTTATATTATATGATACTATTATGATCCCTATTTTCTTTTTAGAGCAAATCAACCAATTATTCTAAAAATATTCATGAAAATTTATATTTTCATCATTTTTCATCCTTTGAGCAAGATAATCAGCCTTATTTAAAATCTTAACTGGTAATTTTTTCTCATTTTGTATCATTGCATCAGCAAACTCGAATTCTAATTTGTTACCAATTAAGGAAATTAATTCGATGTTACAATTTTTATAAAATATCGACAAAAACTTTGAACTAGAGCTATTACTAAAAAGATTTCTCTCTAAGAATATTTCTTTCATGGTAGAATTTACAGATAGAGTTGTTTCAAAATTTTTCAAAGAAGCATTCGACAAATTATTTTCATTCAGTATTAGTGACTCTAAGTTTGAATTGCTTATCAAACCCTTCAACAAATTTTTTATTATATCATCATTAAAATAATTTTTAGATACATCCAAATATTTTAATTTCTTATCATATCTTAGAATAGTGCCAAGGATTACAGAGCTTATTTTTCCTAATTCATTTGCAGAAGCATTCAATTTTAGCAACGAAGAATTTTTGGAAATTCCAACACAAATTTCGGAAAAATTTTTGTCGCCTATGAAATTCCCTGCAATATTCAAAGAAAGTAACTCTGTTTTATCATCCTTAAGTATTTCTGAAATATATTCGCATGCATGTTTCCCTATCTTATTATAAGAAATGTCCAAGTATTCCAAATTTGTAGAGTATTGATGGATAAGAAAAAGTAAATAAGAAGCTCCTATGTCTCCTAATAAATTTCTGCTAAAATTAATGTGCTATAAAATGGAATGAATAATAAAATTATTAAAAAATAATAAATCGTTTTTATTTAAGAGGGTTACCTGCAAGTTACGAAAATCAAACGCCTTTTTCCCCATCATGTACAAAAATCTCTCAGAGGTTATTTCACATTCCCTAACAATTACTTTTTCTAAAGAGATTTCCTTTTTGGCCAATAAAGATTTGATTTTCTCAAAAGAAGAATTAGTTTGAAAGTCTGTTATTTTTTTGTTTGAGTCAATTATTTGTTTTTTGCTTAATTTTATTTTTTCCAATAAATCTGTATAGTAATTTTCTAAATCAATCTGAATTTTGTAATTTTCTGCTATTTCATCGGGTATTTTGAATTTATTTTTTAAGTCGATAATATATTTATTGTGCATGTTAAACGTGATAGTAGCCTTATGAGTATTTCTTTTGCAATAAGGAACGTATTGATCGACATTATTTGGAGCCAATGAATTTTTTCGATCTTCTGCCCGATTTTCGTAAAAGGTTTGAATTTCAGGATTTAGATGGGTCTGATTAAATTTTGAAAAAGAATCATGAATTGCTGATTGGAAATCTGCAGTTTCTCCTAACTGGCCCTTCCTTCTATGTGCAGTATAATGAGGAATGAGATCTTGAGATATTATAAATCGTTATAAATAAATATTTTATTACTTCTTCTTTCTGATTTTAATTTATTCAAAATTAAGTTGTTCTTTAAATGCATAAAATAGTCTATTTTCTGATCAATTGTTATGTAATTATTAATTTCGCAAGCTTCTTTAAAAAATTTCATAAAATTCTCAAAATTATTCATATCATCCTTATCTCTATTTATTATTAATTAATGATTTTAATTATTTTCTTACGTCATTGGTTCTTTAACATTCATAAGGATAAGCCTCTTCTTAAAAAATTCAGAGGAATACATTTCTAAAATATCTTTGTCTTTAGAAAACTTTACTCCGTCTAAGCTATAATTTTCATTATTATGGGTTTGATTATTTGAAGAAAATTTATTAGAATTAGTTTTATCTTTAATCAATCTCCTAGTTATTGAATTTGTTTTTATTGTGTTACTCGAGCTAATAGCATTAGAAACAATTTTGTCTAAGGCTTGCTTTCTAAGTTTTTCGTTTTCCTCAAATAAATAGGTTTTATAAGGATCATAAAGCTCCTTTATAGAAAAGTCATCATCCATACTGTGGATGTCGACCATTTTATTCCCAGCGTCTAAAATGATATATCTCATTTTAGTAAAATTTTCTAAATAGAAATGATGTAAAAAATTTCCTTACTATGTTTATTTCTTTTTCCTTTAGTACTTGATGCAGATTCGGATCTTGAATTTTCTTGGAAATTTATCTTGATTCTTTTTGTCCCACGAATAGTCCCTGTAGTTAATTTGTTTAAATTGTTCAGTCTTTTCTGTTCTTTCATCACATTTTCCTTTTTTATCATCTTCTCGAATTTTAAAATAGTTAGAGATTTTAGTTGAGGTAAATTAACCGTCTTTGCTTTATAAACATCATCGTCAATATATATTTGTAGCTTATTCAAATAATTTCTGGCGAATTTTTCTATATAATTTGTATTGAGCATTTTGAGATAGTCATCTGTTTTGTCGAAATTATTCTCAATCATATTTTATTAACTTATTTATTAATAAAATTCTAAATGTTATAAAAATTAGTATAATAAATGATGAAATTTTTTAAGGGAATGATAAAATGCAAATGGAGAAAAAAGCAAGTAAAAATTAGCTAAATTTTACAAAATCATTTAAGGAAAGAATAGAAAGTCCTTTCGATATAAAAGCTAAGAAAACGACTTTAAGCCAGGCGAAATTACGAGAAATCGTTTCTGATTTAAATTATTTCATTAAAACTGTCAAGTACACAAAAGAGCCTTTATATCGTTATATTATTCCATCTCGATGGTTAAAATCAAAATTAGAAGCTTTAAATAGGTAAATTTTTATCAAGACTACAAACACTATAATAATATAAAAATTTTGCCTTTAATTCAATAGTTTATTTTAGACAATTTTTTAATTATTTTTAGTGAAAATCTTGTAATAAACCAAGAAGGTGTCAGTAACAGAATCTTTATAGACCTTAAATCAAGCAAAACTAAAAATTCCAACGAAAAATTGAAACTTAAAAAGAATATAAATCCTTCTGAGATATGTTTAACACTCAGAGAAATTATGAAAGCTATTATAAACAATTTTGATGTGGATTACGTTATAAAGATACCTGTCTCTGATAAGATTAAACTAAATGAGGCTTCTATAATTACAACAAGAGAATTTTTATTAAATGAAATCGTTGATAGATCAAAATTCGATCAGCAAAATAATATAAAAAAAGTTGTCGTTTTCGGAGAGGAAATATCCTTTGAGACAACAGATTACGATGATGCAAGTTTATATTTTAATAAATCTAAAACAGTCAAAGAAGAAAAAGTGTCAAAAATTATAAAAAATGACCCTAACATGAAGAAAGATTTATCAAAAGTAAGGAATTCTAAATCTATCAATGTCAAAGAAAACACAAATTATGATACAAAGAATGAAAATAGGATTGAAATATCTAGTTCTTATGTTGATAAATCAACGAACGCCACATCTGCTCATGAAATTAAAAAAATAGCGACAAGCAATTTCAGAACAAATTCTACTTATAAACTGCGTACAGATAGCATTAGCAATCTTGAAGGGATTATTCTACATCCTAAAGGAATTCACAATCCTTCTGTATATTGTTTTATGAATACATGCATGCAATGTTTATTTAGCATTCCTGAACTAAATTATTTCTTTTCTTCACAAAATTATAAAAAGGAAATTAAAAATAAAATAAATATTTCTGGTTGCGAGGCTTTATATGAATTTATAGATTCTTATAATTCAGCAGGACGAAGAATTAAATCTCCACAAAGTTTATTTGCAGTATGTCATTCCTTTTTACAACCTCAAAGGCAACATGATTGCCAAGAATTCTTAAGAAAATTTTTGAGTAAGTTACAAGAAGAAATGAATTTCAATAAAAAGTATACATTTCCTGATAAAATTACCTATGAAAAAGCATGGAATATTTATCGAGAGGTAAATCCTTCATTTATAGATGGTATATTTACTGGTTTAATAAGGAGTAGCGTCTATTGTAATAAATGTCAATTTAGATCGGATACATATGATCCTTTCATGGATCTTTCAGTTCCAATACAGAGGAAGAATATGGAAAGATTAGAAAACTGTTTAGATAATTATTTTGCAAAAGAATTTATAGATTGTGAATACAAATGTAGTAGTTGTAAAAAGAAGACAAGTGTAAAAATATTTTCTGTAATTTCAAATTAATTAGATTAGTAAGCAATTAGAGATTGCTATCAGTCCACCCATTCTCACACTTCACATAAAGAGATTTGAAAGTTATAACAATAAATTCAATGGATCAATTGTTTTCTCAGAATCACTTGATTTATTACAATATTCTAATAAGGATATTTATTCTAGTCTGAAGTATGAATTATTTGCTATTGCCGTTCATCTAGGTAACACTATCTATTCAGGACATTACATTGCAATAGTAAAAAGAGATAATTGTGTAAATATATATATGTTGAATTAACCTATAAAATTTGTAGTGGTATTACATAAGCGATGATAATGTTGATCGAATCGGCTTGAGAGAAGTTTTATCTGTGAATGCCTACATGCTTTTTTATAGAAAGATATAATGTCATTATTTAAGTCCCAAATATTACGAGTAATATAATTAAACATAAAATTATTTTTCACGGTTTACAATATTCACTCAATTCAGTTATTCTCAAGAAATATACTTAATGATTTCTTAATGCTTATTAATTCAAATTCTTGAAAAATATTTAAAAAAATAATTTAGATTAAATTTAAATTTAATTTAAAATAATTTATAGTTAACTTATTCAACCTAAATTTAAGTTTTTTAAGAGAATTGAATTTCAATTACAGAGAGCCTAACTTGATTCATGCAGAGTTCCTGACTTGGGTTGACCTCAAAAATAAACCTGGCGTTTTGTGGAAATTCGCAAGAAGAAAAGCAAATTTTGCCAGGCACGAAAATCAAGAAATTCGAATTAGAGCATTGATTGGCTTCTGAAGAAAATGAAGACAGCTGAATATCGTAGGCTAAATCTAGGAAGTTCAAGGCGAAATCATTAAGATTCAACTGGTTGCAGTCAAGGTCCTTAGTGATTAGAATAATCTGAGAGTTCTATAAAAATTAATTAAATTTAATTATACCATATTCACTAATTCTTCAAAATTTTTATTTTTCAAATTCAACAAGATTTTATTCACAGCAGAATAAACTACATCTTCTTCTGATTGGAGGCCACTTTTTGATTTTTTTCCTTTATCTTCATCAGTGAAAATAGTTTTGAAGATAGTATCAGGAGTGATCTGACTGCAAAGAAGCCCATAGTAATTTTCATCTAATTCATTTAAGGAGTCTTCAATCAAGGAAATGAACTTTTTCTTAGGAGGCTCTTCACTTACGATACAATTATTGTTAGAAAATAAATTGCTTGAATTAAAATCGTCAAAGCTTAACCTTTGACTAACTTTATTTTCTTTTTCAAAATGCTCTTTATTTTCTAATTTAAAGAGGATGTTTTCATTTGCTTTTTTCTCTGTATTTGGGTAGTAATGGAAGATATTCTTCTCGCCGTGGGACATTTTTGGTGAATAGGCTGGAGTGCATTCTCTCCTTTTTGACTTTTTTAATTTTAGCCTTCTGAATGGAGATTTCGAGTCGTGAATACTCTTATTAGTTTTAGGAGTTGAAATTATATAACTCTTAATTTGATCGTAGGTAGGAGAAGATAAGGTATCTTGATATTGATGCTGGTTAAAATTTTGTAAATCCATTTCGATTGGGAGGGTGGTAAAATTTATTATTAAATTCAATTAAATAAAGAGAATTTATTTTAATCAGACTGAAATTTGATTTTATTTTAATTATTCATTTCAAGTAAAATTTTATTAATAATTTAAATATAAAAAATTTAAAATTTAATAAATGAAAATAATATTCAATAAATAGTAATTTAATCATACATTAATAACATAATATAGGATTTAAAAGTATATTTTATATTTTATAATTTTCATGATTTAAATTTCATAATATCCAAATATTATTTCAAGTATTTGAGAATTTATGTCTTATAAACGAGACAGCAAAAAAATTTGGATTAATTATTAAATAGCTTAATATAGTTAAATTATAATTTGAAAGTAAATTTTCTTCAAGGCACAGAGATGTCTTGCCTTGTAGAATAATGGTGATCAAAACTTCCATCTGAAGAAACATTAGAATAACTTCTTTCGTTTAGTGTCTGACTATCTACTGTACTAACACTGGAACTTCTATTAACATAAAAGCAACATCCGCATATATTTTGAAAAGTTTTATGAAGAGCCTTTCTCACCTGGTAAGTGTAACCATACACGATAGCATATAGGAAACCTTGAATCATATTAAAAGCCATTTGAATCATTTGAAGTTCAAATATATCCTTGTTAAAAAATATCTGAAGGAATCGATTGATACTTCCTGGAAGTATACATATTATCTGAATTATAGGATAAATCATCATTTTCTTGTAATATCTGTTAAGAATCTCTTTCTCCCTTTCAGTGAGGATTTGCCTGTTTAAATATTTCATAACTTTTACATTGAACATAAAATTCAAAAAAATCAGAAACCAAATCAAAAAATAAAAGAAAAAAGAAAATACTTTATTTTCTTTTTTATTATCTTTTGTATCGATCCAACACCATCGACCACTCGGGCCATAAACATCCCTCCACATTGCAACCAAAGCCAATGACAGGGGGACTAAATACCCTACTATTAGAAATTTTATTCTTGTTGATTTATGTGAACGTTTATGATAATCTTCAAAGAAAATAACAGCTTGATTTATATAGTAAGCAATCAACATAGCCCATATATACTGACTATTTTCCAAAAATACCATCATAAATGCCTGTGCGATACATTTTTTAGTATGTGCTTTTAAATGGTCTTCTTCATCGATATAATTTATCATATATGATATTGTTGTCAGCATTGAACTGAAAGTTAAGTAAGCTACGCATTCAAAGGAAAAATTTCTTAACTTTCTGTAACAAAAAAATACCAGTAAAATAAACATACACCCACTAACAGATAAACTTCCTACACCAAACTCTAATAATTTCGTCCAATCCTTTTTCTCATCCATTAATTTATTTAATGAAAAATACAAAATTCATAGAACTTAAAAATTATGTATTAATATCTATAATAAAAAATGAAGATAATGTTAATAGAAAGAACAAATTTAGCTAAAATTCTGTTTTTTGCTATATGTTGCCTACTTAGCATCTCTGCTGTTTATTCACAATGTAGTCTTAATAAAAATGGATGCGATTCTCGTTACAAATTTAAGTCATACGTGACGGCCGTGGATAAATCGGGAAGTGCTTATGAAACCCAACCAATCCTCGAATATAAAATAATTTATCTTTTCACTGATAGGTTAGTTTTCTACAAATCTAAGGATCAATCTCCTATGTTAAAAGAGGATGATCTATATGATTCCCCTTCAGATAAAGAGATGAATATAGAAAGAGTTATATTCTTTGGAGAGATAATACTTCAATGCGGAAAGTTTCAAAACAAATTGTGTCATGTTGAGCAAATCCCTAACTTTGAAAAATTTACTTCATATGGAGTCATCAATAAAGAAATCGCAAACTCAAAAGTTCAATGTATCGTAATTCCATTTTATGAAAATGCATACAAGGATAAGGATCAAAAAATGGCATACATTTGTAATTCGAATCCATCTGAAATGTACGAACTCATCAAATTTAGAAACTCGATAAGCAGAAAAATTGAAGCGACACACTTTTTATTGAGTTTGGACAGATTCAATGGTATCCATGGAATACTAAGAAAAACCGAAAAATTCATCACTGTCCATAAAAAGCATACTGTTGAAGTTATAGGTAAAATTTATGACAAGGGAATTTATTTAATTAAAAATGACAAAACCCAGAATTTTGTTAAATATTATTCGTTTTACCAACAAAGAACTGAAAAAACTGGAGCATATCTTGTTAGAGATATTCAAGGAACTGATACCCTCCCTCCTAACTGGTGGCAAGGATTCGAAGAAGAGCCAAGTCCCGATAATTGTTGCATATACTTCAGAGGTGATACGGAAAACATGGTTCTCTGTTTGGCTGATGCATCTGGAAAGAAAGTCGAATCGTCTACTGAAGTTTGCTCAAAAAAATTAACTGAAACTTACAAAGAAATTAGTAGTACTCTAAATAACATCAAACTTTATGAGTCTTATTATGAACTATTATCCAATCATTCCAAACGAAAAAATTGCAATTCAGATGAATTCAAATTTTTTAAAAGTAGATTGGAGGCAAATGCCGATTATGCAATTGAAGAAGATTGTCAAAATATAATTCAATATTCCAATGATGAAATGAAATTCAAAATTGACGTTTGTCAAAAATATTACATGGAAGAGATGGAACTTGAACTTAATCAAATTACATTAAAGAATTTTGAAGTAGTAACTGGAGTCAGGGAATGTGTGGTAGACAAAAACAATATGTTGTCTAAATCAATTTTACTAGGTAAAATTTAAAATTAAACCTAAATTTTAGAAAAAATAAAAAGATTACAACAAACTGGGAAAAAAGAAAGTTCATCATTCTTACAAATTTCTGAAACAATGAACAATATGAATACAGCTAATAATTCTATTATGATGAATAATATGAATTACATGGCTAATATGTACCAGGCAAATGGAATGAACATGAATCAATTGAACAATATGAACATGATGAACGGAATGAATAATATAAACTCGATGGATCAATCTAATGTCAATAATCAAATGGCAAATATGAACCAGATGGCAAACATGAACCAGATGGCATACATGAATCAACTGGTGAATATGAACCAGATGGCGAACATGAACCAGATGGCTAACATGAATCAACTGGGAAATATGAATCAAATGGCTAATATGAATCAAATGGCTAACATGAATCAAGTAGGAAATATGAATCAAATTGCAAACATGAATCAAATGGGAAATGTTAACCAATTTGTTGACATGAATAACAATTCTCAAAATAATAATTTCTTAGGCAATAATCTAGTTGAGAAAACCAATTCTCAAGAACCGTCAGTCAACTTCACAGAATTGGGAATAAAATCCAACCTAAAAAACACTAACAAAGCTATTATCTACTCTAAACCGAAAGAAAACATCACACCTCAAGACATACAAAGATATAATACCTTCAGAAACAATGAGATGAAAAAATTACAGAAAAGACATTCATGGGTCCCTTCAAAAAGAGAATCTATCTATGATAAATTCGATAAAAAAGCATATTCAGGAGGAGAAAGGAACGTCGATGAATTCGTTGCATTTTTGGGATATTTAAGCGATGCTTCTCACAAGGCAAGCCAAATATATGCAAATGGTAATAATAAACCAGGAAATAAATAAAGTGCAATTGAATTTAATAAGTTAAAAATAATAGGATCTTAAAAACTTAAATTAAATATATTTATTATTATTTGTAATTTGGTATATATCTAATTTTAATATTAGCAATACAATAAATAGCTGTCATAATTCAGATACTTTCAAGAAGTCCCTTTTACGACATCAGAGGACCCAAAGAAAATTTGAATTTATTATCTTTAACCTTTAATTTATTATTCCAGAATTTACGCAAAGCAAAGAATTTACTCCTCCAATCGTTAAAAGTTTTGTGAAATCTATTAATTCTGTCTTCAAGAGTCTTCACATTTTGAATAGACTATTAAAGAGTTTTATTCATGTATTAAACATAATATTACTTCTATTTCTCCCTTGAAATCACCAAAATGTCTATAATTATTTTTTGATAAAAAATTAAAATTATTTACTTTTCCAAATTCTCTACATAAGAAACAGTATCAAACATTTTCATCTGTTCAATCTGTTCCTGTAACTCAATAAATTTGTTCTTCATGTTTTCTGAAATTTCAGGATTCATCATGTAGTACTCGAAATTTATTTTCAAATCCATCTCTTTCATCATATCTAATTGAATGAATAGTAAATTAGTGTAATTAAATATTATAATTTACGTTTAGTATTTAATCTTCTGGTTCCTCTCTTATGTCCTTCATTCGAGCTTATCATGTTCAAACTATCAAGTCCTTTTTTAATAAGTTTCATTTTAAGTTTGTATTCATCTATTTCACTTTCAGAAGCATTTTGATTTTTTAATATGATTTTCTTTTTCGAGTTTTCTTTTTGGAAAATATAATTAAAGTCATTTTTTCTATGAAAGATATTTTAATAATAAAAATTTTACTGAGAATAAGTATATTTTTTTACGTATTTCCTCGTTCCTTGTGATGATAAATTTTGATCAATCAGATCAGCTAAGAATTTTACTCTATCATGAGTTTCAGGTTTTTCATTTTCATCCACTTCAATTTCTTCATTCATTAATTTAGATTGTTTAAGTATTTTCTTTAGCTTCACAGTCCTACTCTTGTCTTTGGATTTTATTTTTTCTAAAATGTTAAGTGGCAGGATAACATCGTTGCTATTATCATTGAAGTTCGAAGTATTAGAGTTTAAACTGTCGTCTTTAGATATAAGATTATTTGTGATGTTGCTATTATTTGTTGCGTTATCCTCTTTTTTGCTTCCTTCATTTTTTCTTTTTTTAGTCAGTATTGAGTTTTCCTTGGCTTCTACTTCTGAATTTAAATTAACAGCCGGATTTAAATTTTCTATAATCTGTTCTGAGTTTATATTATCATTCTGATTAAAGTTTTGTTCAGCTTTTAATTTTGTTAAGGAAGATTCTAAAATATTTTCCTCATTTAAATTCATTTCAAAATATTTTGAGTCGTTTAATTCATTAGATTGTTTATCAATAATTATAGAATTATTTTCTCTATTTTCGACTAAAATCTTATTACTCTGTGCTTTATTACCGCTGGCATCAACATTAATTTTATTTTTTAATTCTTTACTTGCAAAGACCTTCGACTTTGTTTTGTAATTAATTGATTTTATTAAATTTTTACTACCTAGCTTGAGATTTTTGTTGGTATTGAAAGGAGTTGAAGAAGATTTTGCATTCATCATAATTTGATTCTGAATTTTATTCGATTCTATCAAACTTAATCTCGAATCCAGTTTGGTGGGGGAATTGATGTTATTAAAATTCTTACTTTGAATTTTCAGATCTGAACTTAATTTATTATTGAAAAACATTTTCTCATTAGAAATTTCACTTATAGTATTTGGAAGTTCTGTTTTATCTGATTTATATTTAAGTTTTTCCTTCTCATTAATACTAAAAGTCTTTTTAGATGTTATAAACTTTTGTTTTAGCTTTTTTATTTCATCTTCTTCTTCTTCCTTTTTTGACTCTTTTTGATTTGAATAAATAATAGAATTCTTTTTTTTTAAATTACGGTTTTTTAATTTATTCGCCGAATTTGGTGATGAAGAATTTCGATCTTCTGATAAAGTTTTATAATCAGATCCAGAATCAAACATGGAATTCTCCTTCACATTATTCGAATTCTCACTTTTTTCTTCGATGTGATCATTGTCTTCTGTTTTAATCAAAATATTTTTATTAGTTTCTTTTGATAATTCAGAATTTTTTTTCAATTTCTCTTCATTTAAGAATTCGATCATTCTATCTGAATTGAATCTTTTAAACTTTATATAACTCTCCCTTTTCATTTTCTCTTTAATTTGCTTATTTATCATACTATTTCTTCTATTGATTTCCAACAAACTTTTGCTTTTGTTTAAGATAGATTTTTCAGAATCGGAATTTATATCCTTTACTTCGTTCATTTCCTGAGTTTGCTTTTTCAAATTTTCTATGATTTTTTTTTCGGATATTGTGTTATTTTCCTTTCTTGAGGAGGCTGGCTGTGTTAAATTCTTTTTAACTTTTGTTTTTTCAAATTTTAACTTAAGCCATTTTAAAAGGTTGTCATTGCTCTTAAGAGGAGTAATCATTTTATGTTTGTCAAAATTTACAGACTCTTTTATCATTTTAAAAATTTCGCAATCGTTTTGAGAAGATTCCTTTTTGAATTCTTGATCCTCTTGATTTTCAGCCGGACTACGGTTCTCAGGTTCGATTGTTTTTATTTCAGGAGAAGAAAATCTTCGACTTCTACTGGAGAAAATCCGATTGACATTGAAGGTTTCAATATCATCCTTGAATTTTTGTTCTAAAGGCAAAAAGCTCTGCTCATCGTATATATTTTTTATTAAATTTGACTTCAATTTTTTAGAATCTTCGGTATTTTCGTTGATGGTAGTAAGTTCGAATTTGTATAAAGGATTAGGATTATTTGTTAAGATATTTATTTTTTGATTTACTGTATTATTAAAGGATTCCTTAGAATTAAGGGGAGTCGTGTCTGAATTTATTATATAATTTTCTATTTTCTGTTTGATATTTTGAGTCGAATTTTCATTCTTAGGATTAGATTTCATCAATCGAAAACTTTTTTCACTTTCCAAAGAACTCACATTTATCTCCACAGGATATTTTCTTTCTATTATCGAATTTATAAAAGGTAAAAAGTAAGTTTCTTCCTTTTCCGAAATAACATGAGAAAAATTTTTTATCTTACAAGTCGATTCAAACATGCTGTCTAAATTCTTTGTTATTTCATTTGCTTCTTGTTTTATCAAATTCACCACATGGTCCTCAGAAATTTTTTCGTTTCTATTGTTGACATAACAAATTTTTCTAAATACGTTGAGTAAAATTTTGTTGAGGTACTTGTTATTATCATAATTATCAGGAGAGGAATTTCTTTCGATTGGCTCATTTTTTAAAAAATTATGATGATTCGAATTTTTCAAAATGAGATTGGCATTCTGCTGGAGTTTATCTATATTCTTGGTCGTATCTATAAATTTTTTAAATGCGAACATCTCTTCTCTAAAATGGTCTAATGTGAATTTATTTTCTTCTTTTTTATTTAAAACATAGAAATTCGAACTAGGTAAATTTTGGGGATTTTTATAATTTTTTTGAGGACTGTTTGAATTGGTTCTAAATAAATTATTTATGTACAGCATGTACTTCTGAATAAAATGATTCCTGAAGTTTTCTCTTAAATTTTGATTTTCTCTATCTTTTGATTTGAATTCCAAAACCAACTCATTTACTTTGTGAGGCTTACTACTTTTCCTTTTTGATCTGATTGTGGATTGCGGAATTCCTTTCACAAAAGGGCGATGACTCAGACTGAAATATTTTGTTGAAAAAAATTCACTTATTGTTTCTGTTTTGGTTAGATTGAATAGTAAATTTTCTTCTTTTTTAAAATTTTGTAATGTCATAATTTTTTTATCGACAGCAGGAATTTTTTCGAATTTAACAATCTCTTTTTTTTGATTTAAAGGAATAATATTTTTCATTTTGCTTTTACTTTTATAGTCTACTAATTTTTGTGGTTCTGAGTAATTTTCATTTTTCTTCGATTTTATCAAGAATAAATTTTGTATTTCATTATTTTTGCCCATGTGATTTTAAAATTATATAAAAAAAAATATTATAAATAATAGTTGTTATAATTAATTTTAAGATAATAAAGTATGAACTCTTTTTGAAAATAATTACGCTTTAGTATATTGTTCTTAATTTAACTTGAAATATCATCATTAGAATGATATTTATTCATTACATATTTAAATAAGGTCTAAGTATCTTGAATACTCCCATTTAGTGACAACCTTCTCATAGGTGTATATTTCATTTTTATAAAACTTAATTAAATGTTGATGAACATCTTTTCCGAATGCTTTTTCGATAAATTCACTTTTTTCGAAGATGCTGAGTGCTTGAATTAGATCAACTGGGGGTCTCTTGGAATTTCCTTTAGAATATGCATTTCCTTCTGAGATGGCAGGGGGGCTAATCTTGTTTTTCAATCCTTCAAGTCCCTAAAAATTATAGATATTAAATATACAGCTGCAATTAACCCAGAATAAGCTAAGTACTGATTGATGTCTCCTCCAGGGATTCTGTACTCAATTCTTAAACTTTTTCCGCTTCCGCAAATTCTGAAAGGGGATGTTCTGTTATCTACACTCCAGCTGTCCAAATTTGAGGGTGCCCAAGAAAAATTTTTGTATCTCTTGTAGGAGTTAATAGTAGGTGCAAAGAATAAGAACGTATCCAAGGAATATTTCATCAAGCCTCCTAAGAAATATAGCATGTCGTTAGAACATGAAATGTTGTCGTTTATTTTAAAGTCGGATCCGGGGAATAAATTCTTTCCTTCCAGTGAATGGAGACTAATATGTAAATGAGAGCTGCTACCAAAACGATCTCTACTAGGTTTAGACATGAATGTAATAGTAGCATTGTTTTGCTCTGCAACATTTTTAAGACACTAAAAGTTAAAATAATTTATTATCCTACCGATTTCAATACTAACACTATATCACTCATTCCGATAGCATCAGCATGGGCTACATTAATTTCATGTTGCCCTATTGAAGCCTCTCCTTTGGTGGTCTCAACGATAACTCCACTGTCTTTTAATTTAGTTCTGAACTTCTCATAAATATGATCCAGTTTGTCTCCTTGTTGGATGAGGTAATCTTCACAGTGTGAACCCATTTCTTTCAATTTAGTAAGTCCTTTCTCTTTATTCTCGCTGTATTTCTTGTTATAGAGGAAATATTCTAATTCAGAAGCTCCATTTACCATATATCCGGCTTGTTTCATTTCTTCTACTTTTTGAATCAGAATATTTTTAGGAGAAAACTGATAAAGCTTTCCATCATTTGGAGTGTGGACATTCCCCATGACTAAATAGGATTTACCCTTCATCCAGGCCATCTCGCGAATAATCGAAACGTCAGGTTTAAGTAGTAAATTTTTGTTGCACTGAGTTTTGTCAATTACTGCTCCTTCTATGTCTGAATGAAATGCTGAAGAGTCTATTACAATTCCTTTATCATAATTCTAAAATTTACAAAAAAAAATTTATATGATTGTTTAGCTTTTCTATAAGTTACCTTAATGAAGTAATCTGGAATCACTTTGATAGCGTTTAATCTTCCATAAAAATCCGGAAATCCCTAACATAATTTATTGATAATACATACAACATATATTGAATCTATTTTGCTTTCTATGTTCTTTTTATAAAGTTGAAAAATTATATATGATATGTTCGTTAAATTTTATTATACTTTTTGCTTTAGCTTATCGAATGTAAGAATTCCTCTTTTTTCATGTACTGTTGCACTATAAAATCTCCTTCCATATTTTTTGATGTTCATAATTTTTAAAATATTTTTATACAAAATTTAAATATAAGTTATAAGATAGAAATACTTTTAATCAGTATTTTAATTTATAAAAAATCAAAATATATATAAAGTTGTAAATTTTAAAATGTTAATATATTCTATTCCCTTTATATTTCTAAATAAATTAAATCAATATTTTTCAAATAAATAATATTTAATTTTTCATGTAAATAATAGCAGTTTTATTAATTTTATGATAATTGTGAAATAAAAATATAGTCCTTCGCAAAATTAAATAGCCTATCAGAATATATCATTGGGTCGACAGCCGAAACGTATTTAATTTCATTTCCATAAACAATACTCTTATACTTATTTTCAAAAAACTTTGCAGCATTGAATTTTTGGAGATAATCGATGATTCCCATGATGTAGATGTACTTCATATTCTTGGATTTAAAAATTCTTCGACAATATCTAGGGTCCCCAAACAAATTAAAAATATCTTGGTAGTCAGGATCATCGATTTTAGGAAAATGCAAAATAATCAGCAAAAGACTGTAATCCATCACTCCTACTTCTCTCAACATATTTAAATCTGTTTGTAAGATAGAGATTAATTCCTCGCAGTGATCTTTTGGAATGTCAATCATCTATTTAATTAAAAATTACATAATTAATCTTACATCATCTTCTATGTCAATCATCCACAAATAATCCAAATCCTTCAAAGTTTTGCGCTTGTCACATTTCTCTATTTTTTTAGTAATTCTCTCTACTCTTGAGCCTTTCAAATCAAAAATTCTCTTGATGTGGTTAGTCGGGACACACATCAAGTTTTGCATAAGGATTATATTGATTTTTGATACATCACTTTATAATAATTAAAATAAAAACATTTTACCCAACTACTATAGAATACAATCCATAAACTTTTGCTAGAAGTGATTCAGGATAATTAGAGCAATGTTCGTAATAGCATTTCATAAAGTTCCCTAATACTGTATTTAATTCGTTGTTTGTTATTGTCTTAATTAAAAATCGATTGTCGTGAGAAAAGAAAAAGAAACTTCCGCTTTTGCCTTCACTTTCTTTTATTTTGTTGATGTTCTCTAAATTAAGGATTGGATTCAAAGAACTAAAAGTATTTGGTGAAATATACAAAATACTTACCTTTCCAAGTCATGTCCTGAAATTTCATCTAGTTTTCTAAGTTCTCTGAATATTCTAGGGCAGTATTCGATTACCAAGGCATGATGTTCCTTATTTTTTACAGTTTCCTCGTTAGGGGATGTTTCATTCATTATACTTGACTCAAGGCTGTCTCTATACTTTTTTTTGCCATAAGAGGATACCTCAACCTCCATTTCTTCGAAATCAATATTATCCTTAAATATTTTTTTATACCTAATTTTATGGGGCTTCCCTCTTTTAAAATCTTTTGTATTGATGTTCTGTGAGTTTAAAAGCGATTTATTATTCGTTGACTTAATATTAAAAGTAATTCCGTCATTATGTGAAATATCAGACAATTTTTTTCTCTCGGGTTTCATAAAAATTTCACTCAGGCCATATAAAATACAACACATAAATTCTAAATTCATGTTTCTCGATATAATTGCAGTGAGGGGTTGGTCCCTGTCGAAGAAATTTGAATCCTCCTGGGATTCAGATTGTCGAGTTTTATCTCCCTCCCTGGAAACATCCGTTAATTTGCCAAGGTTGATGGAATATCTACAGAATATTTTGTTATAAAAACTGGTCTCACTTGCACGAATCAAGAACATTATAAACCCCATAAACAAATTTAATAGAATACTATATTTGAGATAGAAGTCGGGTTCATATCCAAGAAGAACCTTAAATACATTAATCTTGGTTGGCAACAGACACACCATGTATATCGCAACGTAGATGCAGTGTCTTACCACAAAAATGTTTCTTAAATTCTGCAATAAAGTTTTTCCCAAGCAAAATCTGTATGCCAAATAAAATATTGAAATGAAACCAAACAAAACGAAAATTAGATATATACCTAAATTAATTGCGATTGAGATATGTGCATAGAAAATTATATCATAATTATCTGGGGTGCTTATATCAGGGATCGTGAAGCACGCTAAAAGAAAAACTGTAATTGCTGCAATAGTTGCAAATGAGAAATAAAATTTCAGCCGATTTTTAACTTGGACTATTGGATTCTTAAGAATTAAAATTATTTCTACACATATAAAGATATTTAGTAAGATTGAAAATGCTTCGTGAGCGTGGTACACACTACCGTTTGCAAATTTTAAATAAGCCTCATCAATTTTTGCTATTCCGAAGGTCAAGTGATCCAATATGGAAGAAAGTACTTTAAATGTGTGTTTGTGAAAATCCGCAGTTACTAACATCATTTGAGCGAATATGAAAATATTCTCACTCATTACTATGTGTCTCATCAGCCTCGCGTAGTTTGACTTTTTCTTGTTAAGTAGTAATATAAGTATAAGGGAAAATAAGATACTTATTCCAGCACCCAACGAACTGAGAATAATAAAAGTTTTTGACTGTGAATCATCATTTTCATTTTCCATTTAAAAATTTTATTATATAATTTTTTTTTATATGCTAGTAAAGGAAGGTAAATGCTATTTAATATTTTATATAGGTACTAATATAGATTCTTTAAAATAAATATGTTAAAAATAAATTTTAAAAGCCTTTTTAATAAAAAATTCTACTTTATTGTTTAATATATAATCGAAATAGAATTTCATTACCAAAACTAATTATTATACACTATACCATTTTCAGTGTAAAAGTGGTTAGCTTATTCAGATACTACTTCTGAACACTCATCTTCATCTGCGCTAGCATTAGAGAGTTCACTAAAGTGAGATGGATCGTGATTCTCATCTCCTTCATTATTTCCTTCATTTTCTTTTAGCTCTATGTTATTTTTACCATCTT
>Ga0169931_10004568_pt1 | contig 21481 bp, 23 predicted proteins | sample Kivu_15m_20L_FD_129675 | JGI IMG/M metagenome (GOLD analysis project Ga0169931, IMG submission 129675) | Freshwater microbial communities from Lake Kivu, Western Province, Rwanda to study Microbial Dark Matter (Phase II) - Kivu_15m_20L... | ecosystem: Environmental > Aquatic > Freshwater > Lake... | reverse complement strand
TGGCGTGCCCGGGCCGCACGGACGGCGATGCGGTCCGACGCCCAGTAGCTCGACCCGACCATGATCACGCCGAGGCCGAGACCGATGAGCGTTCCGGTGGTGCCCCCGACGAGGCCACCGATGAACACGAGAAACCCGCCGAGGGCGGCGAGGAGGACGACGGTCTTGAGCTGATTTCGCATGGGATCTCCTGGTGAGGTGCACGCGTGCACCGATGCACTCAGGAGGTCTTCCCCACCCGCCGGAGCGGGCCACCTGGCCGGGGAGGATCGGACCTCCCGTGATGACGACTCGGTGTTTGGTGGGGTACTCCCCTCCGCAGACCCCTAATCTACGCCCGGCGTCGATCGAACCGGGAGCGTTGGCGTGGCGGACGACACGACGCGGGTGAACGCAGACAAGCGGCCGGTCGGTTCGGTCGGGCGGGCGGTCGGGACGATCCGCTACCTCGCCGTCCTCGCCGTGGTGGGGCTCACCGTCACCACGCTCGCGACCTCGTGGATCGCGCTCGGCAAGACCATCGAGCTGGTCCGCAGCGTCGTCGACGACAAGACGGCGACCGACCTGTTGATCGTGAAGGTCCTCGTCACCATCGACGGGTACCTGCTCGCCGTGGTGCAGCTCATCGTCGCGATGGGTCTCTACGAGCTCTTCGTCGGCGAGATCGACGTCCCGAAGTGGCTCGACGTCCGATCGCTCGACGATCTGAAGAAGCCGATCATCGACGTCCTGGTCGTCTTCTTGGCGGTGAACGCCATCGAGAGCTACCTCGTCGCGAAGGAGGCGGCCGACGCCATGCAGAGCTCGATCGGCGCTGCGGTCCTCGTCGGCGTGCTCACCGCCTACCGGTTCCTCTCCGCGAAGAGGGCCTAGGCCCGATCCACCTCAGTACTCGTCGAGGATCCGGCTGGCGAGCGCAGCGATCGGCCCACGTTCGGACTTCGTGAGCGTCGTGTGGGCGAACAGCGGGTGCCCTCGGAGGTGTTCGACGAGCGCCGCGACGCCGTCGTCCCGACCGACGCGCAGGTTGTCCCGTTGCGTGACGTCGTGGGTGAGGAAGATGCGACCGTTCGCCCCGACACGTGACATGGCCGAGAGCAGCACGTGTCGCTCGAGGTTCTGCGCCTCCTCGACGATCACGATGCTGTTCGCGAAGGTGCGCCCTCGGATGTGGGTCAACGGGAGGACCTCGAGGTACCCCTCACCGAGCAGCTCGTCGATCACCCGGCGGCTGCAGAACCCTGCCAGCGCGTCGAGGACCCCGGCGGCCCACGGCGCCATCTTCTCGCCCTGGTCGCCGGGCAGGAACCCGAGGTCCTGGCCGCCGACGGCGAACAACGGGCGGAACACCAGCACCCGATCGAACAACCGTCGCTCGACGACGAGCTCGAGCGCCGCAGCGAGCGCGAGCACCGTCTTGCCGCACCCCGCCGCGCCGCCGACGCTCACGATGCCCACGTCGGGGTCGAGCAGTGCATCGAGCGCGATCCGCTGCTCGGTGGAGCGGGGTCGCAACCCGAACGCCTCGACGGTTGAGGGGACGAGCCGAAGCACCTTGGACTCCTCGACACGGACGACGGCGGACTGGCTGCCGTTCCGCAGGATCATCGCCGCGTTCACCGGGGCGTCCTCGTCCACGTCGGTGACGTAGACCGGGTCCGCCGGGTCACGCCGGTGCAACCGGTCGATGACGTCCGGCGCCACGTCCTCGGCGACCACGACCCCCGACCAGGCGCCGTCCTGCGCGAGGTCGTTCCGGTAGTCGTCGGCGTCGAGATCGACGGCGGCCGCCTTCAACCGCAGCGGCAGGTCCTTCGTGACGAGGGTGACGGTCGCCCCTTCGAGCTGCAGAGCCCGGGCGACCTGCAGGATCCGGTGGTCGTTCGAGGAGTCGACGAACGCCTCGGGCAGGTTCGACGGCGCCACGTGGTTGAGCTCGACCCGCAACGTTCCGCCGTGATCGTTCACCGAGAGCGGCTCGGTGAGGCGACCGCCGCTCCGACGTCGGAGATCCTCGAGGTGCCGGATCGCCCGACGAGCCGCCCAACCGAGGTCGGCGTGGTGGCGTTTCGCCTCGAGTTCGGTGATCACCACGAGCGGCAGGACCACGTCGTGCTCCGCGAACCGGAACATCGCGCCCGGGTCCGCGAGCAGCACCGACGTGTCGAGGACGTAGGTCCGACGAGACGAAGCCACCGGTGACCTCCCATCGTCCGGCGCAGCGGCTGCGCCGGCTCCGATGGGCGCACGTTACGGCCGACCCGACTTCCAGTGGTGGCAATCCGGCCCGGCAGCACGTGAACTCTCCGTGAACGGCCGGAGCGTGGTTCGGCCTGCTCCGGTCACGGTTGCTCGGGGTCGCTGCCGTCGAAGCGAGTCCGGCGCTTGCGGGCGATGCTGCGCTCCGTCGCGAACATGCGCTTGGCGGCGCGCAGGTCCCACATGCCCTGGTCGAGCCGGTCGGCGTCGGCGAGGATCTCGGCCACGTCGGCCGACGCGGTGGCGCAGGCCGACAGCATCTGGGCCGCGTGTCGCAACCGGACCGACGCTGCGTCGAGATCGCCCGACTCGGCGAGCAGGCGGGCGGCCCGGCGCTCGGCCGCGGCGCGCTGCAGCGTGATCTCCTCGACGACCTCGGCGGCGACGGGCGCCGTGTCGGCGTCGGGCCCGGCCTCGAGGCCGACGGGCAGGGTCACCGTGTGCAGTCGGACCTCGGCGCCCACGCTCGCCCAACGGACGACGACCTCGCCGACGGGGACGGTGCCGACCTGACCGGGGGCGTTGAGCTCGAACCGGGCGACGACCCGACGGCGCTCGTCGCCGTAGGCGTCGCCGAGGGCGACCTGGACGGCACCGCCGTCGAGGGGGGTCAGCGGGTACTCGTGCAGCACGTGGAGCGCGCGCACCACCTTCAGGTCGGGGCGGAGCTCCACGGTCAGGTTCTGGGCGACGATCTGCTGCAGACCGCTGAACTCGGCGACGAAGACGGTCGCCGCCTGGTCCGGTCCGGCGCACCACGAGTCGTTCCCGCCGTCGGCGTCCGCCATCGTCGCGAGCAGGTTCTCGTCGAACCCTTCACCGAACCCGATACAGCTCGTGGTGATGTCCCGTCCCCTTCCTCCCGCGACCATCGACGCAAGGCGTTCGGGTTCGACGACGCCGACGTTCGCGCAGCCGTCGGTGAGGAGCACGACCCGGCGGATCGCCTCGGGTCGCCCATCGGCGGCGAGCACCTCGGCCGCCTTCAGCCAGCCGCCCGAGAGGTTCGTCGACCCACCCGAATCGATCGACCGGACGAGACGTCCGGCAGCGCGGGGCTCCTGGTGCGCGAGCGGGAGGACGAGGGTCACCTCGTCGTCGAACGCGACGACTGCGACACGGTCCTCGGGGCCGGCGAGCCGGAACAGGTGCTCGACGGCGCGTGTGACCGCATCGAGTGGGGCACCGTCCATGGAACCGGACCGGTCGATGACGACGACCGCGTCGACCGGTGGGCGATCGAGCGGCGGGGCCGGGGGCGCCGTGAGCTCGATCATCAGGTGGGCGTCGCCGTCGACGTCGACGGCGACGACGGTGCGGTCGAAGGTGAGGGTGGGTTGCATGGGCAGGATCCTTTCGGGATGGGCGTCGGGTCGGTGCTGCGGTCGCTCAGGCAGAGAGCAGCGTCGGTTCCTCGTCGAGGTCGAACCACGCCCGGCCGAACACCTCGAAGGGGTGGCAGCCGAGGACGTGGACGGCGAGACGATCGGCGGTGTCGGGGTCGAGGCCCGTCGCGATCCACCGGTGCACGGTGCGACGGTCGACACCGGCGTCGCGGGCGAAGGCGCTGACCGACTCGTAGCGGCCGTGGGCGAGCAGGTCTCGGACGTCGAAGGGGCGGGGGCGCGGTGTCCGGCGGCGACGGACGGCGCCGGTGGGGTACGTGGGGCGGAGCAGGGTCGAAGGGGTCATGGACATCTCCCATCGTCGGAGCCGGGCACGCTGTTCGACGACGCCGCAGGCGAGATGTGACACCGCTCCCGCCGGGCTTCGTTGTCACACCCGGTACCTAAGGTCAGGTTGCCGATCCGAGCCCCCGCCGAAGGAGTCCCGCTGTCAGCGACGTCCGTCATCGAGGTACCCCATCCCCTCCTCACCGAGGCCGAAGCCTGGTTGCGCCGCGCGGATGCGTACCGGTGCGCCCGGCGCCACACCGGGAACGCTGATCTCGGTCTAAACCCCGACGAGCTCGTCGCCGAGACCCGCGACCGCCTCTGGCGGTACGTGCGGCGAAACCCCGCCGCCGCCGTGCCCGAATCGGTCGCCGCCTACTGCGCTCGGACGATGCGGAACGTCGCCGTCGACCACCTGCGGCGCAGTCCGATCAACCGCCGTTCAGTCGACCCCGACCGACGACCCGAACCCGCTGCCCCGCCCCTCGTGGAGCCAGGCGGCGGTGACCTCGGCGACCGAGTCCGGGGCCTGCTCGAGACGAGCGGCGCCGACCCCGCCGTCGTCGCCGCCGCACTGGCCTACGTCACCCTCGCCGAACACCCCGACGTCGACCTCGGCGCGCTGCCCGCCCCACGGGCCGGCGCACACGAGCACGACGCGCGCCTCTGGCCGGCGTTGTGGGTGGCGGGCGAGCGATCGTGCCTCCCGGGCGCCGACCGGCTCGACGGTGTGGCGACCCGTCGGCGTCGGAGCCGTCGGATGCGGGCAGTGAAGGACCTCCTCGGCGACACCGCCCGTGCGCTCGGGGTGCGCACCCGATGAGGATCGACCGCTCCGCGACCCTGCGGATCGAACGACGTGCGCTGTCGGGCCTGCCGATGGTGCTGGCCTGCCGCTCTGCAGGCGCCGGTCTCGTCGTCGACCCGCCGAGCGACGGACGGCTCGTCATCCGCGGTCCGGCGGAGGGTGGCGGCTGGGTCCGGGTGCTGCACGCCCGCACGCTGACGCTCCTCGCACTCGCGCCGCTCCTGCCCGAGGGCCGCGGGGTCCGCGCCGACATTCTCGTCCCGCTCGACCTCGACCTCGTCGACCTGCGCATCGACCGCACCGACCGACCCCTCCCCGACCCTGCGACGGGGGCCGACCTCGTGCACCGTGCACGAGAGCTCGGCCGGGCCGCCGCGGGCCAGGCGGCCGTCGGCAACCTCCGCCGCGCGGACGAGCTGTGGGACGCCTGCGCCCGGGCATGGCTCGAGGCCGACGACACGACCAGGGCCGAGGCCGCCCGGGCGAACATCCGACGCACCTGACCACCACCTGATCCACGACGAAGGAGACCGACCTGCTCCCGCACCGACACCGCCGACCCACCCCACCCCAGCACGGTCACGACGGCCCGACGGACGAGGTGCCGCACGAGCTCAGCGACGAGGTCCTGCTCGAACTCGCCGACGAGCTGCGTCGGCTGGCCGGCGAGCTCACACGCGGCTTGCGACAGCACCGTGTGCTCCCCTGCCTGTCGAGCCTCACCGCGATGTTCCCGGCACAGCGGATGCTCACCGATGCGCTCACCGCTCGTGTCGTCGGTGCGGGCCGCGCCGCCGCTCCCGACAACTCCTGCGCCACCGACGTCGGCTACCTCTAGTTCGAGGCCAGTCGACCACAACGACCCCGCAGACCCCACGCCGATTCGACATCCGGAGCCGGTCCGGTCACTACTAATTGGTGCGCAAAACACTCGCCAGCGTTCTGACCCTCGGCCTTGCCGTTCTCGGGCTGAGCGCCACCTCCACCTTGAACGTCGGTGCCGCCATCACGACCCCGAAGTTCGCCACCTACAACTCGACCACGACCGGATACCTCGGCGATCCGTCCTCCGACCCCTATGCGGTGGCATTCACCGCCGTCGGCCTGGGCACCATAGTGTCGGCGGCGTTCGGTGGCAGCAGCTTCTCGCCGCCGAGCGTGGGACTCGTCCCCGCGACGTTTGAGAACACGTCGTCCTCCTACATCGAGTACGACTTCGGCACCGTCACGATCACCGAACTCGCCGTGTACTTCGACTTCCTCCGTCCGACCGGCGCCAACGGTCCGACCAACTGGACCATCACCGCAGACGGAACCGTCTCCTGCTCGATCAGCGCCGGGCTCGGGGGCGCAACCCTCGTTGCCGACACGCTGACGCCGGACCCGAGCAACTACATCAGCGGAAGCCTGCTCTGTACCGGGTCGTTCACGTCGATCCGGTTCACCAAGAACGGTTCGCTGCTCGGCATCGACCGGCTCACCATCGCGGTGGACCAGTCCGTCGTCACGACACCCCCGACCCAGCCGACCCAGCCGACCCAGCCGCCGAGCAGCGGTAGCACGCCGGTGGCACCTGCCTACACGGGCTGACCGTTCGGATCCGCAGCTCGACGAAACGACCCGGTGCACGCCACCGGGTCGTTTCGCGTCCGGGCCCCCAGCGGTCCGGGTCGACGTCCGTCATCCCCCGGCGGGTAGCGTTCTCTGCCGACGGCGGGGGCCGTCAGCACCATCACCGGGGGAGATCACACCATGGATGTCGGCATCCTCATGCCATTCGCCAGCGACGGCTGGGACGGCATCACCGACAGCGAGGTCTACGACGAGGAGCTCGGGCTCGCACGGCTCGCCGACTCGTTCGGCTTCGACTGCGCGTGGGCGGCGGAGCACCACTTCTTCGGGTACTCGTTCTGCCCCGACAACACCCAGCTCCTGTCCTATCTCGTCGGCACGACCGAGCAGATCGACGTCGGCACCGGCGCGGTGATCATGCCGTGGAACGACCCGCTGCGGGTCGCGGAGAAGGCCGCGCTGCTCGACAACGTCGCCAAGGGTCGCTTCCGTTTCGGTGTCGGCCGCGGCCTGTCGCGACGCGAGTACGCGCCGTTCGCAGGTATCGAGATGGACGAGTCCCGTGAGCGTTTCGACGAGGGCACGGCCATGGTCATCGAAGCGCTGCGCACCGGGTTCATCGAGGGCAACGGCCCGTTCTACCCCCAGGAGCGCATCGAGATCCGTCCGCGGCCCGAACGGTCCTTCGACGAACGCTTCTACTGCGTTGCCTCCTCCGACGACTCCGTCGAGTCGGCAGCCCGCTTCGCCGGCCGCATGACGATGTTCGCCGACCGCTCGTGGGAACACCGCATGCCCTCGATCACCCAGTACCGCAAGCGCTACGCGGAACTCCACGGTGCCGAGGCCCCGCCGGTGATGACCGCGGACTTCTGTCTCGTGATGCCCGACGCCGACGACGCCGAGGAGAAGGCCCGCCAGTACATGGGCACCTACCTCGCGTCGCTGCTCGCCCACTACGAGGTGATGGGTGACCACTTCACGAACACCGAGGGCTACGCCGCCTACGCGAAGGCGGCGGAGATCCTCCGGCGCGTGGGCGAGAGCGGCTTCCTCGAGATGTTCATGGGCGCGACTTGCTGGGGTACCCCTGACCAGGTGATCGCCAAGCTCGAGGCCCGCCGCGAACTCATCGGGTCGTTCGAGTACACGGCGTCGTTCCGCTACGGCGGTATCCCCTACGACGAGGCCCGAGCCTCGATGACGCTGTTCGCCGACGAGGTGCTGCCGGTCATCAAGACCTGGAACTGAGGGCGGGTCGCCGGCGACCTGCTCCGTTCAGGCGTCGGCGACGAACCCCTTGAACGACCCGGCGAGGTACTCCACGAACCGGGGCGAGACGGCCTCGGCGAGCAGGTGGTCGCGCGGCACGGGCTGGGAGACCGGCACGAAGTCCGGATCGGCGAGCATCCGCTTCGGATAGTCGTGGTGGATGATCGCAGCGCGCCCGAGCAGCGCGATGTCGACGCCCATGTCGATGACACGTCGAACCTCGTCGGGCGTGCGCAGCTTGCCTGCGACGCCGAGACGGGTGTCGCCGCGCGGCAGGTCGAGGAAGTACTCGATCAGCATCCGGTCGCCGTAGGCCTCGTCGACCGGCTTCTTGAAGCAGTCCCACAGCGACATGTCGACGTACTCGACGAGATCACCGGCGAGGAGCTCACCGGCGAGCTCGACGATCTCGGGGAGCTGCATCCCGAACCGTTCGGGCGACAGCCGCACACCCACGTTGAAGTCGGCGCCGCAGCGGGACCGGATCCCGTCGAGGACCGCGAACAGGAACCGCGCCCGGTTCTCGAGCGAACCGCCCCATCGGTCGGTGCGCCGGTTCAGCTCCGTCGAGAGGAACTCGCAGATCAGGTAGCCGTGCGCGCCGTGCAGTTCGACGCCGTGCCACCCGGCCCGCTCGGCCCGCACCGCTGCGGCGACGAACGCCTCGACCGCTGCCTCGACCTCGTCGCCGGTCATCTCCCGGGCGCCGCTCTCGGGGTCGTCGGAGGGACACACCGGCTGACCGACGAGCGCCGCCGGCGCCCGGTTCCCGGCGTGGTGGAGCTGCACGATCGACAGCGACCCGGGGGCGTTGATGTCGGCCGCGAGCCGACCGAGCCCTTCGAGGTGTTCGTCGCCGAAGATGCCGATCTGACCGGGAAACCCCTGGCCGACCTTCTGCACGTGCGCTGCCGCCGACATGGTCGCCCCGAATCCACCCTCGGCGCGTCGCAACAACCACGTGTGCTCCTCGACGGAGCACGTCCCGTCGTCGTGGGACTGGGTGTTGGTGAGCGGCGCGAGCATGAACCGGTTCGACATCGCCGGGCCGCGTCGGAAGGTCACCGGGTCGAAGAGCGAGGAAGCCATGGGCGGGAACCCTTGCAGACGGGACGCCCAGCCGCCAGCAGCTCAGCGAGCCGACCGGCACCCGAGCGCACGCGGGGAGGTCGCGCACAGCTCGCCGAGCAGTGCCCGCATCTTCGCGAGCTCCTCGGACTGCACCTTCCGGACCTCGGTCGCGAGGTCACGCGCCTCGTCCATGCGCCCGACCCGGAGTTGGGTATCGGCGAGATCGACCGCCCCGTCGTGGTGGTCGATCATCAGAACGAGCCATTCGGTGTCGAAGTCGGTGCCGCGCAGGTCCGCCAGGCCGTCGATGCGACGCCGCTCGAGGTTGCCGGGGAAGTCCTCGGCGAGCGGCACGTCCCAGTCCCCCGCCCAACGCTCCATGAGCGCCAGCTCGCGAGCGTGGTACCCACCCATCTCGAACACGAGACCACGCAGACGCACGTCCTCGGCCGACCATGCTGCGGTGCCGTTGAGCTCCTGGCCGAGGTGATGGTGTGGGATGAGCGCCGCGACGAAGGACCGCTCCGCCGCCCCGGGGGTCGTCACCGGTTCGCGACATGCGACGACCGCAACGACGAGCACGGAGCCGAGAGCGAGGCGCCGGACCCGACACCACGACCTCGTCGCACCAGGAGTTCGCATCACCCCCGGATCGTAGAGGGATGCGACACCGCCGTGACGGCGTTGCGTCAGCCGACGAACCGCTCGCGCCAGGCGTCGACGTGGTCGGCCGGCGCTCCCGCCGCGGCGAGCCACGACCCGACGTCGCCGTGTCGGGTGGCGAACCCGTCGAGGAACGCCGCCATCACCGCGGCCGGCGCCTGCTGGAGGATCGGCGGTCGTGGCGCCTCGTCGAGGGGGTTGCCCTTGCGACGCCGCATCGCCTCGACGACCCGGGGCATCCGCACGTCGGTGAGCGCGTAGTCGGCGACGATCACCTCTCGAGGAACGCCCGCCAGCGCCAGGAGGTGGGCGACCACCACACCCGTACGGTCCTTGCCCGCCGCGCAGTGGACGTAGGCGGGACCGTCGTCCGTCGCGACGACCTCCCCGAGGATCCGTACGAGGTGGTGTGCAGCCCGGTCGTTCATCGCGAGATACGCGTCCGCCATCCAACGCACCGCCTCGTCACCCTGCAGCGATGCGTCGGCCGTGAACGTCTTGGCCATCAGCGTCTGGTCCACCACGGGGACACGAAGTCGACGTGCACCGGCACCGGTCACCGGGCAGGCGGGGATCGCGGCGTGCTCCTCGTCGGATCGCAGGTCGACGACGAGCGCGACCCCGCGCCCGCGCACCAGATGGTCGACGTCCCCCGCGGTCGCCGCGACGGGGTCATCGCCCCGCAGCAGCACGTTGGGGCGGGTCGTTCGACCGTCGACGGTGGGCAGTCCGCCGAGACAGCGGACGTTCGCGAGTCCTTGGAGATCGAGCCAGCGGTCCGACACCCCTCGGAGGCTACCCGTTGATCTCCGACACCATGAGGGCGTCGAGCGACGCCTCGATGAACACCGGGCGACCGGGAACCCGTGTCGCGACGGCCTTCGCCGCGAGGTCGAGGTCGGCGAGGCAGCGCACCCGGACGACCTCGAAGCCCATCGCCTCGGCGACGGCGGCGAGGTCGGGCCACTCGTGCATCGACGCGTCGGCCGCCATGTTCTTCCGCCAGAGCTGCACGTGCTCGGCGCCGTAGCTCGAGTCGTTGTGCAGCACGGTGATGAGGTCGAGCCCTTCGGCGACCGCGGTGTGCAGCTCGGCGACGCCGCCCATCATCAACCCGCCGTCGCCGACGCAGAGGACGGTGGGGCGGTCCGGACGGGCGACGGCGACGCCGATCGCCGCGGAGGTGCCGAGCCCGATCGAACCGAACGCGTGCGTCGTGATCATCGAGGAGGGGTCGCGCACCTCCATGCCGAGCACGTGGAGCATGAACCTGCCCGCGTCGACGACGACGGTCCGGTCCTCGGGGAGGAGGTCCTCGAGGCGGAGCATGAGGGTGCGCGGGTCGACGGCGACATCGGTGCTGCGATCGACGAACGCCGCGGCGGGATCCCACGCCGCGAGGCGGTCGGCGAGCTCCGCCGAGCGGAAGGCCGACGGCTGGTGTCCCGCCGCGTCGAGCAGGCCGACCATGGCCGTCGCGACCTCGGCGGCGTCACCGACGACGCCGGCGTCGACGGCGAGGGTGGCGCCGATCCGTTCGGGGTCGAGGTCGACCTGCACGATCCGCTTCCCGGCGGTCATCGTGCCCTGTGCGGTCGTGTAGAAGTTGAGCGCTGCGCCGAAGCAGACGAGACAGTCGGCGGTGGCGAGCGCCTCGGCGGCGACCGGCGTCGTCAACGTGCCGTGGATGCCGAGGTTCCACGGGTCGTCCCGGAACAGGTTCGTGGCCGCATGCGTGGTGGCGACCGGGGCACCGAGGCGCTCGGCGAGAGCGACGAGTTCGGCCCGGGCGCCGACGGCGCCGCGCCCGGCGAGCACGATGGGCCGAGCGGCGGTCGCGACGACACCGAGTGCGACGTCGAGGGCGACGGGGTCGGGAGCGACCCGCGTCGGGGTGACCCGCACCACCGGGGCCGCCACGTAGTCGAGCTCGACCCATTCGAAGTCGAGCGGGACGTTCAGCACGATCGGGCGCCGCTCCGCCCAGGCCCGGCGCACGGCCTCGGCGACGTCGAGCGTGATCGTCGCCGGGGAGAGCACCTGCTGGAACCCGGCGCCCGTCGAGTCGACGACCGCACGTTGCGGCAGGTTCTGCAGGTGGTGGCGATCCTCGGTCGGCGTGTCAGCGGCCAGCAGCACCATCGGCGTGCGGTTCTTCACCCCTTCGACGAGCGCCGTGATGGTGTTCGTGAGGCCCGGACCGTGGGTGACCGTCGCGACGCCGAGCCGACCGGTGGCCTTCGCCCATCCTTCGGCCATCATCACGGCGTTCGCTTCGTGCGTGGCGGCGACGAATCGCACGCCGTGGACTCGCATCATCGTCTCGGCGATGAACAGGTTCCCGTCGCCGAGCACCCCGAAGACCGTGTCGACCCCCTGGTCGACGAATGCACGTGCGACGACGTCGTGTCCGAGCATGACTTCCCCCCTCGTTCCCATCGGGACGTTACCCAGCGCACACCGTCCCCGCAGGCGAGAACGGCGCCGGTCGCCCGATGGGGGACGACCGGCGCCGGATGGGAGACCGCTTCAGTCCTCGCAATGACGCAGGTGGCCGTACCCGTGGCCGTCGCCGTGCTCCTCGTGACCCCGGCCGATGCCCGGGGAGTCGACGCAGTCACGGGTGTCGCCGACCGGATCGTCGTTCGAGTCGGCGGAGCCCGGGGCATCGACGGCAGGGCAGTCGACGGCAGGTGCGCCCGTGGTCGGAGCGACGTCGACCGGCGCGGACGCCGACGGGGCGGGATCGGCGCCGGTGGGGTCGTCGGCATCGGCAACGGGAGCAGTGACGGCGTCCCCCGGGGTCGACACGCTGACGTCACCGGCGGTGGGATCGACGGGCAGTCCGGCGCTGCCGAACCCTGCGATCGGATCGACGGGCAGTCCGGCGCTGTCGACCCCGTCGGTCGCCTGGGCGGACGGCGGCGACTCGAGTCCGAGCAGCCCTGCGATCAGCAGGATGCCGACCGCGACCGCAACACCTCCACCTCGGCTGAGGCGACGGTTCCGTCGAGCTGCGCGGCTTCCCGTCGCCGTCGAGGTCGTGTGGGTCGTGGTCGTGGTGGTCGTCACTCCGGTCCCTCCCGTCGGGCCGCTCCGTGCGGCGTCACCGGGGATCCGGTGGGCGCCCGGTCGGTCACAACTTCTCCTGACTTCACACGAGTCGGTCCGACCGGCGACCATGATCCGGTGGTGGAGCCCCGCACATGCGACGTCGTGGTCATCGGGAGCGGGTTCGGTGGCAGTGTGGCCGCGCTCCGCCTCACCGAGAAGGGCCATCGGGTGACCGTCCTCGAGGCCGGCCGGAGGTTCGACGACGACACGCTCCCCCGCTCGTCATGGGACGTCCGGTCGTTCCTTTGGGCGCCGGCCGTGCGGTGTCTGGGCATTCAGCGCATCACGCTGCTCCGCAACGTGCTGGTGCTGTCCGGCGCAGGCGTGGGCGGCGGCTCCCTCGTCTACGCCAACACGCTCTACGAGCCACCCGACCCCTTCTACGACGATCCGCAATGGGCGCACATCACCGACTGGCGCAGCGAGCTCGCCCCGTTCTACGACCAGGCGTCCCGCATGCTCGGGGTGACGACGAACCCCACGACCACACCGGCCGACGAGGTGCTGCGCGACGTCGCGGTCGAGCTCGGCGTCGGCCACACGTTCCGACCGACGCCGGTGGGCGTCTACTTCGGCGAACCGGGTGTCGAGATGCCCGACCCGTACTTCGGTGGCGTGGGTCCCGCACGGCGCGGCTGCACCGAATGCGGTGCCTGCATGACCGGTTGTCGGCACGGCGCGAAGAACACGCTGCTCACGAACTACCTGTGGCTCGCCGAACGCGCAGGCGCCGAGGTGCTCGACCGGCTGACCGTCACACGCATCCGTCCACGACCCGGTGGTGGGTACGAGGTCTGCACACGTCGAACCGGCACCCGCCGTGCCGGTCCGATGTTCGTGGCCGACGACGTCGTCGTGGCCGCAGGGACCCTCGGTTCGCAACGGCTCCTCCATCGGATGAGAGACGAGGGCTGGCTGCCGCACCTCTCACCTCGACTGGGCGAGCTCAGCCGCACGAACTCCGAGGCGATCCTCGGCGCACGCACGTTCCGCGACGACGTCGACTTCACCCGGGGTATCGCCATCACCTCGTCGTTCCATCCCGACGACCACACCCACGTCGAGCCGTGCCGATACGGACGGGGTTCGAACGCGATGGGGTTGCTCGCGACCGTGCTCGTCGACGGCGGAGGGCGACTCCCCCGACCACTCCGCTGGCTCGGCACGGCGCTTCGTTCGCCCGGTACCAGCGCCCGGAACCTGCTGCTGCGACGGTGGTCGGAGCAGACGATCATCGCCCTCGTCATGCAGACGAGCGACAACTCGATCACCACCTTCACCCGCCGCGGCATCCTCGGTCGCCGACTCACCTCCCGCCAGGGTCACGGCGCGCCGAACCCGACGTGGATCCCTGCCGGCCATGAGGTCGTCCGGCGGATCGCCCGGCGGATCGGCGGATTCCCGGCCGGCGCGTGGAACGACGTGTTCGACATCCCGAGCACCGCGCACTTCCTCGGAGGCGCGGTGATCGGCGCATCGATCGAGGACGGTGTCGTGGACGCCTACCATCGGGTGTTCGGGCATCCGGGGCTGCACGTCGTCGACGGGGCGACGGTTTCGGCGAACCTCGGCGTGAACCCGTCCTTGACCATCACCGCCCAGGCCGAACGCGCACTGGCGTTCTGGCCGAACGCCGGTGAGAACGACCCGAGGCCACCGCTCGGTTCCGCGTATCGCCGGATCGACCCGGTGCCGCCCCGCCAACCGGTCGTCCCGGCGGGCGCGCCGGGCGAACTCCGCATCCGGACGGGACGATGAGCACGCCCCGCCACGGCACCCTGCGCGCCGTCGGGCTCGGTGGCGCCATCCTCCTCGCCACCGCCTGTTCGACGTCCGACGACGCGGCACGAACCACCACCGAGTCCGGTGCGACCTCGCCGACGACGTCGACCGTCGCACCGACGTCGACTGCGGCGGCCCCGACGACGACCTCGGGTGCGACCTCCGCAGCCACCCGCACGCTCGTCGGATTCACCGATCCTTCGTCGATCGCCGGCTGGTCGACGGTCGACGACCGGGTGATGGGCGGGGTGTCGCTGAGCACCGTCGACTGGCAGGACGGTCGACTCCGCTTCCGCGGCACGGTGTCGCTCGAGAACAACGGCGGGTTCTCCTCGGTTCGGGGGCCGGCTGCGGATCTCAGCGCTGGCGCCGCACGTGCGACGGCGTTCATCGTCGACGCCGAGGGGGACGGCACGACCTACCTCCTGCAGGTCGTCGACCGCGACGGGGGACGTTGGGTGCAACGGTTCCGCACGACCGCAGGCACCCTCGTCGGGCACGAACTCCCCGTGGAGGGGTTCGAACCGGTCACCTCTCGACTCAACCGACGTGTCGCGGACGCGCCGCTCGACCCGGCCCGGGTCGTGCAGTTCACCGTGTACGTGGTGGACGAGCAGACCGGACCGTTCGAGATCCGGATCGCTCGATTCGCCGCACGCTGACCCGGGCCGGCGAGCTCGACTCAGAGGTCGTCGTCGTTCGGCGCGCTGTTGTGGGTCGCGGAGTTGCCCGGATCGACCTCACAGATGATCCACGGACCCCAGTGGTCGCAGCTCGCCTGGGCGAGGATCGCTGTGGCCTCCTCCGCCGCGTACCTCGACTTGAAGGCCTTGTGCAGGCAGTCCGACAGGTACGACTTCTCCGTCGCCGCCTTCCAGGTCTCGGTGTCACCACCGTTCCCCCCACCGGCTGCTGCTGCGATCTTCCGCTTCCTCGTGATCCACCTCCACGGTGGCCGGGCGGTTCCCGACCCCGTGGACCGCGTGCCCCGGGGACCACGCCGAGGAAACGGTTTGCCCTCGTTGTTCCCGGTTCCGCCACGTCTCGGCCACCTGGCGTTCATCGGCGACCTGTACCTTCCCGCCCCGATGATCCCCCTCAGCGAGGTGATCTCGACGCTCCGCACGATGTCCGATGCGCAACTCGCGTCGCTCGGCTTCACCGTCGAAGGAACGTTCGGAACCGTCGACGACCCGGTCCTCATCGGCCCCGACGGGAGGGTCGTCGAGACCTGGCGTGAGGGCTACCCCTACGACCACCGGCTCACCCGGGAGTACTACGAGGGCCAGAAGCGCCTCCTCCAGATTGAACTGCTCAAGGCGCAGACGTGGATCCAGGAGAGCGGCGGTCGTCTGATCGTGCTGTTCGAAGGTCGTGACGCTGCAGGGAAAGGCGGGACGATCAAGCGGTTCATGGAGCACCTGAACCCACGCGGTGCTCGGGTCATCGCGCTGTCCGCACCGTCGGCGCGCGAGACCGGGCAGTGGTACTTCCAGCGGTACGTCGAACATCTTCCCACCAACGGTGAGATCGTCCTGTTCGACCGCTCCTGGTACAACCGAGCGGTCGTCGAGCGGGTCATGGGGTACTGCAGCGACGAGCAGTACGAGGAGTTCACGCAGCAGGCGCCGACCTTCGAGCGACTTCTCGTCGAATCCGGTGTGCGCATCGTGAAGCTGTGGTTCTCGGTGTCGCGCCATGAGCAGATCACGCGGTTCCTCATCCGCCGGATCGATCCCGTGCGGCAGTGGAAACTCAGCGCCAACGATCTCGCGACCCTCGACCGTTGGGACGACTTCACCGCCGCGAAGGTCGAGATGTTCCGACGAACCGACCACGACCTTGCGCCATGGACCGTCGTCAGGACGAACGACAAGAAGCGGGCGCGCCTCGAAGCGATGCGCTTCGTCCTCGCCGGGCTCGACTACCCCGACAAGCGGCTCGACATCGTCGGGTCGCCGGACCCCTTGATCGTCGGCCCGCCCGACACCGTCGGCGCCGACGCCGGTGAGATCACCGCTGCGGATCCCGCCGAGAGCGCCGGCTGGCTCCGCATCCACTTCGACCCGACCGCGGCGCCCTGGATCGGATCGATCGATGCCCTCGACGACATCTGGGATGACGGGGCGTCGACCTGAGCGTCGGTCCTGTCGACGACCTGCGAGCTGAGGCCTACTGAGGTTCGGCAGCGGGTAGATCTCGCCCCGTCGCCGATCGTGGGAGGATCATCTCGTGTACCCGCGAGCACTCGCCGTGGTCGCCGCCGCCATGGTGTTCGTCGCAACCCTCAGCTCGGTCGGGATCGCGACCACGCTCCTGCAGCGGAATGATCCGCGGTTTTCCTCACTCGTCGAGTCGCCGGACCCGAGGCTCGTCGGCACGGTCGCGTACGTCGACGAGGCATCGGGGTGCGTTCACCTGATCCCCCTCGGCGGGGGCCCGCACCGCGAGCTCTACTGCCCACCGGAGGCGAGCGGCTTCGACGTGCCCGAGGCCGAGCGGTTCGGCAATCCGGTCGGCCCGCAGCTCCTGTGGTCGACGGACGGCCGGCTCGAGGTGACGATGCTCCGCATGGACGAACGCCCGGGGCCGGCGTTCGCCGTTTCCTGGCAGCGCCTCGTGGACCCCACGACCGGAGCGGTCGAGGACGTTCCTGCCGAACGACGCGCCACATACGGGGATCTCGGCACCAGGCCGCTCGTGAACGACGCCGGCGATCGGCTCTCATTCCGCTCCGATGAGGAGACCGGAAAGGTCGAGGTGTTCCGCACGGATGCATCGGGACGGCGCACCACCGTGCTGTCCGCCCAGGGGCCCGGTGACTACCTCTACCGGATCGTGGCCGCGTTCTGGGCACCCGACGGTCGCACCGTCCTCGTTGACGACGGTCGCATCCTCGTCGTCACTCCCGAGCGCGAGCCGACCGTGCGGTTCCTGACCACCCAACGACGGTTCTCCGGGTTCGGCGAGGACGACCCGGGTCAGGCCCGGTTCGCCGTGACGTCCGTTCCGCACTGAGCGACCTCGCACCGGGACAGTAGGGTGCCGTGCCATGGAGCTGTTCGAAACCCCGCTGCCCGGAGTCGGGGTCCGTTACGAGTTCACGAGCGCTGCGGGCGACCGTCTCGGTGTCATCGTTCGTCGTGACGGGCGCCGCGAGCTCGTCCTGTACGACAAGCGTGACCCGGATTCCTGCCGCGACACCGTCACGATGTCGGGCGAGGAGACCGCAACCCTCGTCGAACTGCTCGGCGGCACGAAGGTGACCGAACGGATCGCGGACCTCATGTACGAGGTCGAGGGCCTGTCGATCGAATGGGTGCCGCTCGAAGCCGGGCGTGGGCTCGCCGGACGAACCATCGGGGACGGTCGCATCCGCACCGCGACCGGCGCATCCGTCGTCGCCGTCCTCCGTGGTGACGCCTCGATCCCCGGACCGGGACCGGAGTTCGTGCTCGAGGCGGGCGACGTGGCGCTCGTCGTCGGCTCCCACGACGGCGTGCTCGCTGCTCAGCAACTGCTGCACGGTTGACGGTCGGCGCGTCGTGATCCTCGCCGCATCGACGGCCGGGGCCGTCCTCGTCGAACTCGGTGTCGTGCTGCTCGTGCTCGCCGTCAGCGGCCGACTCGCCGCGCGCGTCGGCCTGCCGTCGATCCCCCTCTACCTCGTCGCCGGTCTGCTGCTCGGTGAGGGGAGCCCGATCGGGCTCGAGGGGAGCACGGACTTCATCCGTATCGGTGCGGACCTCGGTGTGGTGCTCCTGCTCCTCCTGCTCGGGCTCGAGTACACGCCGGAGGAGTTGCGCACGGGAATCCGGCGTGACTGGTCGGCCGGTGCGCTCGATGTGGTGGCGAACTTCACGCCGGGCCTCGCTGCAGGGTTCCTCCTCGGATGGGACCCCGTCGCAGCGTTCCTCCTCGGCGGCGTCACCTACATCACATCGTCCGGCATCGTGGCGAGGTTGCTCGGCGACCTCGACCGGTTCGGCAACCGCGAGACCTCCACGGTGCTCTCGGTCCTCGTGATCGAGGACATCGTGATGGCGGTGTTCCTCCCGGTCGCCGGCGTGCTGCTCGTCGGCTCGTCGCTCACCGACGCCGGCGTCTCCGTCGCCATCGCTCTCGGCGTCGTCGCTGTCGCCCTCCTCGTGTCGTTCCGCCACGGCACCCTCGTGAGCCGACTCCTCGACTCACCGTCGCCGGAACTCCTGCTGCTCACGGTCCTCGGGGTCACGCTCCTCGCCGCAGGTCTCGCCGACCGGGTCCGCGTCTCGGCGGCCGTCGGCGCGTTCCTGATCGGCGTGATGCTGTCGGGGCAGATGGCCGAGCGAGGTCGGGCGCTGCTCACACCGATCCGGGACGTGTTCGGCGGGTTGTTCTTCATCTTCTTCGGGATGCAGGTCGACATCGGCGAGCTCCCGCCGGTGGTCCTTCCCGCGCTCGCGCTTGCCGTCGTCGGTGCCGCATCGAAGGCCGGCACCGGCTGGTGGGCAGCACGTCGCGCCGGCATCGGGATCCGCGGTCGGCGACGCGCCGCAGCGTCGCTCATCCCACGAGGCGAGTTCTCGGTGGTGATCGCCGGACTCGGCACCGCCGCCGGGATCGAGCCTCGCCTCGGTGGGTTCGCTGCCGCTTATGTGCTTCTGCTCGCCGTCGGTGGATCACTCGCGATGCGGTTCGTCGACTGAGCTGCGATGAGCCGGATCGCCCCCGCCATCCAGCCGGCGAGGAAGACGAGCGCCCAGAACACGAAGCCCCACGACCCCATGCGGTTGCGCAGCCAGTCCGCAGCGCGCTCACCGGGGGTGAGCTCGGCGACCGACCGCACACCCGGGTGTCGCCTCGTCGGCACGTGGATGTGCCAGGGTGCCGACGTTCGCCGGGTGCGCGCTGCAGGGGCGCGTTCGCTGCGCCGGTCCGACCGTCGAAGAGGTGGCACGAGCGCGGCATACCCCACGATCGGCGCCCGCGAACCGTGTCCCGGGTCGCCCGTAGGGTCGTGCGTGGAGGTGCGCCAATGCGCGAAAACAGCAACGAACAACGCAACGAGCGATGGCCGAGAGAGATCGGCGACCGGGCCGAATGTCCCGAATGCGGTCGATGGAGCGTGGTGCCGGTCGTCTTCGGCTATCCGGGTAGCGAGCTGGTGGATGCCTACGAGCGAGGCGACGTCGTCCTCGGTGGTTGTGTCATCGCCCCCGGCTACGACCCCACGGTGCGATGCACGGCGTGCAACTGGTCCGATGCGGACCGGAGGCACCCGGAGGAGTGACCCGGTTCGTGCCGGCTACCTCCGGGACGGCGGGTCAGAGCACCATGCCCCGGACGAGCGCGAGACCGAACAGGAACGGCGCCACACCGAGGAGCCGACTCAGCGCATTCGACGGCCACCGAGATCCGTCACGCACGAACCAGTCGAGCCCACCGAGCAGCGATCCCGGCACGCTCATCAACACGAAGCCGCGAGCGACGCCGTCCGGACCCTCGACCGCATCTGCCAGCGCGATTCCCCACCACAGCATCACGAAGAACATGGCAACGATCCGGAAGTGGTTCCGGGGCACCCATCGGTACGCCTCGCCGAAGTTCGGGAACCGTTCCGCGAACTGTTCGACGAGCTTCGGGACGAGGAACATCGCCTCACCCAGCCAGAGCGCCCATCTCGCCTCGATGAACACGGCCGCGACGAAGACGAACAACGCCGATCGCACCAACGCCGAGAGGTGCCGCTGGACCGCCGACGGCTCGGGCAGCTTGCCGACCTCGACTGCTCCGAGCCGCTCCATCGTGGGTGACGCGTACCCGCTCAGATGCGGGATGCACGCGACCATCGTGCCGGCCGTCCATGCACCGAACAGGGGGATGTGAACGGCGTCGACGAACCGGTTCCATCCGGCGTGGCGTCCATCCGCCCGATCCGGTAGGCGATTGCGACCGGGGAGAGGTCGGCACGCTTCGCGAGGTTGCGGCCGACTTCGTCGAGGATCGTCGATGACCAGTGCACGCGGACAAGCCGGTGTGCTGCGAACGTCACGAGCAGGTCGGTCAACTCGATTGAGTACAAAACATTCGCGTCGACGACCACGACACGGCCAGACACCACCGCAGGTTCAGTCGTACAGGCCGAGATCTTCGGCTTGGCGGGTCAACTCGCCGAGCGCCTCACGAGCAGCAGCGTCCTGGCGGTCGCGGTAGGCGAGCACATCCACGAGCCGCAGCCGGCGATGTGTTCCCACCATCCGGAACGGCAGCGCACCACCCTCGAGGAGCTTGATCAGATGAGGCCGGCTCACGTTCAACAGTTCGGCAGCCTCGACCGTCGTCAGCTCGGCCTGCACAGACGCCACCGTCACTCCGTGCCCAGCCTTCAAGTGCTGCACGATCGCCAACAGCACCCCCACCAGCTCAGCTGGCACATCGACGGTGTCACCGCGCGCATCCACCAACCGGGCCGCCACCTCACCATCACGAGCAAGCGCCCACTCGATCACCGCCAACTCCCGCGCCTCGACGGAGCCGGGCCTGATCTCCACAGCACTCGACATAGGTCGGCCCAATCCCACAAACGCAAGACGTGCAAGTGACGGCGAACGTCCTGACTCATCAAGTCGACCGCTGTCACCGTGTCCAGGATGGGCGGCGCGAGACGTCTTGCAGCGTCGTGCGGCATCTCGTTGAGTGGATCCCAGGGCCGAGGCCCTGCTCGAAGCGTACGGGCATCGAGACACCGACCTCCTATCCGTCGAGACCGACCTGGTGGGCGCCTGGGTAGCGGTGCGCGATGCCGTGCATGCCAGCCTCGACAACCCGGCGACGACGGAACGCGTCGATGACTGCTGCCCACCCGGACGACTGTCCTTCGAGGCTGCCGTCGACATGACCTACACCACCGACGAGTTCGCCCAGACCTGGGACCTCACCCATGCCCCGGGGATCGGCGCTGCGCAAGTCGACCACGGGCTCCGTCGACAGTTCGACGGGATTGCGTCGTTGCCACCGAAGCTCAACGCCGGGAGCGCGAGGGAACTTTTGGAACCGCACGCCGGTCTACCCGTCAGGTGCAAGGGCCCTGCGAACCCGCCAACCCCACCGAGGAGAGCGAACACCGTGAGCGAGCCGAACGTGACCAACAGGGATGAGGCGACTTCGCCGACAGCGTCGTCCGGGGATTCGTCGAGTCGTCAGTGGCGTTCGTTGTGGCGGGTGCACTTCTACTCGGGCATGTTCGCCATGCCGTTCATCTTGCTGATGGCGGTCACAGGTCTGG
>Ga0169931_10004567_pt1 | contig 21482 bp, 8 predicted proteins | sample Kivu_15m_20L_FD_129675 | JGI IMG/M metagenome (GOLD analysis project Ga0169931, IMG submission 129675) | Freshwater microbial communities from Lake Kivu, Western Province, Rwanda to study Microbial Dark Matter (Phase II) - Kivu_15m_20L... | ecosystem: Environmental > Aquatic > Freshwater > Lake ... | reverse complement strand
CTTATTTTAATTTGGTTTTTGTTGCACATATTCCTATATAATAGTTTCAGATTTATGTATATCAATACATCAATATTCCTTACGTTATTTAAAAGGCAAATAATCATATCTTCTTAAAATTCACAAGAAAAGTTGTTAGTTGAACTTTAGATCTTCGAAAATGTTTCGGAATTTAGTGTATATGTCGAGTCTCTGAGTTAGAGTTTTGATGTCGCTTAGGGCTAGCCAATGCTGATATAACTCCTAGTTTATACGATGCAAATCTATTCCCATACATTATGCCTAAATTTATTATTTATTACCTGTTTTTTTAATCTAGAGTTTTGGGCTTTCAAAGCAGTCATAGATTCTTCTATCTATAGATTTGCGCTGGCAATGTGATCGTATTTTTGTTGTGTAGATATCAAATTATTCTAAAGCGAATGTATGTTGGCGATGAATTCATCCTATTTTATTTTATGAAGCTCTGCCATTTTATTGATGTCAACGTTGAACTCATTTTTAAGAACAACAATTTAATTAAGCAAAAACTACTACTGCTATGACTTTACCTTACTCATAGTCGACAAACAATCTTCTTAGAACTTTTTACGTAAAAAATTAGCTTGTTTTACCTCAGCTTCAAGTTAGTTTATTTGATGATTCAAAGCTATGTTTTCATTTTTAAGAGAAATATTGATTTTTTCGATCTCTAATAAGCTTTACTAAAGCTTTCTTATTTGTGTATTTGAATTATTTTTCAATGACTAAGATTCTGCATGATTATTTTTGTGATTTCTTTCAAGCTAATCGGACTGCTTATCGTATTGTTTACTAAGATAGTTAAGTTAAACTATTAAACGTTTGTTTTCTTCTTCTAATTCTTTAATTTATTGCTTAGTAATATAAAAATTACGCCTTTAGCAGATAGTATCTAATTGGCTGTGTTTTAACGAGTGACCTATACTTTAGCTCGAGCATGCCCTTCTAGCTCGTTTATATATTGCGAAAAATAAGAATAAAATTATTTGATCGATTACTGACTTCTTTCTGAATCGAATTCCTTAAAAATATTTTATAAAGTGAGTACTTTCGCTTTTATTTCTTAAGTTTTTCTAAATAAATAGTATATTACTTTAATAATCCTTGATGTTAACCGTTTTATACTTGCCTTAAAAATGGCTTCAAAACAACGAATAGAAGGTTAGCTTTTTATTTAAGTCCTTTTCCAGCTCGAATAAAGGTTTAGATAATGTCCCGCATCATTCCTATTTTTTACCAAACCATCTTTTTTGTAAAATTTTATTTGTCTTATTTCTTTCTCTGACCTACTTTCCTTAGTTAGTTATCTGATTAATGATTGATTGAGCGATTGGTTTAACTAATAGAAGGAGATTTGCTTCTTATCGGTGAAATCATTTGTAGGAATGATCTAGCTGGTCTTCTTTAATCTTCAACAAGTTGAGCTCTTCTCGGAGTAGTCGAATCATTATTTGCATTCAGACCTTTTTTTACTTATTTAGAGTTGCCATCTTTAATATGACTTTTAGAGCTGCGCCCATTCGCATCATAGTTTTCATCATTCGATCGAGTTTTACCACCTGCTGGACTTTTTCCAGTTTTTTGCAATGTTTTTTCTAGCATAAATTTCTTTTTTCTTTTAAGAAATTCAAACATGGTTTCTCCAGCCATGATCTATCTGTTTTCATTGTTCATAACTGACTAACGACTAATCAAAAATTAATGATAATCAATCATAGTTTAAAGTCTGATGTTTTATCTACTTAACAGCTTCACGAACTAAACGAGATATTTTAGTATAGCGCATTCTACGTAGACGTGCCTCATAGGCATTTTATCTCTGCTAGAATTACTCTTAAACGATACGTTTTTTCGTTTAGAGATGCTTTGCGATAGATTCATCAAGAGAAGACCCGCCGAATGAGTTCATGTGAGCTTTTGGGGAAGAGTCGAGGCTTTATTTTGAGCGTTCCTGGTTTTTTTTTCGAGATTTAGAAAACTCAGCCCTTGATAATTAACGATTTTTTTTTAAATTTTCTGGATTTTAGCGTAGCTCTCTTTGCTTCTTGGAGTCTTAAATTTATTTTTGCATCCTGTTTTGAACACTTTTTCTTGTCTGTTATATTTTGTCTAGCTTGTACATAATCTTTTGAAACGTAGATTATTCCTTTTACATCTAATTTTAAACTTTTCTTTCTCGATGACTTTTTATTGGCATATTCAAAGAAGTTTCGTTGAAGCTCTGACTAACTACTTGCTTGTTGACTCCAGGAAGCTTAAGCTTAGTTTAGTTCGGAAGTTTAAGATAATAGTTGCTGGTTGACTGACCTCTTTTAAGGTTTTTTGAGTTTAGAGAATTGTAAGGACTTGATTTAGTGTCTTAAGCATCTAGTTTATTAATTTTAGAGTTTATTTTAGATACTTTTGATTAAGTATTGCGGTATTGTTAAGCAGTTTAGGCTTTTTTGATCCAAAATTGTTCAGACTCCTTCCTCATTTGTACTGATTTTCTATGTGCCTATCTGTCTATTGCTTTAGTTTTACTAATCATTTCTTACAGTTTTATTTTCCAGTTCTAATCCATAAGTTTTTGAGATTTAAGTCTGACTTCTTGCTCTTTTTTGCGATTGCTAAAATGTTTTTCCATCTTTTTTTTAAGCTATTAGTCGATTTATCTCGCAGCTTATGCTTCTTTCTTGTTTATGTTCTATAAATTATTGTGTATTTTTTGCTTATGAATCAAATCTGATGCAATTTTACCCATCTACTCTACATAGCGTTACTGTTACCTGAGTACAGCCTTCTGAACAACTTCATGGCTTGCTTTCTTTATGAAATCGTCATTTCCTCAGTAAATTTATGGTCAATTCGCTTCAATGAAGCTTCTATCGAGTGATTATCCATCTACATTTTTATTGTTAATAAGATTAATAATCAATCAAAAATGGTAAACCCACTTAGCTTTTAGTTCCGGTAAAAATTAAGGGTTAGAATTCATCGAATTTCGCATTTTTATGCTTTGACTGCCTATCGGAGAAAGCATCGAAGTATTCTTTTTTGATAAATTTAAACTTTTATCTCTTTTTGGTAATATTTCTGAAGTGCTATTGCTTATTCTACGAGCTTCGTTTAAGCTCTTATCTCCTTACTTGAGAGATCGATATCTTACTGGAAAATAGTTAGGTTTCGGTAGTTTTTCAGTCAAATAATTAAGATTTTTGATTGGCTTAATGGTCTTAAGCAAAGATGAAGTCTAAAGGCTCTATATATCTTTACTTTTGTTCATATGCTATCTTACTGCAGGATGTCTCAGGATTTCCTCTAAATTAAAAACATTTTACGACAAGTTGCTCTACTATAAGAATCAGGGTTGATCAAAAGTCCTAAAATTTAAGCAAATTATTGTGAGTAATCTCTATTGATTTTGCCGAAAAATCCTCTTTGAACCCTAGCTGATAATCCTTCTTCATCGATAGCTCGAAAAGGAGGTTTCAGATGAAGCAACTAATAAAGAATAATTCCCAAAGACCACATATCTGATTTTGAGTTGTAAGACTAACCTCGCCATATTTAGGGACTGGCGTAATAAGGAGTGGCGTTTCGTCTTGGGCAGCTCATTCCTTTCAAAAGCACTGATGACACATCGAGATCACCGATTTTGACTGAACCATTGCTCATTAAAAACACGTTTGCACTCTGAATTGAATCACTTATACTTTAAGATCGCCATGAGTTATTCTTAAATTATGTAGAGCTGCTAGTCCCTTAAGCAATTGTATAAATACATTCCAGACGTAGTCTTCGTGGAATATTCTGCCTTTTTTCTTATGTTAAAAAATATTTTGAAGAAGATCTCCTTGGTCGGCATACTACATGACAATACTGTGTGTGATCTTAGATACTTGAGAGTGCGCGTATTGGCATCAAAAAATGCCTGCTTGTATGTGATGACGTTTGGATGACGGATAGAGGCAAGAAGTCTAACCTAGTTGATTGCATTTGCGGCTGATTGTGGAGACATTTTATCCAGTTTAACTTTTTTCATAACGTATATGGAATCGTCAGCATGCCTTTTGACTTTGTATACTTTTGATTGCGAACCTTATCCTATTTTACTAAGTATCTGAAAGTCGTCCATCGACATACTATTTTTATTTATATAAGGATTTAGTTGTCTAAAAACTATGCTAAATATTCATACATTTGTAAATTTATACCTTGCTTGCCAAATGAGCAAATATTTGCACAAAGAAAATTGTAACAAAGAATAAGCCTTCAAAATATTTAGAATAATTGTTAGCGGGTATCAAAAATAATTACAAAAAAGATGCCATCAGAATAGAGAAGTCCCAATGGTGCAGGGGTAGCACGAGAGTTTCCGGCACTCTAGACCCAGGTTCGACTCCTGGTTGGGATGTTTTTGTTTATCAAATAGCGAAAACAAGCCAGTAAGAATTTTTTTTAAAAACTTAAATGATTCTTAATCATTTATTTTTTATTGACAAATAATAAAAAATGAGGTTCTTTTGCTTATAAGATCAATCAACGAATTGTATAAATACAGTTTAATATATATATTTTTCATTTAAAGGGATCATTGACTTTTTAATATTGATTCATATGTAATTCAGGTAAAAATATCCAAAAGGGACATTTTTCATATAACTTTTATGTTATATTATACAGTTTCTAGCAAGAAATATGTTAAAATATTTATTGAAACATAATAAAAGATCTCAAATACCCAATTTTGGAATATCCTCTCAAATACTTAGAATTGTATATAAGATTTGACTAAAATATTTAAATATGATGGGAATCATAAGTTTTTTACTTTTCATTAGGTTATTACTATGATTATAAAGAAAAAGAAAGAAAAAATATTTTAGCAAAATTAAAGTAATGTATCAAAGCATGTACATATGATGCAAAGGCTGCATCAAAGACCAGGGCCAAAACATTTGACTCAAGCTCGGATTTATGAACTGAAAGCTTTGTTCTCGTTCGCTATGTTCAGTGTTCGTTAGGGCATCAGGAACTAACTTTTACCGGTTTTCCTCGCATTGCTTCAGAGCCAGGTTTTTGACTGCCTTTTGGTCTTTTTGGACAGTCTCGGTGCTTTTTTGTATGAACCTTAACTGTTTATCTCCATTGGCTAGCCTGCGAACGATGCATATGTTATGCACCAGTTTCGTGGGTTTGCGAGTCCGGGATCTTCGGACGATCTGTTTGCTCTTCGAAAGGGAGAATTCCGAAGAGGAGCTGTACTAGTCATTTTCCGGGACAGACCTTTTTTGCTGAACAGGGAAACTGATTGTTTGGACGTTCATAGTTGAATTAAATTACTATCTCAATCAAATTAAATGTAACAATAGTACCTGAATAACGAAGACTATAATCAGATCATTACCAATCAGACAACTATGTAAGAAATTTTTAATTTAGAATGCAGCAACTCGAAAACACAAATCAACTTCTTCAATCAGCCAATGAACTCTCTAATAAACATATACATTAAGCTGTTAATAATTTTGCACAAGGAGCTTCGACGATAGCGAGAATTAGGAAAAATCTTGACTAAGTGCATCGCGCTCTTGCAGTAATAAGCAAAAAAGTAAGCAAATGATGGTTATAAATGCTTGTGGAGCAAATTTTGTTTTGAAATAAGCAATTGAATATCGTATTAAATGCAGAGATTCACAAATTTTATGATCATAAATATTCAAAAAGAAACAAGTTATCATTGTTGAGCAGCTACTAATTTTATTTCAGATTAAGTAAGAATGTTTCCGAGAACAAATATTGGGCAATAGTCGATAAAACCTGAGAGGGCTACTAAATTGTATTTAGGGTGCCAGTCACAAGTAGTCAACTTGCCTCTAAGGTTTATATTAAGATGGTTCAAATTGACCTGTGAACCTGTGAAGACGTCCCAGAGCATCGGCTGTCCACTTTCAGATGGCGAAAGAAGGTACTTGTAGTCAGGGGAGACCACACACCCTGCTAGTTATTTTTCGAATTGCCCACCAGTATATGTCTGATGCAGTCTAAGACGATTGCCTATAAGCTCATAGTGTCTTATCAGATTGTCACTTGCTTGAATTATAAGATGACTTTTTTTGAGAACTTTTAATGACAGGAGACGGTCATCTTTCAGCTATTAGGGTGATATATGGCATCGCATAGTGAATTTATCTTTACTATAATCGAATATTCTGATGTCTCCGATAGAATCACCTACTACAAAGAAGCTGTTTTCGAAAACTGTGCAGCTGGTCGGAAACACTTTGGTTGACCTTTTCGCCAAATCATTTATCAGAACTTCTTTGCTGATAAGACATCGACGATCAGCTAAAGAACACTACCATAATCTCAAGTATCCATCATAGCAGCATGTGACCATTTGCACTACTTCTTGCAGTTTTTGGAAAATAAGAGCAGCTGAATAGACTGCAGCTGTATGTATGCACTAGCCTCTAATAAAGGCCTCGCTTTCTTCTTCGTCAATATACTAGGATGTGTATTCTGATATATTCCATATCCTGGCGATGTGATCTGAACCAACAGTCACTAAAATGTTTTAATTGGGAACTGTTTGCATGTCATAGATAATGCCACGATGTCCTTTAAGGGTCATAGTTTGCTCGCCGTTTGCCAAATTATAACCCTTTATGGTTGTATATTTTCGATTTGATACAGCTGCGAACAAATAATCTTGCATAAATTTGACCCGAAAGCAACCTTTTTGGTCTGACTATAGCTTATACACAAGTTGTTTAGGTATTTAGCAAATTTCTTTGTTTCTAAGAAACTTCAGCAAATCACTAGCTACCTTGGGCTTAGTCTCTTATTCCTTCATGTAGTTTTAGTTTGCATAACGGTCTAAGAAATGGGGGTCTTCTGGTTACTCATCAAAAAGACTTTGTGGTTGCTTACCTTATTAAATGTGTATAGTCCGAGGCATTTTGCAGTAGTTAAGTTTTACTTACAAATACCCTTGATATTTTTCATGATTTGGCCACAAAAAGTCGTAAAAAACATCTGGTATGAAGCTACGATGGTTTACATCAGGACTCGGATTGTATTTGTAGCGATAAAGTTCAAGATGGAACTGTCCAATGTGAACTCGAGATGACACCCCGACTGGCCTTAGATAGGCCCACGCAACACGGTAGAAGTTGTTACGGTCATGTGTATCATTCTAAGTGCGATTGAGTAGGGCGGAATGATTGAAATCGAGGATTTAAAAAAGGAACAGAGTGTCAGGTGTGAACAGAAGTCGAGCTGGATAGTTTACGAAAAACTCTATATTAATGGATTAGCTACTTTGATTCCAGATGCCTTTGGAATTACCAAGGGAACGAAAATCGCATATTTTAGTCGAAAAGGGCAGCAAAATATCATTTTGATGACTCACGAAGTTTTTCTTGAGTTTGTCATAGCTAGTAAGAAGTTCAGTATGATATACTGCTGGATCTTCGGTTTTCTCTAAGTTTTGAATATAGCATCCGGTATTTTTGTTGACTATATGAACTCTACCTTTTGTATCATTTACTTGACGAAAGGGTGCATCACATTAGGATCCAGCTAGAGACGGCTGGTCTACAAAATTTTAACCTTAACAATCTTATCATCTATCAGTTTTCGTTGTTCTTCGGACATATTGGCAGTGCTTTTACGCTATAGTTAGCTGAGATTCCCAACAAAGGATCCGTCAGTAGGAGTGCACCTAAAGCATGACCAACACCAAGTGCTGATTCTTTCTTGAAGGGGGAAGCTGGCTAAATAATAAATAGTGTACCTCTAAAGGCAGGATCATTAACTATTTCGTTATGTTGACGAGTTGAAGTGTGATTGAGAGGGGCAAGCAGACTCATAGGCATCTATCTGCTATCGAGTTCATCGTTAGAACCTTTGCTGAGCTTTTGAAAGCTTTAGTGTTCCTCCTCGTTCATTCAAATTTATGTTATAATCGACACAGCATCAATTTATATCCTAGTATAGATGTTGTATTTAAATTCAAATTAAGTGTCTAAGTATCACTGATTGGGCAACTGAGATGGAGGCATAGATGCTTTAAGCAGTCCGCCCGCACGTCCAAGCAATCCTGTAAGTTTTTTACAAAATTCACCATGTTTTTCTTGAAAATTGTTGATTTGCTAATCACAGTATTTTTTTTCCAGATCATTCTTCCGCTTATTAACCATTTACCTTTGTTTCTTTATTTTTTCATACTCCTCTTTGAGTTAGTCAACTCTAATTTGCTTTTCTTCGATTGAGTCTTTCAGAATAGTTTGTTGTTATCCCTTTGTTTAGATTAAAATTATCTTTTAACGAAGCGAAAGCACGTCCTTTTGCAAAGCTTATTTCCATTGTGATTGAGATCGACAACGTTGAGACAGGCAGAGAAACAGTGAAGGCAGTTCATTATAGTAAACTTGCTGAGCATATTCTGGCGCCAAACGAGGTCGAATTATGTCTATTCGCGTTAGCTGTTCTCTTCGAGTCTATATTTATGTTTTAACAAAAGCTTCTTGCTCAGATAGTTAAATAATATAGTTTCTGGCATTCTAATGAGCAGCATTGATTTCTTAAAGTAGAAGCGCGCTTTAATGATTTTCCTGCTAAAGTTTTTAGAGTTACTTCTCAAGCTATCTTTTTCTCTGGAGAAGCTAATTCTGATTACTATGCTCTTCTTCATACTCAAAATTAAGTATTTCTTTATCAGCTTGAAATTGACTGTATTCTTACTCATTTGACTGCTACTTTTGCAGGATAATCCTATTGGTTTCTCTAATGACTTCTAAAGTTGTTTAACCGTCATTTGCCATCTTTTAAGGAGTTCTCAAAAACAAAGGCAGTTGTTTCTGGAGTTAGCTAACTTGATTGTTGATAATTTTGCAGTGCAAAATTTTGCGGGTTAACTCTGATAGTAGTTGGTCGTACTGAAGTCGAGCTGCGAACATAGAACTTCCAGCAGTCTGGTGATAGGAAATGTTGTAGTGTGCGCTTGGTACACCTAAATCGCGCTCTAAGATTGACATCTAATAACTAATTATATAGTCAACTAGCCTGAGCTAAAATTTATCGATAAAATTTAGAAAAAAATAGCAATCTTTAAATCAAAAAAAGATGTTTTTTTCTATGTTATCATTTTTGAGAAGAGTAAGTAAAATATTATTTTGATTTGTTGATTATTAGATGGTACAGCTATCTCAATATTATTTTTTTGATGGATCAACTCGCTAGCTTCTTCTTCGGAGACACGGCTACCCACTATGTCGAAAATGGTTTCTCAAATAAGTAAGCTGAGGCTATGACCTGGATTGCCGAACGCAAATCTAAGGGCAAATTCATTGGTCTAATTTCTGGAGGTTTCCTGGCTTTTGCCTGGGGACACTGGCATGATCGTATCTTTGCTAACTTCGGTATACGCTGCAGCCGTCTTTATACTCAAGCCGCTATCATAGCCGTATCTATTCTGATATATAGGGCTCCCTGGCCTTTGCAGATTATCTGTTTACCTCGAACAGATACGGTTCAAATCAATTTTATGCCAACATCCTTATGCTTAACAACAATCTGTTTGTAGCAAACATGAAGTCCCTAGTGTATCTTTAAAAATATTTAGGCAAAACTTCGAAGTACTCAACCGCAAGTTTACTGCTTAAGAGGTCTAAATTTTCAACCAGAGGGCTCGCGCTTTCAGGTCAAACATTCCTTTGGAGAACAGAAAATGGATTTTCAACCCTCAGATCGAAACCCAGGAAGAGTTTGAACGCAGACGTAAACTCAACCTTACTGCTCCCTGGGAAGATCCCACTATCAGAGCACTTATCAAATAGCGAAATCCTGATCGAGATGTGGTTTTCGGTCCTAGAGAACTATCTCAGTTCATCGATGGCACTGGACAAAAACTTGGAATCGAAGCAACCTTAAACACCGGCTGGAGAGCTCTGCACTGATTACCTACAAATCATCAATCATACGTATATCTATCTATCAACAGTAAATCATCTTTATTTTAAAACTTGATAATTTGTTATCAACATCAAAAATCGAACTGAAAATCTTCAAAAAAAAATTTTATAATTTTAGGTAATAAAAAATAACTAAGTAAGTGCATATGATCATAAAGTCGTTTATTTTCAGCAAGATTTGAGAAAGTTGATGGTGAAATCCTATAGTTTGTGGGCTTTTTACTTTTCCTTTAATAGTGTTTGATAGGTCTGGTAAAGCATATCTGTTTTGAGAAATTTCATCAATTGACTTTCATCGGCGAATCCCATGATGGTATCACAGTTGACTACCATCATACGTATCAACAGCGAGTGAACTATCATTTACCCATCAAGCAGAAACAAGTCTAGCACCATGGGTGCCAGTTCCATAGGGCAGTTATAGAGACAAATAGTTACATAGTACTGAGCGAAAATGCCCATATCCCAACATAAGTCCTAGATGCGAGCCAGAATGGCAGGGACGTGCTCTTTCATGAGCTACCTTAGTTCCCCTAGCATTCTTTGCAACCCTTAAAGATTAATTGAAAAAACCTATTACCACTGTTTCCATTTCATAACTCCAACCAGAACCCAAAAAACTCGTTAGGCGTACTCTTATTCAACCACTGTGTGTCCACTTAGCGCTTTGTCATTCTACAGGCTAAGAAGTCTTAAAAGCACACCACCGATAAGGTTCATACCCTGAATGTAGGACCTGTTAGTTAGGTTTACGTAGGCTATCAGAATGCTTCTTAGCTCAGGTAAATGATTTGTAACTGCATTGGTTCGAGTAACGTCTTTGTCTATCATCTAAATCTCACCTTTCGGCAGAGTATTGGGATCAGCTAACTGCTCGAAGGAGAGATTTGTCATTTTTTTCATAGCAGAAGTATGAGCTAATAGCTGCCAGACGTCTTTCCGTATCGTAAAATCTACTCCCTTGAAGATAGAAAAGTATATGTCTTTTTTTGAAAACAGGGACAAATTTTGTTGTTGAATAACTTACTGCCACTCTGCAATCGTAAGCGGCCTACCCTCACAGCGATCTCCAATCAATAGAAATCCTTTGACATACATGCTTTAGACCAACTAAATCGGATTTTCCTGCCTTTAAAACTACTCGAAATCCCAAGAAGTGCCCAGCAATTAAAAATCTTTACTAGGTTAGTCTAAGATATCATCGATGATGACTTCGATAGAACTGTTAAGAGCTGGTTGAGCTTTAGGGGCTTCTTGGGTGGAAAAATACCCTTTGAGCTTGTTAAAAAACTACATTAAGTATGATTATAACTGAGATAAGCTAAGCTTTATTTATTGCCTAGTTTTTGTATTTAAATAGCTTATTAATTATTTTGTAAAATTTGCGTTTTTCTGATCTGAATTGTGGTAAAACCTAAGAGATCTTTGATTACAATTTTACAATCTATGACTTTTATTTTTTTGAATAGTTATAATAATTTTGTAATGGGTCGTCCAGCTTGCCTTTGTAGCAACTGTTCATTTGGTTCAAAGAAGGACAATTGCGTGAAGTGTGATAAATGGATGGGCAGTAACAAAACTCCAGCTATGCTTTGCAGTAACTGCTCTTTCGGGTCAAAAAAAGACAATTGCTTGAAGTGTAGTAAATGGATGGGCAGCAATCAGTACCCTGCGTGCTTATGCAGCAACTGCTCTTTCGGTAATAAAAAGAACAACTGTGTGCTTTGCGGAAAGATGGCCTGACCATTTGATCACATATTTCGCTTAATCAATATTCTTAACTATATTAGATATCTACTAAAAACATGAGAGCTTACACTAATGGTCTTCTTTTCCTGTTGGCATGTGCAATACTTTTACAAGCAGCTTAGATAGACTCAACTATTCTCTTCAAGGTTATTTATCCTGATGCTAGACTTCAAAATTCTAGGCTTTATCTTCGAGGAGATGACTGTAAGCTCACCTGGAGTAAAGGCATTCTTCTTAATAACACTGGGCCTAATGAGTGGACTGCCAGCCTACCGTGCTCTCTTGATAAAACAATTTCAGTGAAGGCTCTTTTAAACGACACAGTATGGATGTTTGGCAAAAATGAAGTTTTCAAAGGAAACCAGCAAACAGTCTACATTTACCCAAGTTTTAGTCCCAAAAGCAATCCAATAGTAGACAAAAGTAATGTGATCTCAAAGATACTTGGTAACACTCGCAAGTGCAGTTTGTATCTTCCTCCGTCTTTTAACGACAACACTCTCAAAAAATACTAAGTTTTGCTGATGCATGATGGTCAGAATCTATTCGACAACAGCAAAGCGGCTTTCGGAACTGCTTGGCTCATTCAGAATAGCCTGACTCCTCTGATGGCCGAGGGAAAAATGCGATAAATAATCGTAGTGGGCATATGGAACACTCCTGATCGTAACAATGAGTACACCTACTCCTACGACAAATACTATAAATTCGGAGGAAAAGGCGACCTTTACCTAGATTTTATTGATCAAGAGCTTAAACCTATCATAGAAAAGGACTGGTTAATTAATAGAACGGCCGGTGCATATGGTATTGGAGGAAGTAGTCTAGGAGGACTTATAAGCTGTTATGGCCTTTATACTCGACCCAGAAGCTATAATAAAGCTATATGTATGAGCAGTAGTTTTTGGTGGAACTCTCAGGACTTCTACAATAAAGTGCTCTCCACTCAAGAACTGATCCCAGGAGCTCAGTTTTATGTAGACTCAGGAGACAGCGGACCTAGTCAAGATGGAATGAATTAAACAGTTAAAGTCTATAACGAATTTAGCAAAATTGGCTATCAGCCCAATAAAAGCCTGTTTTACTACTTAGACAAAGGAGGACAACACAACGAGGCATATTGGGGCAAAAGGTATCCGATTCCCGTGCAGTACTTATACCCTTGATGATGGATATATCATAATATAATATTGCCGTTATGTCAGCTTAAGGAGCCATCGGACTCATGGATTCGGCCTACTTCGTCTCCAAGAACTAGCTGCTCAAGTGGATCAACTAGACTCTACAATTATCAGTGACTTTCATTTAAGACTTGGGCAGTGGCGCTGTATACTGTCAGCTGATTGATGCTTACTATAGTGGAGTAGTGCCAATGGGAAAAGTTAACTGGCAGGCGAAATTCGAATATGACTTCATGGCTAATCTCAGAATTTTCCAGCAGGCTTTGCAAAAGATAGGAGTTACCAAGAAGATAGACCTTAATAAGCTTGTCAAGGCCAAGTATCAGGATAATTTGGAGATGATTCAATGGCTCAAAAGATATCTTGAGATGACCGCTCAGCTCATTCCCGATTACAACGCACTAGTCAGAAGAAGCAATTAAGAGTGCTATTCAATAAAAACCAAAAAGGAAGGTTTTATCAGCAAACCTGGGAAAAAAAGTATGAACAGTCTCAACACCAGTTTTACCAGTTTTAGCAAAAAGGAAAATATTCATCCTAATAGCGAAAATACGTCTTCTACCTTAAAACTCTAAAAAATTATTAAAATTCTAGAATCAAAAGATTCAGCTGAGAGAAAAATCAAGCTGATTGAACAATCAATTTACAGCGAGCAAAAAGAGAAATTCGAAATGAGCCAAAAGATCAGTTTGAATCAAACTGTTACAGAAATCATGGAATAAGAGACCTTCTGATATTATCGCTATTAATTATCTATCAACTATGATTTTTTATTGAAAATAAAAAAAATGATAGAAAAAATCACTGTTGATCGATGCCACTGAAAGAAGCTACTTAAATGAATTAATTTTGTTCTTATTCAACAGGTTCTTCCGTGTAAAATTTATTTCTTTGAACATTTATATTCTTATTGCTTGTTTACTGCTTGCGAGCTCGGATAGGGCTAGCTTTGGATAAGGGAAGTAAGGATTCTTTAAACAGTGCAGATTATTTTAAGTCAAACTATGCTTTGCTGGTCCTTTTTGTAGACTTTCTGGTATACTCAATAGTCTTTTTCTCGCCAGTTTTATTGCGGCTCTGACGATTTACAGATAGATGGTGACTTGATGACTTATTTTATGAAATTCTGTGGGCTGAAATTTGTCCTTGATTGAAAGTTTCATAGCCAAGAACAATTATTCCCAATATTTCTGAAGCTACAGTAGGACTATGAAGGTATAGTTGCAGAAATCCTTGCCTATAATTAAGGAGCAGTTAAGTTACAGGTACTCTAACTCGGCCCAACTCTACCTAATCTTCTTAGATTTCGCATTTTACTTTCAGGATCAAAAACTATTCAAAGGAGACTGCCCTAAAGAGATAGCCCTTTCCGACCCATAGAAGATGAGATCCGTGTAGTTTTTAAGTGGTATATTCAAAGTGAGAAAGTGAAAGCACCGCACTTTTACGACCAAACAATTTTTTCTTCAGGTTGATGCTAAGATTATTAACGATGAAATCAAACTTGCTTTCAGAAATTGACTGCTCTTTTTGAATACGTCTATCAGTAGTTTACAATCTAATTTATTTTTTCTAAGGTCTCTATCTTTTTGGAGTAAGGCCTATTTTGAAAGAGTAGATTTGATTAACTTGACTGCACTGTTTTGGCTGCTAAATTATTAATTGCTCTGTTTGTATAGCTTCTGATTGCTTAGACACATCAGTTTGGGTGCCTTAAGGTCTCGTATTTTAATTTTTTTCAGTTTGAGTGCTTTCTGGCTTACTATTGGAAAATATTTCTGTTTGGGTGCCTTCTGGCTTTTTTTAAGCAGGTCTATCCGTTTGAATACCTTCAGTAACGCTTCTTCTTATGCGGTAGGAAGGACGTTCATTTTTAGATGCTCTGAGTTGAGCCTAACTGTTATGCTAAGAAACTTTAGTAATAGCTACTGGTTAACCTTAATTAGCGTTTTAAAATTTTTATGAATGTGAATACTTTTGACGATTGTTGAGAAATCCAGGATGTCGAGCAATCTTATTGTTTCTTTAGCTTTTAGATTGCGGAACAATTTTATAGCTATGTTCTACATCTTTTTATGGTGTTTTATCTCGATTTGTTTAAATTATTCCAAACATATTTTTAAAATTGACTTTGTTTAGACCTAATTCTTCCTTATTTTTTTAAAGGGCATCTATATCTAATTGAGTAAATGATGTTTTTAGTTATTGTTTGATAGATAGAGGTTTGCGATAGGAAAGCAGTTTTTATTCAACGCTTCCCACGTATGATTCTATTCTTCCTCCTTCGAAAGAGTCGGCGGATTACGCACCTTTTGCTTAGTAAGATTAACTTGCTCCTTTTGAAGGAGATTATTGCTACGATGACAAACTTAGTATCTATGAATGCTCACTGTACGGCTCTGCATTTTATTGTAGGTTTTTAGGCAAGGGGTGTCTTGCTTTTTGTAATAGTCTTTTTTATTTTTTACGTCTTCTTAATATCGATGGAATCTAATGTGAAGGTGAATGTTTAGGGTTTCTTATAGACTAACTATTGCTATTTTTCAGCTATTGAGAGCTACCATTTAAACTTTATTAATTTTAAGACTATTCTGCTTGTATTTGTTTGCTGTAAGATTATTTGTTTTTTTATAAAGTCACATCTATTTTATTCTATTATAACCTATTTAAGTTGTATTTTTTGGATGCTTATGCTTTATGATCATGCTTGCCGTTACTTTTATTATTGCTTTATTTTATTTTTATTTATTGATGCGGCTGCGCTTGTTCTCTACTTATTTTATAGCTGATACTTCCTAACTTGGCGCCATCTGTACGAAGAAGAGAGCTAGTGCCGTTTGGCGAATCAGTGCTGATGTTTGTCTTAAGAGTGTATGTGGCATAGCGAAGCTAAACATAAAAAGAAGTTAGAAGGGGCAGTCTGATCATTTTAGGTGTGTTTTTTTTGATGAAAAAAAATACGATTTTTTTGCACAAGTGTTTACTGTATCCTTCTGAATCCAGTCGATGATGAGAGCCTGATGTGTAAATATTCATTTCAAAGTTTTACCTATGAGGAGATATCACGATATGACTCAGAATTATTGCTTCTTGTTAGCCATTGTTATCATCTAAATAGCTGTAATTTTTCTAATACTGAGCAGGTGGCTCAAGGTCGATTGGCTAAGCTTAATATTATTAGTTATTCATATATATATTATGCCAGAATCATAGCCATATTGAGCCTTATCAGTTCTCTTAATTGCCTTTGATCTCAGCAACAACGACAGTTGTATCATCTGGCTTACCACCCTTATAAAGTACTCCCCATTCTTTAGCTTTCATAGAAAATGGCGTTTATATTTAGCTATTGTTAGCATTCTTGACAGCATTCTCGGCCAGTATCATAGAAACCTATCGGATTTTGTTGGTTTGACGAGCACTTTCGGCCATTTTTAGAACATCGTAAGCGAACAGATTATCGGCCATTCCATCAGACGCAAGTATTACTAAATCTCCTGCTCGAACCTGAATTTTTGTGCATATAGCTTATGCGGAGTCGTCTTACATCTAAGCCTGAAGCTGAAAAGGGAAATTGAAGCCATGAAGTTGATCTTAGCTCTGATAAATCAGTCGATATTCTTTATATCGTCTTAGAACGTATAGTTTACAATCTGAATCGATTTTGATTTTACCTCCGATGTGGCAAGAATGCAGTTATGAGCCAACTAGAGTTACTACTGACATAGTTGACGAGCCTTTATTCTTATTTTGCCTATGGGCTTCTTAAATCAGCTTATTTGGGTTTTCCAAAAAGTACAAAGGTTTTTATTTATGCATCTTTTAAGATCTAAGTGATTTCAAATATACATGGAACAGAGTGCTCTTGAGTATTTGGAAGGATCAACATTGTATTTGGCCCAACCTCCCACTCCATCAGCAACGATTAGCATAGATTAACTTATTAAATGAGCATCCTAACCACCTTTTTCGACCTTTTCTGGGTGCGGAATAACGTGCGATCTAGATATTTTGATGTATACTGAGGCTCAAAAAATAGACGACTCTGACAGCAGTATAAGGCTGCCAACAAAAAAACTTGAGTTATTGACATTTGATAAATATAGAATATTCATCATTGCTTGAGCTTTTAAAGCTATTTTTGTTGTCGTAAAGCCACTCTGAGTTTCTATTCCCAAAGCTTAATTTCTCTTTATCTTTGAATAATCAGCTCCTCTTCCGCTCTTATCAAATATTTCAATCGCTTCTCTTCATCTGCTAGATGTTTATCCTATTTTTTGTAGGAATGTTATGACAGGGCAGTTTTTCGAGTAGTTTTTTGCTTCATTTGTGCTAAATAAGTTATTACAAATTGTTTGAAATACTGTGATTAATATTTATAATGTAGCACACTGTTAGCAATTAATCAACTCTCTCTGCCTTTACTATCCAGTAAAAGCATGAAAAAAATACAAAATATCCTTTGCTATTGGCGAATTCTCTAATGAACTGTAAAACACAGGTCTAAGAATCTAGATCTATGCGTATGCTTGGCGACTGGGCAATTGCTTATTAAACTATGCCGGATATCGTCAAGAAAAAGTATGCCTCGAGTCTGACACAAATTATGAAAGTCATAATAGGAAAATACCTGGATAAGGCTCCTATCTAGTATTGCATTGGCAGGTTTTTACTCTGTTTTTATATGAAATGGAAAGAACTAGCCATTTTAATAACAGAACATCTTAAACAATCTTCTGAATATACACTCAAGGTCTTATGGTACACTTGTCACAATTTGATTGATTAAATCGATTAGCGACAAATTGATTTCGCAAGATACCTGACTGGTAACTATTAGTAGGCACTTAGAGCCTATCAGCCGTCCTGTCATTCTGATTTCCATAAACTAATGGACGTCATTTTCTTCATTAATCTAAGAGAGAACCAATCTGCTTTTACTCAACATTCTGACTAGTGGAGCGATAAAATATAGAAAATAGCTAAATAGTTCAAAAAGGCTAAAGTAGTAAACGAAGATATGCGTTTGTAGACAACTATGGACATTCTAAGAAACTGGAAAGTGCTATTAAGTGGTAAAAAAAGTTCTGAATTTTGGAAAAAACATCTTCGCAAATTCCTTCTTTTTCTTTAAGGCAGACTAGATGATATATCTGATAACTAGCAAAATCGTTAATTTTTGAGAATATTTTTGAACCTAATGGAGATGCCTGAAGTGCAACAAATTCTGCAAGCTGATAGTCAGCACTATTTGTCAGGATTGCTTCAGAAAATGAGATGTAATCCTGACAAAGAAGGACATTTATTCAATCAACAGTCCTATAAAATACTAAGTAAAGATATGAGTATATAGATGAAAAACTTTATGATGTACTTATCGGCAAAATTAAAAAGTAGGGCGAAAAAAGTGCAGCTGAGAAAAGATTTCAAGATCTTCTTGAAAAATTCTGCAATCATTACTTTGCGATCGTGATCGAATAGTCTAACTACGTATTTTTGGACTGTATTTGTGAACAGCCGATTCAACTGGACATAAAAATTGCCACGAACATCTTACGAGTAATCAGCAATAAGCACATTTCAAAGAAAATATAGGCTCGTGCTTTGCTGATAATTTCGAAAGTGTTAAGTGCATCTGCCGCTTCGTTGTAGTGGACTTAGCAGATGTTAAGTCAGTGTTTGAATTCTTTCTTAGCTATTTTAGGTCAAAAGATGGCAGACCCTTTGGTAGGAGATTTAAGAATAGCTTTCGCAAAGTTATCTTTGCAGTTAGCAGTGCAATGCAAGTGGTAAGAAGAGAGTAAAACGATGTCAATTTTTAAGATGTGCTAAGAGTTTTAAAAAAGCAATAGCAAGGACACTAGTGCTACTGTTATTGATATACTGGCGATCCTAGTCAAAAAATTCAATTTTGCCAAAAATAATATGCATAAGCTATAGCCTTTACTCAAGGATATTCATCGTAAGGTAATTTTCTAAAATAAACAAATAAAGTCTTTTGTGAGTCTCATTCTGAGCATATATCAGGTAAACTCACAGTGGTACAGTCAAGCTCTGCACTACATCCAGACTGCCACAAGCAAGAATCAGTCCTTGCTGGCTCCTCTTTATTTTTTTCAAACCCAAATAATCGTAAATGGTTCAAGCATGTTCGGAACTAAGTAGAAAGACGTACTGTTCATGATCTTATAAGATGCTGCAAAGGTACCTATTGGCACTCCTAATCCCAAACTATCCATCTTCTAGGTATTTTTTCTTAAACAGCCTCACTAAGAAAACCTAAAAACACTCAAAGAACTCGACTCAAAATTACTCAAATTGCTCATGTTTTTCTTCGAGTAAAGAAATTTTGTTGCCTTGTCAGACGTAGCCTCTCAGATTCTCCCAGCAGCTGGCGGTTTTCCCTATTTAGCATAGCTCGACTCTTATCGCTTTGTCCGTTAAAAAAGTTTTTAAATCTTAGGACGCAGTTTTTAAAAAAAAACTAGTCTGGGTGTATGCAACATCTTTTCCAAAATAATTTTGCGATCGCTTTAGCCGATTAAAACAATTCGCATTTTGAGGCAAGATTAATTTTTGTAGTATTTATACTGGGGACTTAATGATTTCTGCAGTAAATAAAAAAAATATACCTTGCAGTTTATATCGACTCTTCTTGTTTTTAAATTGTTTGAAGTCGACTCTTAGGCGTTGCCGGATCCAATAAAAATGAGATAGTTTACTACTTTGTTCAAGAATGTGGGCTGGTGGTAGTAGTCAGGCTACGAACTGCAAATTCAGCCCCTAGAACTGTAAGAAACATGGATTTTGCCAGAGTTTAAAGTATACCAGTAAGATTGCTCGATTAATTTCTACAAAAACTATTTCTCTGAATATTTTACAAAGAAAAACATAAAATTAAAAGAACTTTAGTAAATACAACATGTATAAGATGATTTTTGATTTCATTTTATAGTTATAAATATAAATTTGAATGATTGCCTATATTTATTTTATAAAATAAAGCTTATTGTTAAGATGATGGTCAAATCATTCCATAGGCCCTTTTAATCTGACTATCACTGCAGTGATGTCATCACGACTGTAGCTAACTTTTTGCCAAACATCACTAGCTATTTTGATTAATCTTTCACCTGCCGTCTACAAATCGTTCTTTTCGAAGTAAGGAATCACTATTCGCATGACTTACTCATTCTACAAGTACTCCCATACTCCGTCTGAAGCTATCACAATAAACATGTCCTAGGTAGTACGCTCGAACTATAGCACTTATGGCACTCCCATAGTTCCTGCTTTTATGCCTGCCTTGTCGCCAAAAGAGCGGGTCATTGCGAGTCCAGGCATAGAAATTTACTTCATCCATACCCTAAGAGGTCCAAGCTACTATCCCTTTTAGTTGGTTTGCGCAAATATTCTGCCTCCGAAAGCTAAAATACGTTCCTTTTAATCCGGTCTATCCGGCTTCTGATCAGAGGACAATGGGACACATTACCATTAAGAGTGTGGATCATTTGCTTGAAATAGATTTGTGAGTAGCTTATGCTGTTAAGGTTTTGGATTAAGTGAATCAGAAGGTACCTATTTTTTGTGTTTTTTGGCTAATATTGCTCTGGAGTCACCTACATTAAAAGATACTATTAAATTTTAGTATAGAACTATAACGATGACAGTTGATCCACTAAGCTCAGTGTTTATATGACTTTCCAACAGATCTTTGTTGGTTTTCTCCATGCTTTGCAAAACTATTGCATTCATATCTTAGCAACTTGGTTTTACGCTCTCTTTTTTCAAAGAGCTTTTCAGGTTTTCTCTTTATTACACACAAACTTACGAATCAGATGCATCTTGATGAAAGCTGAAACATGATGACCGTTCATTCCGTGGCCATCGCACACACTGAAAAGTTTTAGCCCCCAGTTGAGCTTTACTTAAGCTATTCCGATGTCCTGGTTTACCTTGGGCTGCTTCCCACTTGTACCTGCTTTGGTCTTAATAATAAAACTAACAGAATTAGATAAAAAAATCGGTTAGAGTTATCTGTGTTTGGGATTGATTTAGAGCGTGGCTGAGTAGGAACCAGAAGATGGTTTCTAAAAATTTCTCATCTTTTTATTATTAGTCAATATTTTTTCAGTTATTCGCGTTTCCTGAATAGGAAAACTAATAGTGTTTGACTACTTAGGTTTGCCTGCAGTCACTAACTTTGGCAACACTAAAGTGTTTGCTTTCTGAAATCTTTTCTGCTATATAGATTCGTGCTAATTGGGTCGATTTCGCTATAGCTCAGGAGTTGGAGTGCTCAACTAGCTCGGATGAGGTGTGATGGAAAGTCTGTTGACCTATTTCTATTTTTTTTGTAAATTTGGAATGACTTCTGAATAAAATTTTAATTACTTTGAAGGTAAGGACTTTTCTTGTTGTACTTGTCGAGTGAAGAAAAAGTTATTTTTTTGAGAGACCCTTGCTGATTGTCTTTAGAGATGAGGTCAAAGTGGCCATAGATCCTCATGACTTCCTTCATCAAATGTATAACTATTACAAATAAAATACCTTAATAAAAAAATTACACTGT
>Ga0169931_10004566_pt1 | contig 21484 bp, 16 predicted proteins | sample Kivu_15m_20L_FD_129675 | JGI IMG/M metagenome (GOLD analysis project Ga0169931, IMG submission 129675) | Freshwater microbial communities from Lake Kivu, Western Province, Rwanda to study Microbial Dark Matter (Phase II) - Kivu_15m_20L... | ecosystem: Environmental > Aquatic > Freshwater > Lake... | reverse complement strand
CGTAGTGCGCGAGCGCGTCCTGCAGCCGGCCAAGCGCCTGCAGCACGTTGCCGAGGTTGTAGTGCGCGTCCGGGAAGTCGGGCGCGAGCGCGACCGCGCGGCGCTGGGCGGCCGCCGCGTCCTCCAGGCGCCCGAGCCGGCGCAGCACCACGCCGAGGTTGGTGTGCGTGCGGGCGTCGTCCGGGCGCGCCTGCGCGGCGCGCTCCAGCGCCGCGAGCGCCGCGTGCCAGTCGCCGCGGGCCGCGGCCGCCATGCCCTGCGCGCGCGGATCGCCCTGCGGCCCCCGCGCGGCCTCGGCCGCCGCCCGCGTCGCACCCGCCGGCCCGGTGTCTGCGGCCGTGACGTCGATCGCGGCCGGCGGCTCGCCGGCGCACGCGCGCGCATGCATCGCCGCGTAGGCGCGCTCCAGCGAACGCGTGAAGCGCGCCGCGTCGAACAGCGGCGAGGCGGCACGGGCGTGCTCGAGCCGCGCGCGGATCGCCGCGCGCCGCGCCGGATCGTGCGCGAGCGCCACCGCGCGGTCCTCGTAGTCCTGAGCGTCGGTGGCGATCAGCTCGGGCAGCCCCGCGGCGGTCAGCACGCTCGCGGCCACCCGCGCGCTGAACGCGCGCCCGGCGCAGGTCAGCACCGGCAGGCCGGCCCACAGCGCGTCGCTCGCGGTCGTGCCCGCGTTGTACGGCGCGGTGTCCAGGAACAGGTCGGCGCAGCGATAGCGCGCCAGGTACTCGGGCAGCGGCAGCCGCTCGCCGAACACCAGCCGCGCGGGATCGACGCCGCGCGCGGCGGCCTGCACGCGCAGCCGCGCCGCCGCCTCCGGGCGATCGGCGTAGAGGAACAGCACGCTTTCGGGCACGCGCACGAGGATGCGCATCCAGCGGTCGAACACCTCGGGCGTGAACTTGTACAGGTTGCTGAAGCAGCAGAAGACCACGCCCCGCTCGGGCAGCCCGAGTGCGGCGCGCGTGAACTCGCGCGGCGCGAGCGCGCGGTGCGCGTCGCTCACCTGGTACGACGGCAGGCGGACCACCCGTTCACGGTAGTGCGCGCGCGCCGCGTCGTCCGGCACGATCACGTGATCGGCGATCAGGTAGTCGATGAAGCTCGCGCCCATCGTGCCGAGGAAGCCCAGGTACGAGGCCTGCACCGGCGCGGCGCGGCGCGCGAAGATGCCGGTGCGGCTGTTCAGCGTGAAGCCGCCCAGGTCGATCGCGACGTCGATGCCGATCTCGCGCGCCGCGCGGGCGACCTCCAGGTCGCTCAGCCCGCGCACGTCGACGAACCGGTCGACCGCGGCGACCACGCGGCGGCGCATCGGATCGTCCGGCGGCGAGGAACCGAACGAGAACGCCACCACCTCGAAGGCCGCGCGGTCGTGCTGCTCGAGGATGCCGGCGACCAGGTGCGCGACCGGGTGGTCGTGGAAGTCCGCGGAGAAGTAGCCGACGCGGATGCGCGCGCCGGCGGCGCGCGGCGCGATCGGCCCGAGCGTGTCGTCGGGCGGATGACGCGCGTCGGCCCAGGCCTGCGCGGCGCGGCGCTGCACCGCCGGGTCGTCGAGCATCCCCATGATCGCGAGCGGCGTGGCCAGGGGCTCGCCGCGCGCCAGTCCGTCGGCGAGCGCGCGGCGCGCCGCGTCCAGCGCGCGCCAGTCGCAGGCGCGCATCCGGGTGTGCAGCCACTGGCCGGTGACGAACGGCTGCGACGGGCGCAGCCGCAGGAAGGCCTCGTAGTCGGCGATCGCCGCGTCGAGCTCGCCCTTCTCGGCCCGCGCGTTGGCCCGTCCGAGCAGAGACTCCGCGTGCGTCGGCTCGAGCGCGAGCGCGCGGTCGTAGCGGGTGATCGCGCCGTCCAGGCGGCGCAGGTCCTGCAGCGCGTTGCCCATCGCGCACCAGGCGTCGGCGCGGTCCGGCCGCCGCCGCAGCAGGTCGGACACGGCGCGCAGCGCGTCGTCGTGCCGGCGCAGACCGGCGAGCACCCGCGACCGGTTCAGCTGCGCGTCCGCGTCGTCCGGATCGACCGCCAGCGCCCGCTCGTAGCTGGCGAGCGCCTGCTCCGGCCGGCCGAGCTCGAGCAGCGCGTTGCCGCGGTTGTTCCACGCGACCGCGCGCCGCGGGTCGGCCGCGAGCAGCCGGTCGAACGCGGCGAGCGCCTCGGCGTGGCGGTGGGCGGCCGCGAGCGCGTTGCCCAGCCCGAAGCGCAGCCCGGCGTCGTCCGGGCGGCTGGCGAGCGCGGCGCGGTATCCGGCGAGCGCCTCGTCGGCGCGCTGCAGCCGCAGCAGCGCGAGGCAGCGGTTGGATGCCGCGTCCGCGTGCCCGGGGCGGGCGCGCAGCACCGCGTCGTACTCGGCCAGGGCGGCGTCGGTCTGGCCGAGTTCGAGCAGCGCGTTGCCCAGGTTGTAGCGCGTGTCGATCCGTCCCGGCTCGAGCGCGAGCGCGCACCGGTGGGCCTGGATCGCGTCCCGCAGCCGGCCCAGGCGGCGCAGCACCACGCCGTGATGCGCGTGCAGCGACGCGTCGGCAGGCGCCGCGGCGAGTGCGCGCACGAGCAGCGCCGACGCCTCGGGCCAGCGCTGTCGCGCGCCGGCCTCGAGCGCGGCGCGGCGCAGCGCGGCGACCTCGCTGCGCGCCGCCGCGACGTCCGGTACGACCGCGAGGGCCGCGCCCTGCGCGGTGGCGGCGTCCGACCGGTCGCGCATCGCCGGGGCCGCGCGGATCAGCGCGTCCGCGTGCCGAAGCACTCGGCGCCGAAACGCATCGCGCGCATCGTCGGCGTCCAGCCCTGCTCGGGCAGCCCCGCCTTGCGGCGCAGCTGGCGCACGAACAGGCGCGCATCGGGCAGCGAGCGCCACACGCTCGGCAGGAACAGCGCGCTGCGCTCGCCGTCGGCCAGGATCAGCCCGTCCACGTCCGGCCGCAGCTGCTCAATCAGCCGCGCCTCGGAATCGGCCGGAATCGGTCGCGGATGCGACAGCACCGACACCGACACCTGCAGCCGGTCGATCTCGTCGGGCGCCAGCGGCGCGAACCGCGGATCGGCATACGCCGCCTTGCGGGCGTTGACCGCGACGTCCTCGAGCAGCGGGCGGTGCGGCCGCAGCGAGCCGATGCAGCCGCGCAGCCGGCCGTCGATCTCCAGCGTCACGAAGGTGTTGCGCTGCGCGCGCAGCAGCGCCGCATCGGCTGGGGCGAGTGCAGGCCCGCCGCCGGCGGCGTCGACCGGGGTCGGCGCGCCCGATCGGTCCGCCGCGCCCGTGACGTCCGCCGCGCTCGCCCCGAGCGGCGCGCCCGATCGGTCCGCCGCAACGCCTCCCGCGCCGCCTGCCGGCGCCTCGTGCAGCGCCGCGCGCGCGGTCCCGATCAGCCGCGCGCGCACCGCCTCGGGCAGCCGCGCGGCGTGCGCGTACTCGAACGCGTAGGTGCCGTAGCCGACCACCCGCGAGCGCTCGCCGATGGTGTCGCCCGAGCTGCGCACGTCCAGCGCGGTGATCCGCAGATCGCGCAGCCGGGCGTGGCCGATCAGCGCGCGCACCGCGAGGTGGCCGCAGGCCTCGCGCGAGCCGATCCGCTCGGGCGCGGCGCGCTCGATCATCGCGGTGGTGCCCGCGTCCAGCGCCCGCGCGGTGTCGTGGTCGTGGAAGTGCGACAGGTCCGAGGAGACCACGATCGCGGTCTCCGGACCGCCCCAGAGCGCGTCCATCAGCCGGGCCACCGAGGCCGGCTGCGCGCGCCCCACCAGCACCGGCAGCACGGCCACGTCGCCGAGCGCGCGCTGCACGAAGGGCAGCTGCACCTCGAGGCTGTGTTCGCGCAGGAACGGCGCGTCGATCGCCTGCACGTCCGGACAGCGCAGCGCGGCGGCCATCGCGTCGGCGTCGGTGGCCAGGCGCCCGAGCGGGGTCTGCCAGCGGGTGACCGCGAGCACCGCCATGCCCTCGAAGGCCATCCGGTGGGCGGGGCCGAACAGCACCACGCGCCGGATCTCGCCTCGCCGCCGCGCGAGCAGCGACCAGCCGCGCGCGGCGATCTCCCCGCTGAAGCGATACCCGGCGTGCGGCACGATCAACGCCTTGGGCGACACCGCGTCGCGCGGCGAACCCGCGAGCACGCCGTCCAGCAGCCCGGCGAGGGCGTCGGGTTGGCCGGGGTAGAACGTGCCGGCGACGTCTGGCAGCTTGATGCGATGACCCATACGGACATCTTAGGATCGCGGGTCGCTGTCGCCGGCGCCGACCGGAGCGTCGCGGCGACCGCCGGTCCGGCCGTCACCCCCACGCCGCAGGCCGCGGCCGCCGCGCCCGACGCCCTGTTCGCGCTCGACGGCGTTGCGACCACCCACTGGAGCCGGCTGCCCGACGGGCGCGTGCAGTGCGACGTCTGCCCGCGCGAGTGCCGGCTGCGCCCCGGCCAGCGCGGCCTGTGCTTCGTGCGCGGCGCGGGCGCCGACGGCGTCGTGCTCACCGGCTGGGGGCGCGCCTCCGGCTTCTGCGTCGACCCGATCGAGAAGAAGCCGCTCGCGCACTTCCTGCCGGGCACCGCGGTGCTGTCGTTCGGCACCGCGGGCTGCAACCTCGCCTGCGACTTCTGCCAGAACTGGGACATCTCGAAGGCCCGCGCGATGGACCGGCTGATGGATTCGGCCGAACCGGACGGCATCGCCGAGGCCGCGCTGCGCGCCGGCGCCCGCTCGGTCGCGTTCACCTACAACGACCCGGTGATCTTCCTGGAGTGGGCGCGGGAGGTGGCGCGCGTGTGCCGCGCGCGCGGGCTGCGCACGGTGGCGGTGACCGCGGGCTACGTGAAGCCCGCCGCACGCGCCGAGTTCTTCGCGGAGATGGACGCGGCCAACGTCGACCTCAAGGCGTTCAGCGAGCGCTTCTACCGCGAGCGCGCCAAGGGGGCGCTGCAGCCGGTGCTCGACACGCTGGTCCACCTCGCCCGCGACACGCAGGTGTGGCTCGAGATCACCACGCTGCTGATCCCCGGCGAGAACGACTCGGACGACGAGCTCGACGCGATGACCCGCTGGCTGGCCGCCCAGGTCGGCGCGGACGTGCCGCTGCACTTCAGCGCCTTCCATCCGGACCATCGGATGCTGAGCACGCCGCGCACCCCGCACGCCACGCTGGCGCGGGCGCGATCGATCGCGCTGCGCAACGGGCTGCGCCACGTCTACGTCGGCAACGTCCGCGACCCGCAGCGCCAGACCACCTACTGCCCGTGCTGCGGCGAGCCCGTGATCGGCCGCGACTGGCACGCGATCACGTCGTGGCGGATGGGCGCACCCGGCCGTTGCGCGGCCTGCGGCACGCCGATCGCCGGCGTGTTCGAGGACCGCCCGGGCGCATGGGGACGCAAGCGGGTGCCGGTCCGGCTCGCCCGGGCCGACCGCACCGGGACCGATCCGCCCGTGGCCGACCGGCCCGCGGCGGCCTGAACGCCGAATCGACGAGGCCCGTGATGGACGACTCGAACGATCCCGCCGCGCCTCCCATGCCGGCCTACCGGGTGCTTCGCCCCGGCGACCCGGCGCCCGCCGTGCGCTGCGCGAGCAGCCTGGGCGAACCCCTGTCGCTCGACATCCTCGGCGGTCGCTATCTGGTGCTGTGCGTGTTCGTCACCACCCGGGACACCGAGGGCGCGAGCATGCTCGCCCGCGGCCGGGGCTGCGTCGACCGGCTGGAGCGTCGCGACGTCGGCTTCGTGGGGCTGGGCTTCGACGCCGCGGACCTCGCGGCGGGCCGGCTCGCGCCGATCGCGGGAAGGCACCCCGTGCTCGTCGATGCGAGCGGCGAATCGGGGCAGTCCTTCGGCGCGCTGCCGATGGGTCCGCCCGCCCGGGGCGCCACGGTCGCACGCCGGGTCTGGTACGTGATCGACCCGGACATGCGGATCCGCGAGGTGGTCGACGGCGCGTCCGACGCGGCGCTCGAACGCCTGCGTGCGCTGCTGCAGGCGCTGCCCGAGTCCGAGCGGTTCGCAGGCGAGCCGGTGCCGGCGCCCGTGCTGGTGCTGCCGCGGGTCCTGGAGCCCGAGATCTGCCGGGATCTGATCGCACGCTACGAGCGCGCCGGAGGCACGCCCAGCGGCTTCATGGTCGAGCGCCAGGGCGTCACGATCGGCCGCAACGATCCGAACCACAAGGTGCGCTCGGACCACACGATCGAGGACGAGGCGATGCGCCTTCTGCTGCAGCGGCGCATCAAGGCCAAGGTCATGCCGCAGATCGAGAAGGTGCATCACTTCCGCTGCACCCGGATGGAGCGCTACATCGTCGCGTGCTACGACGCCGCCCACGGCGGGCACTTCCGCGCCCACCGCGACAACACGACCCGGGGCACCGCGCACCGCCGCTTCGCGGTCTCGCTCAACCTCAACGACGACTACGAGGGCGGGACGATCCACTTCCCCGAGTACGGGCCGCGGGGCTACCGGATCGGGACGGGCGGCGCGGTGGTGTTCTCCTGCTCGCTGCTGCACGCGGTGGCGCGCGTGACGCGGGGCCGCCGGTTCGCGTTCCTGCCGTTCCTGTACGACGACGCCGCCGCGCTGATCCGCGAGCGCAACGACGCGTTCCTGCACGAATCGGTCGGTGCGTACCGCGGGGGAGCGACCGCGCAGGCGAGCCGGGACGCGGCCTAGCCGACCCGCGGCCGGCACGGCCCTCCGGCGGGGGAAGCCCCGCGGGGAAACGGCGCGCGCCCGCTTGACCTGTCATGACAGGCTCTCTACGATCCGCGAACCTCGGCCGCCGGTCGAGGCGATCCGAGACCCGCGACGGCGCGCCACGACGCGCCCCCTTGGAGGAGACATGACTTCGCAGCTTCGCGCCGGTCACCGGCGCCTCGTCCTCAAGGCCGGCGCCGCGGCCGCGCTCGCGGCCACCGGCGGACTCGCATCCGCGCAGGCCTTCCCCGGCGGCCGGCCGGTCCGGCTCGTGCTGCCCAGCGGCGCCGGCGGTGGCGCCGACATCTTCGCGCGCTTCATGGCCGAGTGGCTCGCCCGCGAGTGGAACACCAACCTGATCGTCGACAACAAGCCCGGCGCCAACGGGCTGCTCGCCGCGCAGGAGGTCGCGCGCGCGGCGCCCGACGGCACGACGCTGCTGGTGTCGTTCGCCGCCGCCACGGTCGCCAACAAGCTGCTGATGGCCAAGCCGCCGATCGACCCGCTGTTCGACTTCGCCCCGATCGCCCGCATCGGCGGCAACGGCGGCAACGTGATCGTCGTGAACCCGTCGGTGCCGGCGAAGTCGATCCGCGAGCTGATCGAGTGGTCGAAGACCCAACCGGACCTCAGCTACTCGTCCTGGGGCATCGGCTCGGGCGGCCACCTGGTGATGGAGTGGCTCAAGCAGCAGACCGGCATGAAGATCAACCACGTGCCGTACAAGACCGTCGCGCAGCAGCCGCCGGACATCATCTCGGGCGTGGTCAAGGTGGGCTTCATCGACGCCGGCACGCCGCTGCCTCACATCCGCGGCGGCCGCATGCGCGCGCTCGCGGTGTCCTCGCAGGTTCGGCTGCCGCAGCTGCCCGACGTGCCGACGCTGGTCGAGGAGGGCTTCAAGCTCGAGGCCTACCCGTGGTACGGGATCTTCGGGCCGAAGGCCATGCCGCGCCCGCTCGCCGAGCAGATCAACGCGACGCTCAACCGCTGGATGGCGCTGCCCGAGGCGCGGGCGTTCTTCGCCGAGAAGCAGAACACGCCCGCGCCGATCCCGATCTCGGTGGCCGACTTCGAGCGGCAGATCCAGGCCGACCTGGTCAGCTGGAAGGCGCTGATCGACGCGGCCGGGCTCAAGCCGGAGTAGGCGACGCGCAGGCTAGCGGCTGAGCGCCTGCAGCCGCCCCTGCGCGAAGCGCGCCGGCTCGCCCCCGGCGCCCGAGCGCAGGAACGCCGCGTAGTGCTCGGCCGCGCGCCGGCGGTCGCCGGTGCCCTCCAGGCTCACGCCCTTCAGGAACGAGATGCCCGGGTCGCCCGGCAGCAGCCGGTCGAACCGGTCGAAGGCGTCGAACGCAGCCGCCGGGTTCTTGCCCTGCAGGTGCAGCGAGCCCGCGAGCTTGTGCGCCTGCGCCTCCTGCGGGTACACGTTGCGTGCGGTCTCGGCGTAGCGCTGCGCGTCGCCGCGCCGGTTCTGCGCGGCGAGGCAGCGCGCCATCAGCACGTTGGACGCGTAGTCGCGCGGCGCGTGGCGCAGCGCGGCGGCGAAACGCTCCTCGGCCTGCGGCAGCCGCTTGCCCGCCATCTCGACCTCGCCCTGCTTGCAGGCCTCGATCGCGGGCGCGATCCGGCGCAGCCCCGCGGTGCCGTCCATGTAGCGCTCGCGCCCGTCGGGGGCGCGCAGGCTCGCCGCGTAGCGCGTCTCGGCGAGCCGTCGCGCGTTGTCGACGCGCTCGCTGCTCATCGGGTGCGACGAGAACATCGTCTGCAGCAGCGAGGGCGCGGACTTCTCCTGGCGCACCAGCATGCCGTGCAGGTCGGTCATGCCGCTGGCCGGATAGCCGCCCTTCACCATGTAGTCCTGGCCGAGCGCGTCGGCCTCGCGCTCGTTGTCGCGCGAGTACGAGGACAGCAGTGCGCTCGCGCCGATCTGGCCGCCGACCGCGGCGAGCCCGCCCCAGCCGCTGTCGGCGGCCGCCACCGCGAGCCCGATCACCGCGGCCTGCGCGACCATGGCCTGGCCCTGGCGCTGCGCGGCGTGGCGCGCGTTCACGTGGCCGAGCTCGTGGCCGAGCAGCGCGGCGAGTTCGGCCTCGTCCTGCATCTCGGTCATGATCCCGCGGGTGACGCCCATCGCGCCGCCCGGAAACGTGTACGCGTTCACGTAGTTGGCGTTCAGCACGCGGTACGAGTAGGGCATCGTGGGCCGCTGGGTCAGCGCCTGCATGCGCGTGCCCACGTCGACCACGTACCGGTTCAGCCCGTCGTCCTGCACCGCGCCCAGATCCTTCGAGAACTGGTGCGGGGCGGCCTGCTTGTCGACCGCGCGCTCCTGCTCCTCGCTCATGCCGACCAGGATCGTGCGCCCGGTCACCGGCGAGGTCGCGCAGCCCGACAGGCTCGCGCTCGCGGCGGCACCCGCCGACGCGGCGAACAGCCAGAGCGCGTCGCGCCGGGTGACTCGGTTGCGGGTCACGCGGACGGCGAGACCGGGGGGCGGGGCGGACGGCATGGGATCTCCTGCAAAGCGCGGCCGGGCGGGCCGCAGGATACCGGGGACCGGGCCGGCCGTGGGCGCACGCCCGAGCGCGTCGGGGTCGATTCGCCACGCCGCCGGTGGTATACCCCGGCCGTGCCGGCCCTGGCGCGACCCACCCGGGGTCCGCGGGCGGTGCGCCTGGAGCGTCCTTGCCGAGTCCCCGCCCCGTCCCCGCCGCCGCGACCGTCGTCGCCTCGGCGCTCGCCGCCTGCCCGGCGCTCGCTCAGGACGCCGCCGAGCTGGCGAAGAAGCTGTCCAACCCGGTCGCCGCACTGGTCAGCGTGCCGCTGCAGCTGAACCACGACGGCGACCTCGGCGCCGCCCGCGACGGCGCGAAGTGGACGCTGAACGTGCAGCCCGTGGTGCCGTTCGCACTGAACCTGGACTGGAACCTGATCTCGCGCACGATCCTGCCGCTCGCGACGCAGTCGGACGTGCTGCCCGGCGGCGGCCGCCAGTCCGGGCTGGGCGACGTGGTGCAGAGCCTGTTCCTGTCGCCGAAGGCGCCGACCGCGGGCGGCTGGATCTGGGGCGCCGGACCGGTGTTCCTCGTGCCCACCGCAACCGACGACGCGCTGGGCGCCGGCCGGTGGGCCGCGGGCCCGACCGCGGTCCTGCTCAAGCAGGCGCACGGATGGACCTACGGGGCGCTCGCCAATCACCTGTGGTCCTTCGGCGGCGGGTCGCGACCGGACGTCGACGCTACCTTCCTGCAGCCCTTCGTCAGCTACACCACGCCGGATGCGTGGACCTACACGCTCAACACCGAGAGCACCTACGACTGGGAACGCCGCCGATGGTCGGTGCCGGTCAACCTGATCGCGTCCAAGGTGACGAACGTCGGCGGCCAGCTCGTCAGCTTCGGCGGCGGGGTGCGCTATTGGGCGGAGTCGCCCGACGGCGGCCCGCAGGGCTGGGGCCTGCGACTGGTCGTGACGCTGCTCTTCCCCCGCTGATCGGCGCGCACGACGGCGACTCGTACGACCCAACATCAAGGGTGAATGCGATGACTGCACGAAACGAGCGGACGGGATCCGAATGGACGGGCGGGCTGGCCCCGATGCCGGCCTGGGTGACCGGAGAGGGCGATCCCTATCGTCCCGAGATGCTGATGTGGCTGAACGCCGAGGGTCTGGTGGTCGGCCACGCCGTGGGCCGGCCCGGCGAACTGCTCGGTGACGCCTGCGAGAGCCTGCGCAACGCGATCGAGCGCCCCATGGCGGGCACCGCGCAGTCTCCGCAGCGCGTGAGGGTCGCGTCGCCGGCGCTCGCCGAAGCCTTGCGGGCGGGGTACCCCGGGATGGAGGTCGTCTGCGCGCCGACACCCGAGTTCGACGACGTGCTCCAGGCGATGCGCGAGTCGATGGATCCGCAGCCCGACGACGAGCAGTCCTACCTGTCGCCCGGTGTCGATCCCGAGGCGGTCGCCGCGTTCTTTCGCGCCGCGGCAACGCTGTACCGGGCCAAACCCTGGGCGATCGTGCCGAGCGATCAGAGCCTGATCTCGGTCACCATCGAGCAGTTCGGCCTGACCGATGCGGTGCTGTCCGTCATCGGGCAGATGGGACAGAGCCTGGGATTCGTCCTGTTCTCCGGCATCGACGACTACCTGAGCTTCGTGGCGGCCTCCGATGCGATCGAGCGTGGACTCGAGCCGACGCTGCCGACGCACTTCGCACTGAACTTCGAGCGCAAGGCCGAGCTGAGCGCGGGCCTGCGCAACGAGATCGCCGAGTTCGGCTGGGACGTCGCCGGACCACGAGCGTATCCGTGGCTCGTTCCGGTGGATAAGGACCTCCTCGTGCGCCCGCTGACGGCCGACGACCTCACGATCGCCGAGGTCCTCGCGCTCGCGCTCGTGAGGCTGCTCGGGGAGAAGCGGGCACTGCTCGCCGCGTGGAACGGCAGCGAGGCCGTCACGCGCTCGCTGCGCGTCCCAGCCCATGGCGGCGACGTCGCCGTGACGCTTCGCGTGCCGCACGGACGAACCCCCGACGAGACCTGGAATCGGATCGGATGACGCGGCGGCTTGCGTTCGCGGAGCACGCGGTCACCGCGTCGTGATCGGAACCGTCGGCGATCAGGCCTCGCCCAGCGCGCTCAGCGGGCCCGACTCGAGGTGCGCGAGCATCAGACCGAGCGCTTGGGCATTGCGGGCGTCCGTGGCCGAGCCCAGCGCGTCGAGCAGCACGTCGCGCAGCTCGGCGCTGCTCACCCGCTCCATGTCCCAGGCGGGGAACACGCGCTCGCGGACCTCCTCGCTCTCGCTCAGCGGCGTGAAGTCCAGATGCCGCGCGTCCGCCCTGATCCGCTGCAGCAGGGCCGACATCGTGTCGCGCGGCCCTTCGATCCACTGGAAGAACAGCCCGCTGCCGAACACGAGCAGCCCCGTGATGTCGCGCTCGGGGTTGCTGCGCCGCGAGGTCTCGACGATACGGTCCACCTCGGCGTCGTCGACCCCGGCGGCGGCGCGGCTGCAGTAGACCATCTGGTAGAGCAGCGGCAGCGCGGGGTCGCCGGGCGCGTCGTCGTGCTCGGGGCTCGTCGGGCTCATGGGCGCAGGTCTCCTGAAGGCGCCGCGCGGGTCGGTCCGCGCGGCGCACCGTGCAGGGTACCGCGTGGGCGGAGGTCGAGCGCCACCCGCTTGAACCGCTCGAAACGATCGGTCACGCGCCTGGCCTGCGACCGCGACGCTGCCGTGACCCGAGGTGGCCGGCGCGCGCGCCGGCGCCCGCTCAGGCCGCCAGCCGCCGCTGCAGCGCCGCCTTGGTGTCGGTGAGGTGGTGCGGCAGACCGTGCGCTAGCGTGCGGAACAGCTCGTCGTGCAGCTCGAACTCGCGTCGCCACTGCGCGGCATCGATCGAGGTGATCCGCTCGAAGTCGCCGCGGCCGAACTCCAGGCCGCGCCAGTCCAGGTCCTCGTAGCGGGGGCTCACGCCGAAGACGTGCTCGACGCCGCCGGCGGTGCCCTCGATGCGGCCGATCATCCACTGCAGCACGCGCATGTTCTCGCTGTAGCCCGGCCAGACGAAGCGGCCCTGCTCGTCGGTGCGGAACCAGTTCACGCAGAAGATCGCCGGCAGCCTCGCGCGCGCGACCTGCAGCCGGTGGCCGAGGTCGAGCCAGTGGCGGAAGTAGTCGGCCATGTTGTAGCCGCAGAACGGCAGCATCGCGAACGGGTCGCGGCGCACCACGCCCTGCGCGCCCGCCTGCGCGGCCGTGGTCTCGGACCCCATGGTCGCGGCCATGTACACGCCCTCGACCCAGTCGCGCGCCTGGGTGACCAGGGGCACCGTGGTCGAGCGCCGGCCGCCGAAGATGAACGCGTCGATCGGCACGCCGCGCGGATCGTCCCAGTGCGGGTCGATCACCGGGTTCTGCGATGCCGCCACGGTGAAGCGCGCGTTCGGGTGCGCGGCCTTGCGGCCGGCCCGGCCGTCGGCGGGCGTCCAGGGCTTGCCTTGCCAGTCGGTCAGGTGCTCGGGCGGCTGCTGGCTCATGCCCTCCCACCAGACGTCGCCGTCCTCGGTCAGCGCGACGTTCGTGAAGATCACGTTCTCGCGCAGCGACGCCATGCAGTTGAAGTTGGTCCGCTCGTTGGTGCCGGGCGCCACGCCGAAGTAGCCCGCCTCGGGGTTGATCGCGTACAGGCGGCCGTCGGCGCCCGGCTTGATCCAGGCGATGTCGTCGCCGATCGTCGTGACCTGCCAGCCGTCGAAGCCCCTGGGCGGGATCAGCATCGCGAAGTTGGTCTTGCCGCAGGCCGAGGGGAAGGCCGCGGCGACGTGGTACTTGCGACCGGCGGGCGAGGTCACGCCCAGGATCAGCATGTGCTCGGCGAGCCACCCGATGCCGCCGGCGGCGACGTCCTGCCGGCCCATGTTCGAGGCGATGCGCAGCGCGAAGCATTTCTTGCCGAGCAGCGCGTTGCCGCCGTAGCCCGAGCCGTACGACCAGATCTCGCGCGTCTCCGGGTAGTGGACGATGTACTTGGTCGCGTTGCAGGGCCAGGGCACGTCGGGCTGGTCGGCCGAGCGCGGCGCGCCCACCGAGTGCACGCACGGCACGAAGCCGCCGTCCTCGCCGAGGACCTCGTAGACCGCGCGGCCCATCCGGGTCATCGTGCGCATGCTGACGACCACGTACGGACTGTCGGTGATCTCGATGCCGACGTGCGCGATCGGCGAGCCGATCGGGCCCATCGAGAACGGGACCACGTACATCGTGCGCCCGCGCATGCAGCCGTCGAACAGCCCGGACAGCGTGCGGCGCATCTCGGCCGGATCCATCCAGTTGTTGGTCGGGCCGGCGTCCTCCCGGCGCTGCGAGCAGATGAAGGTGCGGTCCTCGACCCGAGCCACGTCCGTGGGGTCGGACCACGCGAGGTAGGAGTTCGGGCGCCGCGACGGGTTCAGTCGGCGCAGCGTGCCGGCGGCCACCATCTCGGCGCACAGCCGGTCGTACTCCTCGAGCGAGCCGTCGGCCCAGACCACCCGGTCCGGGCGGGTCAGCGCGGCGATCGCGGCGACCCAGTCGATCAGGCCCTGGTGCGCGACGTATCCGGGGGCGCTCGCACGGGCGTGGTTCGCCGAGGCGACATCCGCGTGGTTCATTCGATGCTCCGATCTGTTCGCTGGCGACCCCGCCGGGCGAGGCTCGGCCGGGCCCCGGGGGGTGGCGAGTGTACACCCGCCTCCGGCGTGGGCCGCCGACGGGCCAGGACGCCACTTGGGAAAGTGCCACAGCGCCCGGACGGCCGGAATGATCCACGTCACGCTCGGAGGGCACCCTGCCGGCCGACCCCTCAGCTCAGGTCCGCGGCCGCCCGCTGCGATCGACCCCGACGATGCCGCTCCCCGTCCCGCCCGCGCGCCCGATCCACCCGCCGCCCCGCGTCACGGCCGCGGGTGCGATCGACCCGCGCGGTCCGCTCGCCCTGCGCCGCCCGGGGGACCGCCGGTGAGGGCCGGACTGCGCGCGCTGCCGGCGACCGTGTGGATGCTGGGCGCGATCAGCTTCCTGAACGACGCGGCCTCCGATCTGGTCTATCCGCTGGTGCCGCTGTTCGTCGCCCAGGTGCTGCTCGCCGGCCCGAAGGCGCTCGGCCTGATCGAGGGGCTGGCCAACGCGACCGCGGCGCTGCTCAAGCTGGTCTCCGGGGCGCTGTACGACCGGTTCCCGCGCGCCAAGGGCTGGCTGGTCGCCGGCTACGGCCTGCCGGCGCTCGCCCGACCGCTGATCGCGTTCGCCACCGGCACGACCGTGCTCGCGCTGCTGCGCGTGGCCGACCGCGTGGGCAAGGGGCTGCGTTCCAGCCCGCGCGATGCGCTGCTCGCGCGCTCGGTCGAGCCCGGCCGGCGCGGACTGGCGTTCGGCGTGCACCGCGCGATGGACCACGCGGGCGCGGTGGTCGGGCCGCTGGCCGCGGCCGCGCTGCTCGGCTACGGCATGGGCCTGCGCGAGATCTTCCTGTGGACCGCGATCCCCGGGGCGCTGTGCGTCGCGCTCGCGCTGGCGGTGCGCGAGCCGCCGCTCGCGGCGCCCGCCGCGCAGCGCATCGACTGGCGCCCGGGCGCGCTGCCCCCGCGCTTTCGCGCGTACCTAGCGGTGGTCGCGCTGTTCACGCTGTCGCAGGCGAGCACGACGTTCCTGCTGCTGCGCGCCGTGCAGCTCGGCGTGCCCGCCGCGCAGGTCGCGCTGCTGTGGGCGGTGTCCTCGGGCACGGCGATGCTGCTGTCCGCGCCGCTGTCGGCGCTGTCGGACCGGGTGCCGCGGGTGCGGCTGATCGCCGGCGGCTGGATGCTGCACGCGCTGGTGTTCGGATGGGTCGGCGCGTCGGTGTCGACGCTCGCCGGCGTCGTCGCGCTGATGCTCCTGCACGGCGTGGTGGCCGCCGCGACCGAGGGCGCGGAGAAGGCGCTGGTCGCCGACCTCGTGCCTGCCGAGCGGCTGGGCACCGCGTTCGGCTGGTTCCATCTGGTGACCGGGCTGATGCTGGTGCCCGCCTCGCTCGGCTTCGGGCTGCTGTGGGAGGCGGGCGGCGCGCCGGTGGCGTTCGGCGCGGCCGGGGCGATCTCCGCGCTCGCGGCCGCGCTGCTCCTGCCGCTCGCGCGCGCCCGCGGCTAGGGCGTTGCGGTCGGATCGCGCTCGGCGCTGGCCGGCCGCGCGTCACGCGCCTTCGGCGGTGATCCCCTGTTCCTTCACCACGCGCGCGAAGACGTCGGCCTCGCGCTGCATCGCCGCGCGCAGCTCGGCCGGGCCGCCGCGCACCACCACCGCGCCCTGTGCGGCGGCGGCCTTCTCGGCCTCGGGAGACGCGAGCGACTGGCGCAGCGCGTCGGACACGCGCGCGACGAGCTCGGCCGGCATGCCCGGCGGACCGAGCGCGAACAGCGACGGGGCCACGTCAAAGCCCGGCACCGCGTCGGACAGCGGCGCCACGGCGTCGATGCCCGCGACCCGGTCGGGGCTCATCATCGCGAGCGCCTTCACGCGGCCGGCGCGCGCCTGGGCGATGCCGGCGGTGGCGCTCACCACGCCCAGCGGCAGCTGCCCGCCGGCCACGTCCGGGATGATCTGCGAGGCGCCGCGATACGGGATGTGCACGACGAACGTGCCGGTGCGTGCCTTGAAACTCTCGAAGCCCAGGTGGTGCACCGTGCCCACGCCCACGCTCGCGTACGAGTGGCGGCCCGGCGCCGCGCGCAGCGCCTGCACCAGCGTGCGCGGATCGACGGCCGGGAACTGGGGGTTCGCGATGATCATCAGCGGCACGCGGAACGCCTGCGACAGCGGCGTGAACGACGTGAACGGGTCGAGCGCCTGCGCGAGCCTGAGCGAGCGGGCGATCAGCACGGTGCTGTCGGCGAGGACCAGCGTGTAGCCGTCGGGCGCGGCGCGCGACACCGCCTCGGCGGCGATCAGTCCGCCGGCGCCCGCGCGGTTCTCGACCACGAACTGCTGGCGGGTCGCGTCGCTCATCCGCTGCGCGACCAGCCGCGCCATCGCGTCGACGCCGCCGCCGGGCGCGAAGCCCACGAGGATGCGGACCGGCCGCGACGGCCAGGCGGCGGGCTGCGCACGCAGCGGGGCGACGGCGGCGAACGTCGAGGCGGCGAGGAAGGTGCGTCGGTCCATTGGGGGGTCTCCATGGGGTGGGCGTGGCCCTCACTCAGGCCTCGACCCGGCCCTGCGACCGCGGGCTGCGGGCGCGCGGGGAGCAGTGTAGGGCAGGTGCGCTGCGACGCGGACCCGCCCGGTTACCATCGAGGTCTCCGCCCGCCCGCGCCGCACGACCATGCCCCTGCCCGACGCCCGCACGCTGCTGGAGGCCGCCGACCACGGGCGTTCGCTGCCGGAGCCTGCGCCCTCGGGTGCCGGCGTGGCCGAGGGCCTCGCCGTGCAGCGCGCGATCGCCGCGCTGAGGCATGCGCGCGGCGAGCGCGAGGCCGGCTGGAAGATCGGCTTCACGAACCGGTCGATCTGGCCGCTCTACGGGGTGCATCAGCCGATCCGCGGACCGGTGTGGGACACCACGCTGCATCTGCTCGACGCCCCGGCGGCCGAACTCAGCCTGGATGCGCTCGCCGAGCCGCGGCTCGAGCCCGAGATCGTGTTCGGACTGCGGACGTCGCCGCCGGCGGACGCGGACGCATCGACGCCGGCGCGCATCGGCGAGCTGCTCGCGTGCATCGACTGGGTCGCCCACGGCGTCGAGGTGGTCGCCAGCGTGTGGCCGGGCTGGCGCTTCGACGCCGCGCAGGCGATCGCCGCGCAGGCGCTGCACGGCGGGCTGTGGGTCGGGCCCCGAGTGCCGCTCGCCGCGCTGGGGGCCGATCCCGCGGGCGCGCTCGCCCGACTGCGTCTGGCGCTGTTCCTGGACGGCGCGCCGGTGGCCGAAGGCGTCGGCGCGAACGTGCTCGACGGGCCGGTGCAGGCGCTCGGCCACCTGGTGGCGGGGCTCGCCGGGCAGGGCGAGCGGCTCGCCGCGGGCGCGGTGGTCACCACCGGTACGCTGACCGACGCGCAGCCGTTGCGCCGGGGTCAGCGCTGGACCACGCGGATCGACGCGGTGCCGCTCGCCGGCCTGTCGCTGCGCACGGTCTGACCGGGCCCCGTCGGTGATCCCGCCCGGCGCGCACGACCCCGTGGACGGACCCGGGCGCGCTCCCTCGGCCGCCGACGTCGAAGCCGCGGCGGCGCGGATCGCCCCGCACGTGCGCGTGACGCCCACGATCGACGCCGAGGTCGCGGGCGTCGGCGCGTCGTTCAAGCTCGAGTGCCTGCAGGTGTCGGGCACCTTCAAGGCGCGCGGTGCGTTCGCCCGGCTGCTCGGCGCGCGCGCGGCCGCGCACGAGGCCGGTCGGGCGCCGCCGACGCGCGTGGTGGCGGCCTCCGGGGGCAACCACGGCATCGCGGTGGCGCTCGCCGCGCGTGCGCTGGGCATCGCCGCCGACGTGTTCGTGCCGCGCGGTGCGCCCGCAGCCAAGCTCGCGCGCCTGCGCGCGCTCGGCGCCACCGTTCACGCGCAGGGCGACGGCTATGCGGGCGCGCTGGCGGCGAGCCGCGGGTTCGCGCACGAGCACGGCGCGCTGGAATCGCATGCGTACGACCAGGCCGACACCCTGGCCGGGCAGGGCACGCTCGCGCGCGAGTGGCTGCGCCAGCAGCCCGGGCTGGACGCGCTGCTGATCGCGGTGGGCGGGGGCGGGCTGATCGGCGGCATCGCCGCGTGGCTGGAGGCGCTCGCCGACCGGGGCGAGCCGGTGCCGCGTCTGGTGGCGGTGGAGACCGAGGGCTGCCCGACGCTGCACGCGGCGCTCGCTGCCGGCCGGATCGTCGAGGTCGAGCCGCGCGGCCTCGCCGCCGATGCGCTCGGCGCGCGCCGGGTCGGCGAGATCATGTTCCCGCTCGCGCGGCGGCGCATCGCGCGCGCGGTGCTGGTGCCGGACGACGCGGTGCGCTTCGCGCAGGCCGCGCTGTGGCGGGACCTGCGGCTGGCGGTCGAGCCGGGCGGCGCGACCGCGTTCGCCGCGATCGCCGCCGGCGCGTACCGGCCCGCGCCCGGCGAGCGCGTCGGCGTGCTGCTGTGCGGCGCGAACGTCGACCCGCGCACCGTGGCCGACCTCGCCGACGCCGCCTGAAGCGGCACACGCCGCGCCGCGATACCCTCGGGGCTCCGCCCGTTCGCCTCGCCGCGCCATGTCCGATCCCGCCGACCTGTTCCCGCCCTCGTACTCGGTCTCGCGCGAGCGGGTGCTCGCCGGGGCGCACGCGCTCGCGTCGCGGCACGATCTGAGGATCGACTCGCGGGCGATCGCCGCCCGCGGTCCGGACGGCGGAACGCTCGCGCTCGACTGGCTGCAGTTCGGCGCACGACGCCCGCGCCACGCGCTGGTGGTGTCCAGCGGCACCCACGGGGTCGAGGGCTACACCGGCGGCGCGATCCAGCGCGACCTGCTCGAGCGGGTGCTGCCGCACCTGACGCTGGGCGACGACACCGCGATCGTGCTGCAGCACGCGAACAACCCCTACGGCTTCGCCTGGCACCGCCGGGTCAACGAGTCGAACGTCGACGTGAACCGCAACTTCCTCGAGCGGTTCGACCCGTCGCTGTGCGACCCCGACTACGTGCGCCTGCACGACCTGCTGAATCCGACCGACCTCGAGCCGCAGGCCGAGGCGCGCCGCTGGGAGGCGATCGACGCGTTCGTCGCCGAGCACGGCGAGCGCCGGTTCCGGCAGGCCGCGATCGGCGGGCAGTACCGCTACCCGCGGGGCCTGCAGTTCGGCGGCGAAAGGCTCGAGCAGGGCCCGGCGCACCTGCTCGCGCTGGTTCGCGAGCACCTGGCCGCGGCGCAGACCGTGCTCTGGCTGGACGTCCACACCGGCCTGGGCGCGTTCGGCGACTGCGAGCTGGTCACCGGCGCGACCACCGACAGCGACTGCTACCGGCGCTCGGCCGCGATCTGGCCCGGCTACGTCAAGTCGGCCACTTCGGGCGAGTCGGTGTCCACGCCGCTCAACGGCCTGCTCGACCGCGGCGTCGAGGCGGCGCTGCCGGCCGGGTGCGGCTTCGCATTCGGCTATCCCGAGTACGGCACCTACGACCCGATGCGGGTGATCCGCGCGATGCGCGCCGACACCTGGCTGCACGCCCACGGCGATCCGGCCGACGCGACCGGCCGGGCGATCCAGGCCGAGACCCTCGAGGCCTTCCGCCCGGCGAGTGCGGACTGGCGCCGCCGCGTGCTGCGCACCGGCGCCTCGCTGGTCGATGCCGCGCTCGCGCACCTGCCGGGCGCCCGCCGCACCGGCGCGTGATCGCCGCACGGGGACGCCGGCCGCACGGGCGGACGCCCGCCGCACCGACCGATGGCCCGGCGATCGTCGAGCGCCCCGGCGATCGCCCGCGCGCAGGCCGAGGCCGGCAGGGTCGGATTGCACGTTCGCGACGGTTCGGTGCCACAATGCCGAGGACGGATGCGCGTTCGTCCGTCGAGCGCTTCCGCCCGGAACCCCGCGGTTTCGTGGCGGGTTCGTCTGAGGCTTAGCATGGCAGCACCGTCACCGGCCCCGCACGGGCCCGACGCTCTCGCCCGGATCGCAGCATGGCCGACCTGTCTCCCTCCCAGCGCACCGCCGGCACCGGCCGGATCCTGCTGACCGCCGGCGCGCTGTTCGCGCTCGAAGCGATGTGGCAGGGCTCGGTCGCCCGGACCGTCATCGCCAGCGGGCTGCTGGCCGCCGGCGGCGGGCTGCTGTTCTTCGCCAAGCGCGCCGACTGATCGGCCGCCGCCGGCGAGCACCGCGACCGGCATCGCCGGTCGCGCGAGAGAGCGCCGCCTGCGACGGAGGCTGGCCGCGCAGCCTCGGCCCGTCCCGCCGCGCCACCGCCGCCTGCCGCGAGCCAGGATGGACTTCGAAGCGATCCGCGTCGACGGCTACCCGATCGACGACGAACTGACCGACACCGGCAACGTCGGACCCGACCTGTCGGCGGCGGCGCACGCCTACCTGGCGACCCCGCGGGCGCTGGTCTGGCGCAACCCGTCGCCCGACTGGCGGCTGCTGGTGCTGATGCTGCCCCTCGCGTCGCGGCTGTCCCTGATGGCCAACCCGATCTTCGGCCAGCTGGTCCGCGACTGGGGCCACACGATCCGCTTCGTGGGGGTCGACCGTCACCAGTGCGTCTACGACTTCCGCAGCCTGCTGACGGACGCGACGCTGCGCCGGCTGGTGACCTCGCTCGCACGCTGGCTGCACGAGGACGGCCACCACGACGGGCTGCCCGCCCGTGCGGCGGAAGCCGCCACGCTGGACGTGCTGTTCGCCGCGCTGGGCGAGAACATGCTGACGATCCTGGAGGCCCGCCGCGACGACTGGGGGCGGCACCTCGCGCGCGAGCACCGGCTCGAGCCGGGCGTGCCCGACAGCCTGTTCGACCGTGCGTCGCGCTTCCCGGACTTCGCCGCGCAGCTGCGCCAGGCGCTGCGCCGCGAGCTGGTCGGGGTCGAGTTCTACGGCAAGGTGCTGCGGTCGATGGATCTGCGCGAGGCCGCCGCGGAGCAGCGCACGGCCGCGCTGCTCGAGGCCACGCTGGAGCCGGTCACGCTGGTGAAGCTCGGGCGAACGCGCGCCGGCCGGCACCTGGGCTGCTACAACTGGCTGCTCACCGGCTCGCGGCACGCCGCGCAGCGGGCCGCCGTGCTCGGCAAGCTGCCGATGTTCGCGCAGTTCTTCGCCGACGCGCTGATCGATGCGCAGCCGCGCCGTCGCACCGGGCTGATCGGCGCCGCCGAACGCGGCCCGCGCGCACCGCAGCGCGACGATCGCGACGCGCTGCGTCACGCGGTGGACAGCGGACAGGACCGCGCGGTGGTCGAGGCGCTGGCGGCGCACTTCGGCGTCCAGGTGAACGTGCTGCGCGCGCTCTGGCGGCACTGCCCGCAGGCGCTGGGCGCGCCGCCCACCTGGCACCTGCGCCAGATCCTGCTGCGTCTGGATGCGCTCGCCGAGCGCGCCTGGCCCCGCGACGACGCCGGCTGGCTGGAGCTCGCCAGCCGCGCGGTGCCCGCGGTCGCGGGCTGAACCGCGGTGCGGCCCGCCCGCGCCCCACTCCCCGACCGCGCCGCCATGCCCGGTCCGCTGCGACGACCGGCCCCACCCGGACGACCGGCCCCACCCGGACGACCGGCCCCACGCGGACGACTGGCCCCACCCGGACGACCGGCCCCCCCCCGCCGACTGGCCCCACTCAGACCCCCGGCCCCCCCCGGCCGCCCGT
>Ga0169931_10004565_pt1 | contig 21487 bp, 13 predicted proteins | sample Kivu_15m_20L_FD_129675 | JGI IMG/M metagenome (GOLD analysis project Ga0169931, IMG submission 129675) | Freshwater microbial communities from Lake Kivu, Western Province, Rwanda to study Microbial Dark Matter (Phase II) - Kivu_15m_20L... | ecosystem: Environmental > Aquatic > Freshwater > Lake... | reverse complement strand
CAATGTTCATCTTGCATCACTGGATATTTCCTAAACACCTCCACATGTTAATACATCAACTGCGGCATCAGCAACTGCCAAATATGCCAGGATACTTCTACTTGTTATAGCTGCAATACTTCATACTACCTTACTAACAACTCATGTATGGCTTGTGGTTAAAATTGTGTTACTTGTTCATCTTATGGCTGCAACAATTGTTTTTCTGGTTATAAATTGATCTAATCTAACAATACTTGTCTGCCTTGTATTGATCCTAATTGTCAATATTGCAATCAAAATGATATTTGCTACTTGTGTTTCAATAACCAAACAGTCAACAATTCAACTGGAATGTGTCAGGTATGCAACGTTATAAATTGTGCCATGTGTGGGTTGGAAGGATAGTGTATATCATGCCAGAGTGGATATTTACTTACTTCTGATGGATAGTGTTAGGTTGTTACTTGTTCTGTTGGTAACTGCGCCTATTGTGATGATGATTAAGGATACTGTCTACAGTGTATCCAAGGCTTCTTCCTTGCTCTAGATGGAACATGTCAGTTCTACTGTCCTGTCTAGAATTGTCAATATTGCTCGTTTCCTCAAGTATGCAGCATATGTTCTCAAGGATACGCACTATCACCTTCAGGAACTAGTTGCATCCAATGCAACTTAACTAACTGCCTAACATGTTCATCCAACAACTACTGCAGTCTATGCAACCCATCCTACTCCCTCTCCCAAGGCCAATGCATCTCCTGCGCCCTCTCAAACTGCCAACAATGTTCCTCCAACAACATCTGCTCATAATGCATGCCACTCTATCAACTAAACCAAGGAGTATGCTCTGTATGTTTGAGTCCGTGTTCACAATGTGATTCTAATGGAGATTGTTTGGGTTGTATGTGGCCTTTTAGTCAGCTGCCTCAAGATGGGATGTGTTATATTTGTTCGAGTTATTTGTGTGTTAGTTGTATGTATCCTTCGACTGATGTTTGTTTGGAGTGTGTGGAGGGGTATGGGGTTGTTAATGGAAGTTGTGTATCTGTTTGTAGTCAGATTAGTTGTGAGTAATGTAATGTACAAAATTCATCGCAGTGTATACAGTGTTCGATGGGATATTATCTTAATTCTCAGATGCAATGCCAATCATGTCCGCAGCTATCATGTCTTTCTTGCTCACCATCCCAGCCATCCCTATGTTCTTCATGTACTTCAGGATTCTTCCTAAACAGCAACTCATCATGCCAACCCTGCCCTGCTTTCTGTTCCACCTGCACCTCCTCATCGCTCTGCCTAAGCCTCCTCCAATCCACCGGTTACACCACCCTAACAATCCAGAACACCTCCATCCTAGCCCTCTGCGATCCAAATTGCGACACCTGCACTCCAAACAACCCAGCATCATGCCTAATATGTTCCCTTGGTTTCTACTTATCTCAAAATCAAAACAATAACAACTGGGCATGTATGGCATGTAGTGCTAGTTGCATGTCATGTCAAAACAATCAACCTAACAATTGTTCTTCATGTTATAGTGGAGCATATCTTCAAGCTGATAATACTTGTCTTAGTTGTGTGTATCCTTGTATTAGTTGTGTGGTTGGGAATGTTAGTGGGTGTACTAGTTGTCCTAGTGGGTATATACTTGATACTAGTCAGAATAGTTGTGTGGTTATGATGAGTAATAGTACTTGTAGTCAGAATTGTGCCAGTTGCCAGATTACTCAATCTACTAATGCTAGTGCTAGTTGTATTTTGTGTCTTCCTGGGTACGCTTTGATGGGTGGCACTTGTCTACAATGCCCCAGTGGATGTGCAGTTTGTACTCTTTTTAGCAATAGTTCATCAACACCCACTTGTAGTCTATGTGTCATGGGATACTACTTATCACAACAACAAAATTCAACATGTCAACCTTGCCCTGCGATGTGTTCCACATGTACTAATGCAACTGTATGTTCATCATGCGTACCTGGATATTTCCTCAACTCTAACTTCGCTTGTCAGGTTTAATGTTCATACCCATGTGCTACATGTCCGCCTACTTAACCCAACTCATGTCTTTCTTGTGTGGCTGGGTATGTTTACAACCCTTCATCTCTACAAAACTGCCAGCCTTCTCTTTAATGTAATTTACTATCTAATTGCCAGATATGTCCCTTTGGATACGTCCTTACAATCAACAACTCATCCCAGACATGTTCACAATGCACCCCTAGTTCCAACTGCGCAAGATGTTCATCCACCTCCCTATCAACATGCTCTAGTTGCTACCCTGGTTCATTCCTCAACAGTCAATCTATCTGTACAACTTGTTCTACAGGATGCGCAATATGTCTCAACGCCAATACTTGTTTCACTTGTGCGCTTGGATATGTTAGTAACCTACCATATTCGGCATCGTCTTTGCAAGAAAGTATATCGAATCAACCGATATTATGTAATGCTTGTTTGTCGCCTTGTGCATCATGTCTAGGCTCGCCTTCAATGTGCCTGTCATGCATTCCTAACTATACTCTAAGAGGCATGGCTTGTGTGTCTAATTTCAGGTTCAATCTTGCCATGGTCTTCTCTGTAACTCCTCAACAATTTTTGTCAAATTACTATGCACTTCTCACTCAAGTGGCTCAGACTCTACAACAACCGATTAATACTCTTTCTGTGTTGTCGATAACTTATGGTTCAGCTAGTGTGAATATGGATGTGAGTACTAATAGCCAGCAAGGATCACAACAGGCTAGCCAGCAGCAGAGTCAGTTGAATGGGTTGTTTGCCAATAATAATGTTGCGGGTATGCAAGTGGCCAGCTCAAGTGTCACCAATACCAATACCAACAACAACAACAATAATAACAACAACAACAATAACAATAACAACAACAACAATAACAACAATAACAACAACAATAACAATAACAGTAACAACAATAACAGTAACAGCAGTAGCGGCACAAGTTCAGGCGTGATCGCAGCCGCAGTTATCGTCCCTATTGTCATCATAGGTATTTCTTCCAATATATAGCTATAATTGGCATAGTGGTGGCCGTGATAGTGCGTCGTCGTCGCAGAAGCACAAGCAGAGCCCCCTTAACAGTAGTCATGAACCCAGATGTCCAGATGAGTCCACATAATCAGATGAGTGCTGGTGTGGAGATGAAATCAGTTAGAGGCAATACTGTTACCATCAAGCTTTGATTATATCCTCAATATGGATATCAATACTATCAATATATAACATTTATGATGATGATAATAAAAGCTAAATACTAGCATATTTATTGAATATTTACTACTACAACATCATTTCTTTTTGCCTTTGTTCTTGCCAACAACCTTAACCTCCTCCTCTTTCTCCATCTCCTCTTCTTCTTCCTCCCCATCCATATCCTCAACCTCTTCCTCCAAAACCGGATCATATTTCCCATGATGTTCCTCTTTAACCTTCCCACCCTTAACTTTCATCTTCGCATCTTCATGTTTCTTATTGAACATTCTCGTCAATTTACCCTTCATCTGACTTGGTATGGATGATAATGGGTTGGATGATTAGTTGTTTATGTAGAGATTGGGGAGATGTTATTGGAGCATGGAGGGGGTGAGTCGGTATTGTTACATTAGTTAGAGGGCGGGTTAGATTTAGTTCTAGGTTATTAGGGTTGAGAGGATATGGGTGAGGAGGGGGGCGTGTTGGAAACGGATGGTTTGCCAACTAGGACAGTAAGTAGCAGGTAACATAGCATTTTTTAACTATCTAGAAATACGTTTGGATTTGCGTTAGCTTGAGAATTTGCCAAGCCACGCAGGGAAGGTAGGAAAGCCTAGAGCCGCACTAATCTTCTAGGTCGAATACACACAAGACATGAACCCATACGACGGCATAAGCCCATAATCCTGAGTCTTCCTAATCACAGTATCAATCTAATCACCAATCCTCATCCCCTTTATCCCTTGCACCAAATTATGGAACTATTTTTAATCCATTTTGGTCTTCTTGGCAGATGCTAGGATGTTTTAATGGACTAGTAAGGGTACCATATCGCTGTCGACGAAGAAACATTAGTTGCGTTGGGCGATGGTCATGCCACTGAATTAGGAACGGTTTAGTAGTTTGCGGGATGCTTAGAAGGGGTTTATCATTACTGCGGAGTCTTTTGTGTGGCTGTTGCGGCTTCGAAGAGCGTCGATTGTTATCTTGCGGGAAACTGTGTTGAAGATTACCTGGAGATATGTTAAGATTTGTCTCATATCATTCTGGAACACCTAGACTAGTTGTTCCAAGGCTCTATCTTAGCCACTACCTCCCTAGGCTCTGAGGATCTATTTAAGACGTTGGACTAGAGCTCCTTTGAGAGGTTTATGAAACTTGATATCAAGACAATGATTGGCTAGTGATCTAATCTTCTGGTTGGCCCGATCATTGCATATACATATAATAGGTACCTTACTCGTCTTGATCATCTGTATAATAGCAGTAATTCCTCCCCTATCACCCGAACTCATCCCATCAACTTAATCCATAATAATAACACTTTTCTGCAAATTACGAGCCGCGCCTATCTGCAAAGAACCCGACTACAACAGCCCGACTCCTTTCTTATTTCTAACATCACTAGCATTGAACTAGTTGACTCCATAGAAACATTAAGCTGCTATTAATCTAGCTGAACTTGTCTTGCCTATACCTGGATCACCACTTAATAATGCGGCTTTGGAGTTGATGTTGCCGGATGAGTTGAATCCACCTCTAGCCTAGCGGACTTATCTTTTGTTTCCTCGGATTTGGATGTCTTACCATGATGATAACCATTATTTGAGTTGTTTTAGTTGACTAGTCTACCCTATTATCTACTCTATATTCTTTGGTTTGTATTTATCAGTCCATAGTTATGACCATGCGTCTTTAGAAGGAATTACTTATATTTTTTATTATTTTTGAATTTTTTGGCTGGGTTTGGTCAAGATTATATCATCTTATTAGTCCATCAATTTATCTATCATACTGGCTATAGGATTTACTTTTACTTTGTTCTTATTCATGTGATCTGATAAACTCTGTCCTGTTTTCTCATAGATAAAGTTTTATATCTGATCAAACGCTAAGATTTATATTCCTTTCTTTTGTGCCTATACACTCTTGCTTGTCTAATTTACAGGCCGATTAGTTTTCCTTTTAAAATTGTCAACCACATAAGACCCTTGCATTAGTAGGTTGCATTTTTGGGTGATGGATTTAGCGATATTAGCACCAAGTTGACCACATATTTACATGAGCTAGTCTTTTTAGTAGGAGTCGAACTCACCTGTGAAAGCGATTACGTAGTCACTCAAAGGACCATTTTTGCTTTACTTAACTGCTGATTTTTTACGACCCTTTGATTTGTCAAGTTTAGACTATTATGGTTGTTTTTTTGATTTGTTGTCAGGTTTTTGTTACTTCAATTATTTGCTGATATCTTTGGACTATGTTTTATGTAATGGTTTAGACTCCTTACCTTGATTGTTGTTATCAAGATCAGGTCGATAGGCAAAATCATCAATCGACTCTGTATACTTGCCTATGGGTTGATTCTCCATTTTCTCATGATTTTATCTAAGATTTGCCTAGTTTGAAGCAAGACTCAATTTCATAGCCTTTCTGATAAGTTCTTGCTAATCTTCCTTGCTTCCGTTATATTGCTAATACGCTGCTAATCTTCTAGCCTAGATCTATTGTTCCTACTTGCTCGATAGTTAGACATTTCCTAAAAAATCATCACTATCTTTGCGTTGTTTTTTCTTTTATTTTTGACGATTCATCATTTCGTTTATGGTTAATTGTAGGCGAGGTTGGGCTTATGGTTTTTTATTCTTGGCTGCGGGGGCGGGTTTGGTCATGAATTTATCGATCTATTGATTGCCTTTTAACTTCTTAGATTGCTTGGCAGCTTCTTCCATCTTTTTCTATTTCTGCAGCTACTCATCATCCTTAACTTCAAACTGATTATATTCCTACTGCTCTTATATACCCTCATCCTATCCCAATTCTGACTTCGATAACATTTCTTAATCCTAATTGACCTAGCTCATCTTCTTGAGTCGTCGTTTGGGGGCTGGACTTTTTTTCTAGTTGTTGTCTACTTCGAATCTATTGAGTGCGGCTTGGTCGACTTATTTCTTGGGTTTGTTTTTGGATTAGTTTTTCTTCATGGCGCCACAAAGTTATTTATATATTGGCATCATTTCTGACAGAATTAGAGCGCACTTTAAAATAACATCAGGATCATCGAACGATAATGTCTTTCTTTGATTTTATCAAAATTATGATAGAATATGTATATTTATGATGGTATTCACTATAATCATGGTCTAGCTTGACTCCTGGTCATCCTTTTAGGTTCCTTAACCCTACTTCTACCTCCTCTAGTAGTTATCCCAATCTCTTCATAATCAAAACTTTCCTACTAATCATACTACCCCTGATCGAATTATTAAGATGATTATTTTCTTCGTTTAGGCATCTCTCTCTTCGTCCTCGAACGCAAGTTAGCTCCCTTAAAAGATTATTCAATAATATGTGAGTCTTAGATATGTTATTTTATTCTACCTCGTTTCTGGTTGCTATCGTCGTTGGTTTTCTTGGCGGTGGGGGGAAGTTATTAGTCAGATATGAGTGCGAGTAGGTTGTTTACTAGTTAGATGGACCATTTGGTGACATTGTGATGAATTCCGTTGAACAATACTGAGTTTTTGTGGATAAGATTGATATCTTCTCTCAAACTTACCTCACTTCTATAGTATTTATTGGTAATTCTGCTCAAAATAGCATCTAGGCATATCCCTACAGGCACTACATTACGATATTCCGGCCATATTTGAAAATCCACATAATCCCTAAAAACAGTTTAACTCTCCTCATCACTTGTCATGAATCTATTCAACTCCTCCATCAGCCTCTTTTTCTTCTTATCCTACAATTTAAAACTACCTACATCCACATCTATCTGTTGGATTCTCCAAATATTGACTCGTTTTTATACATCTTTGGTGTTGCCTCTTAAGCGTTTTCCTTCACTTTTGCGGATTTTTACCATCTTGTAGCGACTTTAGGGGAAGCGATCCTACAAAGGGGTTAGTTATACGATTTGGACTTATTAGTTTTGGTAGGTTAGTAGTTGGTTTATGTCCAAATTGGTTAGAGTATCGATTCTAGAGTATATTTGCTAAAGAAGAAGGAATTATATGTCAGTAGGTATGTAAAATATTTAGAAGTTGTATTGCTATTATGTGACCAATCCCAACAACATCAAAATGGGAGATTGTTAGACTCGCCCTGGGATTCTTCTGATATTTTATTGTGTTTTTTATTTGACAGGATAATAATATTTAATTGTTTAGACCCTGCATAAAGGAGTATTCAAGAGATCGATGTTTTATGTATGTGGTAGTAATCTATAAGACTAGTCTTATCTGGCTACGCGATTGTTTAGTTTAGATATGTTTTGGAGTAAAAATTATTAGTAGCCTTGGAAAAAGAAACGGATTTGGTCACCCAGTTGAGGTAGGTAATGGTCAGGTTAGTATTATGTTACTCGATAGGGTGTTTCTGTAACTTTTTATCGTTACTAAGTGGTATCATTTTTTAGGAAAAGACATATCAGACATTGATACTTGTCATGGACATGCTTACCTCTCTTCACGGCACAACTCTAACAATATCTCTGAGTATAATCACATCCATAACAATACCTTGTAGCTTTGTTGATCTAACACCTATAACAAGACTAAAACTCCTCAGAAATCTTATCCTCCTCTGTAATTCCTTTCTTCAATCTAGACAATTGTTTGGGTTGTTATTCCGACTAAAACTAATCCTCGATCTTAACCTTCTTTCTAGGTCGACTCATACTCTACTCTTCCTCCAACTCTACCCCATGAAGTTATTTTCTTCTTCTGGTTATTCTTTCTTCAGGAAAATCTTATTATTAATGTGCGTATTGCCTAGTTATCCTAGTATTTCTTCGATGTTATCTTCTGAATCTTGATTATCTGGGTTATTATTATGAATCTGAGTCATCGTGGTCTTATGGTAGTTATTGTTAGAGTTAATCTTATATCTAGTTGTAGTCTTATTATTGGCTGTTGTCTTAAAAATCGTCAATGTAGTTTATCCGATCGGCTTAGGTGTATCTTTTTAGTCCTCGGTTGCGGGTTCTGGGTCTATGGATTTACTGTTACTTTTAAGGGGAAGGACTCAACTCAGTCTACATTTTGTTGTTGTGGGCTATCTATCTTTGGAGGGTGTGGAGTTTGCTAGTTACGAGACTGTTTATTCTTGCGAATTGGCGTTATTTTTAGTGGAAGATTATCAGTTGTTTGCTTCCTTATATTTATTAGTATGTTTTTTGATAAGAGTTCTATAAAATAGCTGTGTTTTTCTGACAAGTTACAACTTTTCTCAAGTATTATTGTTCGACCTAATTTTAAGCAAAGTGTTTCTGAACATTTTGCCTCGAAAGCAAGTCTTAAAGCAACTCTTATTTATCAATTTTAATAATATTTTAGTACTGTTCTCCTTTGATAGTACGAATCTATCCCCTGGGATACTAATTGATATCTTCTTCAAAAGGCAAAGTCAAAGGAATAGCCTGCATGGTACCCTCCTTGATTGCAAAAGTACTGAAATCAGTGGCTAGAAATTGTTAAGAAGGACTCATTGTATAAAAAACAGGTGAGTCGTATCCATAGAGTGATAGTGAACCGTATTATGTTGCTACTAGGAAAGATAGGCCGTCTTGTGCGAATCGACATTAACTTGGGTTTAGGCAGAATTGAGGATGCATTATATGGTAGCCTCTTTATTCGAAGACGTTGACGATGTTGCCTAGAAAAAGATCGAAAAGAATGATATGGCCTTAGGCTTAGCATATTAGGAGGATGTTGGGGTAGTGAGGATGAGCGTCCATGGCTTTGATTCCGCCTATTCTCAGGCTAACGTCTCGACTGAGCTAGCAAGTAACTTTTCTGGTCTGCATGTTATATACTAGCACTTCTCCTTGACCTCTTTAGATATCTTATTAATCGACAATTTATTGAAACCCAGCTGCGAAGTGTGAATACGTGCAATTCCAACATACAAAACTACAAGCAAATACCCTCTTTTTCCTACCTTTTCCTTGCCTATTGACCGAAAGAGACTCTAGTAATCTAGGTTGGTTGTTTCTGATCTAGAACAAACAACATAAGCCATCTTTGCTGCCAGTAGCCCACATCTGACTATTGTCACACCATTTGACTTCAACGATCTAATCTGTGTGTATTTTGGTGCTATTTGCTGAGATGATTGATAAAGATTAGCCTTTTAGGCCAGATTAGACTAGACCGAGGATTTATGCCATTGACATTACTACTATTTATCCGTTTTATAGACCTAAAAGTAAATAATTTTTGTCAGGCGAAGGAGAGATTACGATGATAGCTCCATTGTTTTTGACCAATATATTTTTGAAGTTTATAATAGTAAAGTCATTTTTACTCAAAGTCCCTATATAATACTTAATGTACCTTGTTCGCGTTAATGAAGAGTTTGTTCTGTCAAAACATACAAATTAGTATCATCTCCAAACGCAAACATAGTACTGCCATCAACAACAATAGTAACAATCTAAACAATAGACCCACTTCTCCATCCTCCCCAAGGTTTAAGCGTAGCCATATCAAAAAATCTAATCCCATCACCCGCACAACTGATCAAGTATCTGTTGCATGGCGATACCTCAATCTTGTTTATGAAATCAGTATGTCCTTTTAGATTTGTTATTAGGGTGCCAGTATGTCTATGCCATACTTTTATGAGGCCTTACTAGCCACCGCTTATTAGGAGTTTTTAGGTTCGGTCGTAGATTGCGTTGAAGATTTGGATGTAGCTGTCGATTTATTGGTCGGAGGAGTGTCCGAACATGGTCTTGAGATGGGTGAAATTTGACATAGTAGAGTAGCACTAGTTATCAGCTCTGTATGAATTTTTTAGTATGTCTTCTTGACTGAATTGATAAAAATTTGAATTTTTGACTGAAGTTCTCGAATATTTAGCCTTCAATACTTTTTTAAAGCGCTCCTTACGGGAACTTGGCGCAGTGGTTAGTCCTGGGGCTATTTATTCTTCCTTGCGTCGGATGTACCCTTTCAAAGAGGAGACTTGGCGCTCTTTTTATCTGGCCAACAATGCCTCTTTTTATAACTTTTCCAACAATCTTCTCATCTCTTTTGGGGTGGATTGATGTTCAAGCCAGTTATATCTCTCTCTTCGTTTGGTGAGGGCTTCTTGGCTTTAATTTGAATTTTAGAGCATTGAGCATGGAGATAGTCCTCGGGCTGCTAGGAGTTGTTCGGCGAGGGGAGAAAGGATGCTGGGGCTTGCTCCGGACTAGCGCGCCAAAGTGAGGAGGGTGTTGATGGCGCATATGTATATTTGTTGATCTTGGATGGCGGGTAAAAGGGAATATGATGATGCAGGGGGGAGGAGGGGCAGGCTGGGAGAATGCGGAGTGCAGAGGTAGGCCTAGGCTGAGTCCTATTTTTATTGCATCGTTCTAAATATTTATTATTGTATAGAGTCCTGTTGGCGGTTTGAACGGTCTTCCTCTCAAAACCACCAAAACATGTAAATAAGCTTAAAAGCTCACAAATTTTGTTTAGATGCCATTTTTTAGCTTCAATGTATCGTCATTCTTGAGTTTTAAAAACTCAGCTATTTTGTGATATTATTGACTGAGGTCCTCAAGGCTGTACTTAGACATATTAGTCTTCATGGAATATAGTGTTAATATAGTATAGAATATCATTATTTTGATTTTTCAGAACATCTTTGTTTCTGTGCAAAATACACCATCTTGATGCTATTGGTGGACTTTCCCTTTGACTTTTCATGAAGATTTAGTGGATTTGGGTTTATGTTTATGACGTTAGGGTTTATGACTATTTTGTGATGATATTATATATGAATAAATATAAAAATATAATGAGTTTTCTTAGAATATTTTAGGCATTTCCCCTCTTCTTTTTGATGCTATAGGCGTTGAGATCTCAGCCTTGGGCTTCAAAATCGCTAAAAATAAAAAATTAAAAAAATCTTCTTTGAAACATGTTAAAAATTTAGAGATGGCATAAATGATTATATACAGTTGTTTTGAATTTAATAGAGTCTCAGCTTATTTTTCATTATGTTTATTTAATAATTCATTTATAATATCTAACGATTAACATTTAAAAATGAATTCTAAGGTCATCTAGAGTTGTCTATACTTGTCTTGCCATGATTTCAGATGCCTTAATGCTAAAATTATTGAATTTTCATCATTTGATAAAATTTCAAAATTTTTATCATTAATAATTACAAACAAATAATGGAATATACAAATCCATTATGGCTTTTTAACATCCAAAAACAAAAAGAAAATTTTCAATCGATATTCATTTACTTTAATCACTATTTTTGAATTTTTATTCAAATGTTATTTTTTGAATCTAATGCTTATATACATTAAAATATGCTGCTAACGGCCATCTACCTGACAATTCTCAGTTTCAGTCAAGCCCAGCTAAGTTTTAATATCACTTTAGACAACTATACTGTTCAAATCACAAATTTATATAATTTTGAAAAGACAGATGCTTCTGTATGCAAAAAATTGGTGGTAACGGACACTTTCCTCTATCAACTTGATACTAATGCGACCCATTCTAAGATGTCAAGATGGACTATACCTTCACCAAATCCTTCTGTATAGTATTTAAAGACCTATTCGTTCGTAATAAGGGATTATGATCTTCTTGGAAATTTTTCTGAGCTTCTTGTCGGGGGAAGTGACAATAGTTTAAGACTTTTTCCCAGTCTTGAACCTAATTCTACTAACACCACTGTAAGTCTGGGCTCTGGTCTGACTAACAGGGTTTTTTTAACTTCCAATCACATGTGGGTTGCTCGAAATGTTATGAGTGTCATATCTTTAAGAAAAATTTCAAGGTTAAATTTGACCAATTAACAAATATCTTTTTCTTAAAATACTGGGAGGGTGGTTTTCACTCCAGATATGACGAAATTTATCTACATTAGCAACCGATCAAGACTTTCCATTTATGATGCAAACACTCTTACTCTACTTGCAGTTGTTAATTAAACTATGACCAATATAGGAATTTCTCTGACGAATGATATCAAATTTAGTGCAGATGGTCAGATAGCCATCATATAGACAAATAACGAACTTTCTTTAATTTTTTTAAATATGAGCGATTACAGCGTTATGGGGAGAACTTATGTTAACCATTCATCGATAAATAAAGTTTATTTTGTTGGGAATGGTCCTATTTTACTGGCTCAAATAGGTACTAGCAATTTTTATCTTATTAATAATAATACTGGAACGATGGATATAATTCCGAATATAACTATAGATGCCACGAGCTAAGTATATTCTGAAGGCCTTTCTTCATTTTTTACGTGTAAAGGACAGTGTCTTAAAGGCTACAAGTTGCAGGTATTTTTAACTCCAAACAATAATAATACAACTAACGCTACTAATACGACTAACACAACCAATGCGACCAACACTACTAATCAAAACAATACTATTAATGCAAACAACACTACTAACACTACTAACACTAATATTACTAATAGTACTAATAGTACTAATGCTAGCATCCTTAATAACAACCAAACGGTAAATACTAGCATACTTAATACTTTCTCTTTACAAAAAAGTCTAATAGAAAGTCAAGTCACATAAAATTTAGTCTACTCTTTATAAAAAATATCTCCCTATACTGTCAACATTGTCGTAGCTAGTTTCTCCAATCCATTTACTATCTATTTCCTAAATTTTATTAATTTTTTGACTTTGAGTAGTAGCTATGCTCTCATCAATATGCCCTTGCCATAATAGACTTCAAATTATCTAAATTTTTTGTATTATTAAACTGGTTTCAATATATTTTCTTCTTTCGTTTAAACACCTTTTTAGTAATTTAGTGAAGAAAAAGTAAACAAAATACATTTTATAAAGCTTGGGCTAACGACGGATCTGGCTGTAGGGCAGTTTAGTAATATTGTTATGGTTTTTGCTAATATAATCTTTTACAAACTTCTTCTATGCGGACTTTCAAAGCTAAGTTAAGGAAATATTTTTAGAAGAATGCTTTATCAACCCTAGTCTTAGATCATTAATGGTCAGCTTATTACTTTAATTCTGCCCGTCACTGCGCCTTGGATATACTATTTTATAACAGGGGTCAGGGATCGACAGTCTAAGGCTAATATTTTGGGTCAGTATGTGCTTTTTTGTTTAGTTTTGATGTTTGCTATTGCCTATTTTGCGAGTTTGCTGAGTATCTAGCAATAGAAAAAACTAAAAAAAGAAAAAGACTTGAGTCATCAGCAGTTATAAAAGAAACTAAAAACAATGAAAATAATATAGTAAACTGCTGTCCAAAAAAAGTAAATTTGTAAGCATTCTAAAAATGATGTTAGTCGTAAGCATAAACATAACAATAAACACAAACATGGGCAAAAAAATCGATAAAATAAGTCTAAAAAGCCATAATTATAAACAAATCAAACAAGTATCCTTCCCCCTAATAGCTTAGATAACAAAATACCTAGGCATTCAAAAATAAATAAAGATAAAATAAAACGAGCGAGCAAGCAGCCGCATATAAGTCATGTTAATGAGCTAAAAAAATATCCGATTATTCTTTAATTTTCCTCGCATAACAAAAAATCGCCTCCTCCATCAGTTTCGTAACAAAACGGCCTTAATTCTCCAGTAGTAAAGTAGAAAAAAGATAGGAATTCTTTGATTATTCGATGGAATAACAAAAACTAATAACATGTGCCTGATCTCTAACTTTCTGTTAAAAATTCCGTTTAAAATAATCCTGATTCTCGATAATCGTAAAAAAAAACCATTCAACTATCTAAATAGTAGAACAAAGATATCAAAAAATGTAAAAAAGCTGACTTTTGCAAGCCTTCAAAACAATTATCAATTAGACTTTAAAAACCATTTCAAATCAAGCCTTAGCCTAAAAAAGATAGCAAACAAACATTTAATAGATTTCATATGTTCAAAAACGCTTAGCTTCTTTAAACATGGTACGAATGCTTCAGCAATCTTTTGTTTCCGTTTTTGCTGATTTTGCCTAATCCTTTTTACGCATTATCTATCCTAAGTGTATTTTGTTTGATTGGCGTTTTGATAGCTGCAAGACTTAAACGTTTTAGAGTGAATAAGGCTATTCTGGCTTTTTACCCTTTTGTTTTCAACTGCTGTTTTTTCGTATTCAGATATATTGACTCAAACTACGCACTAGTCATCGCACAAATCATATGCCTGGCTATGCTTTTGATGGGGTCTATTCATCATGTACTATTTTTGCTGTTTGTTTTCGTACAAAATATTTGGGATCTGTGTAAAAATTGTAACAAAGTTTAAAATAGTTTTTAAAAGGAAAATGAAGTTTAAATAAAAAATAGTAAAAGTCAAAATGATGTTAGTTCTGATATAAAAAAGATAGTTGATAATCAGATATCTTTTGGTTAACTTTCGACAAAAGTTTCATCAAATTAGATCATTAAAACTAATTCTTTTGGGAGTTTGAATAGTTTTAAGGTATAAAAATATCATAATTGTGACTAAATTATTTAGATCGATTAGGACAAATAAGACTAAGAAAATAGTGAAAAAATATAGAAAAAACTATTTTAAGCTAATCATTTGACAATAGCTAAAAAATTAAATAAAGTCAAGTAGCCAAAATATACTGCCATTTAGGTTATTAGTTTCTCGAATCAGCTTTAAACTCATTAGAAGACAACTCATTGATTTTTCTTAATAATTATCTTACAAAAATATATATAATCCATATCTTTATTTAACATTTAAGGAATACCCAATAAATCTTCATACAAATCTAAACTATATATAAGCTATATATATATATTTGAATGGGAACAGTCTCATCGTCAGACTCCAATCCTTTCTACGCCGTCGATTCCAATAAAGATTCTTAGATAAGTCAGCTGCTCAAATAATTCACTTTCATGTCGGTCTACGAGGACTAACTTTTCGGCAGATGCAGTGTCATAGAACACAAAGATACGAAATAGCTCATCATCACAAAAGATGTTCTATGCCAGAATCAGTAAGAAATGGATAGACTCTACGACGACTTCTAGAGAAGAAAGACAACGCTAACCAGTCCCAATTTACTAAGACTCCGATGTATTTATGCTTAAATAGAGATTCTGTGAAAAAGAAAGTCGAAGGCATATTCAACGACTAGTACAAACTTATCCTATTTTTCGACTACATAGTCGCATCTCTCCAGCAATAATACAGCAAAAGACTTCAAAACTAACAGCATTTTACTAACGATTAAATAACAATAATAACCTGTGGAACTCTTAGAGGTTACGCTGCCCTCTAAGCATAAAAAATCCCGAATTCCAAAGTGCGTTTAAGCAATATATACTTTGGTCTAAGCAATGGAACTCCTATGCCTAAGGTCATAGATTCCAGACTGTTCCCTTCATCGACTAATGTGCAAGCCGTAAAGAAAGAATAAAACACAAACGATATCTTCTTGGCACCATAGGAAATCAAGCAATTGTTGGTGGCGAATTATAGTAATTAAAAATCAGGGGTTTTTTCTTTAGGATTGGGGCTTATGCAATTATGTCTTTTGGTGCCTAGTAGAGGGCTGTATAACTATGACAAACGAAGTATAAGTTATTCTTAGATATAGAATCGATTAAATATCGTTAAAAATAAATATTCGCTTAGTATCTATTGTTTGCTTAGAGATATGCTCTAGAGGAATGATGATTCCAGGCCTTCTTTTACTAAGTTAGCACAATCTCTTCCATCTAATTTTACCAATCTGCCATCTACTATGAATATTTCTTTGATGAAGAACTCACAATCGAACCAAGCAACTTTTTCTAAATTCCAATCAAAAACATCATTTTCTAAAGTAATCAATCCTATGTCCATCTCAACTTCAACACGAAAACCCAACACCTTAGCATCCCAATACCGACCATAAATCGACGCAAACTAAGTATACACAAACGGGAATCGTTACTAAGGTCAAAAAAAAGACAACCTCAGACATGGAAGAGGTAGATACATCTATAACGATGGTAGTTATTATCTGGGAGATTGGATCAGAGGTAAGATGTAAGGTATGGGGCAATTGTTTGATTATAGGGGTAATTTGGTATATGATGGTGGATGGAAGGATGATCATTATTAGGGGGAGGGGAGGTTGATGGGGGTTGATACGGATTGGGTTAAATATTAGGGCGAGTTTAGGGGGGGGAGGATGGAGGGATTTGGGGAGATGTGGTTTGGGGATGGGAAGAGGTATAAGGGGCAGTTTAGAGGAGATTTGCCTTAAGGGAAGGGGAGGATGTTTGGGAAAGGAGGCACTGTGCAAAATGGTACGTGGGAAAGGGGTCATTTTGTATCATAGTATTGATGATGGTCTGTTGTATTGATGATGGTCTGTTGTATTGATGATGGTCTGTTGTATTGATGATGGTCTGTTGTATTGATGATGCTTATATTAAACTTTTGAAAGATACAAACAATCTTTAAATATGATGAATAAGTCTATTATATTCTTCATCTATTCAAATCATATTCTCAATAATAAAGATTATCCGTATTGACTTTAACAATATCCTCCTACTTGTAATACTGTTCCAAAAACGCTTTCCCACTATCTTTTTTATCATACTAATCAATATAATAAATCTTCCTTATCCCGCTTTGCTTTATAATCTTCGCACAACTGAAACAAGGATAATATGTCGTATACAATCTACATCCTGGGGTCTTGTTAATGCCCACTTAGATTATAGCAGATTATTAGGCATGCAGACAGAGGCAATGGTCGAGGTTGGTTCCTTAGTTGTTGTTGCAACGATCGCAGCCCATTTTGTAACAAGATGTTAGGCCTTTGGGGGTGCCGTTGTAGCCTGTGGAGATTATGCGGTTGTCGTCGTTTACGATAACTGCGCCTACTGAGGTTTTCATGCAATTTGACCTGCGTCTTGCTATGTCTGCGATTTTCATGAAATACTAGTCCCAGTTAGGTCGGAAACATCTGATTATTTACTTTTATTTTTTGTGGATAAGAGCACGAAGGTCAACAAGGGTACCCATGTTCATTATGCGGACTCTGACAAATTAAAGACAGTTCTAGAAGTCAGCGTTGTGAACTTTTTAATCAATTTACATGAACTCTCGCATATTTTTTTAATTATCCTAGATCCCTTTTTAACTCAAATAGTTCCCATACCTTTTCTTGAAAGAACTCTCTACTAACACCACATTAAGATAATTCCGTTTTTTTAAATCAGCAAGTATCTCTGCATTAAATTCTTATGAAATGACTACAGCTTTCGGTATCTATCGGAAATGTTTGAAACATTACTCTCGGATGTATTTTTTAAGGGAAAGGTTCTAGGGTTTATCTGTCTTTTTTATGTTGAATAGTTAGCATTTATAGTCGTTTTGAATTATTTAGGCAGCCTAGTGGACGCCTGAATAGGGTAGGCCGATCATGAAGATCCTCAGGACTTATTATTGGTCAGGTGACTGCATTTATTATCAATTAATATTCGTCAGGTGACTACATTTGTTATCAATTAAATAAGAATTCAAAGATATGATTACAGGTATGATAATTTATTACAAAAACAACAAAATTGACCCAATAGATCTTTATTTCTCTAAGTTATAAATTTACAATTCTTACCCCTATATTGATTAAATGACAGAATTTGAGTAATAGTTAGTCAACTACAAAACCATCATAATAGGCCGCTCAGCCGTAGGCAAGAGCACTTTATTGCTCAGATACGTCGACGGAACCTACAACCCCCAAAAACCAACCATAGGCATAGACTATCGTTTCAAAAAAGTTACTCAAAACAACACCACTTTCAACTTATAACTATGGGATTCAGCAGGACAATAAAGATACCGAACTATAGTTTATAACTATTTCAGTCTATCCAAGGCAGCTTGTGTGGTGTTTGATCTAACAAATTAATAATCTCTATCTGATGCTAAGACCTGGATGCAGCAGCTGGTTATGCATTGTGGCAACGATATCCCTAAATTACTGATAGGCAATAAAAGCGATCTGCTCCCCGGGACAAAATTATAACAACAACTGGAACAATACAAATAAACAATCTAATAGATGAAAAAATAATACAAATGCTAATTCTTCGCTGTAAGTGCACTTAGTGGCTAAAATGTAGCCTAGGCATTTGCGTATCTAACTCGTTAGATATACCAGAAAAACATGGTGGAATAAAAATAGAAGCCTAAGATGAGGATTAAGAAATCTGGGGAGAATTTGAGTGTGATGAAGAAGAAGACGAGGCAGAGTTAGTTGTAGACTGGAGGGAAGAAAGGATGTTGTGGTTGATTTATGGTAGGATAAATAAATGTATGATATAGACTTAGATAATATCATGTGTGGTATATATTTGGCAAATTCTGTTAGATTATATAATAATTTATAGTTTAATGGGACACTGTTCGTCATGTCTTGGCAACACTAAACCACAACACAACCATATCAACCATATTACATAGTTTCATCATCCTATCGTTGCACCATACACCCCAGAGATCAACAAACCCACAAGAAGACCATAGATAGCTATAAAGGAATTCGAAGTGGAAGCATAGACTTAGGTAAGTGGACCGGGGTCGACTAGAAACTCGCCTATAGATCGTAGTCCAGGTGATTGGGTTGGGGGTGGAGGGAAATAGAGGGGAGATTAGAAACGGAAAAAGAATTTTAAGGAAGTCAATAAAGATTTTAGTATGATGGTGGAGGTCTTTTGTGAGAAGACGATAATATCAGGCATAAATAATGAAGGAGCAATGCCTTAGAGACTTCATAGTTTCTACCCTGGTGAGCTCAAAGTCCATCTACGGAAAATAACAGCATGAATTTTCGATGATATAGATTGCTTCATAATCTTCTAAGGATACCACTCCCACATCTAATATATTTATCTATATAAGATGTTTTGTAACAGCTGATAATATTATATCGTATTTAAACATGTCCTAAAAACTTCCAATTCTCGATGGACTTACAGTAACACTACAACTATACAGCTATAGAATTTCGAGTAGAAAGTGGGGTTGTTACGTGGTGGTATGCGATACGCTATAAACAAGGATATCTAATAAATCCGAAGCAAGATGAATAAATACAAGTAGAGTATGGAGTAACACGACGAGGATAATAGTTACGAACAAGATGGTCGTATATTTTGTGTAAGGTAGAACATCAAGACGATTCCTAGGAGGAGAGATAGGCAGCTCGTCAGAAACAACTATCCGAAAAACAGTCATAACTATACGCAAATGGTTAGCATCTTGAAGAATAACCCGAATATTAAGACTAATACTTGAACATGTAGATAGCGGAGTCATAGATAAATTACCAGGCAGTTCGTTAGTTATGGGCAAATAAACTCAGCGTGGATAGATGGGGTGAGTATATCAGATGCGTATTAAGTATATAAATGTGGGATCGGTTGAGATAAGTATATGACTAGCTACTCGATTTGGATTAAAAAGTTGATATTAAAAAGTATATAGGTAAGGTTAATAAGATGGGGGTAGGGTATAGTTAGGCTATTGCTGTGGAAGTTCCTCTTATTGCCAGGAAGATTACATTGAAAAAAGTTTTATTTGATTTAGGGATTAAATCGTAGAAGTTGGGAGCTAAGATGAGTTTGGATGATATTGTGGATCATATCGAGCATTATATCAATCCCGCATAACCAACAATAGATTACTATATGGCTAAGATGAACCCAAAGACCAATTATTTTAATATTCCTAATGATATGGTGGAATAGCTTAAAAATATTTTCAGAAGAAGTATCTCAGACCAATTCTTGTCTTACTGTGCAACAAGAGTACTCCTTTCTAAGGTTAAATATTCTGGAGTTTTTAGGGGGAGACTCGGGATGGCAGCAAGACCTAAAACTAACCAACTTCCATAGAAAACAATTCTTCAAGTCATCTAATACATGCGTAACAAGGCACCTTAGTATCTTGATATAGACTAATTCCTTCTATACTTCACATGCAAGGGTTTTACCTTCTACCCCATCCTCTAAAAATAAGTGGGAACCAAATAATACTCCCTCCTCTGCAACGACAACCGACCAAAACCTATACCTAAAAGCCCTAAAGCAGGCTCGGCAGGATACCGTCAACCCGTCCAACAAGTCGATGGATATCTCCTATCAATGAACAACCCTAACAGTATCAGAAATCAAAAATTAAAATAGATGTTATAAAAAAACAAACAAGAATAAGAACAATAGAATCATTATAAATTTAAAGCGAGACCTGTGCCGAAATCTATCAGTCAAGAAAAGTATATGGAGTTTAGAAATGTAATGCAGTCGAATATGCAAACTCAAAGGGCACAAAAAACTGCGAGGATGAAGAGTTAGTAGGCTGTTTTGAATAGACTTAAATCTAATACGAAACTATTTGATTAACCCAAAAGATAGCCTGTTATCATGCAGGAGTATCAGATCACTTCGAGACCTGCGCCTTAGAGCACTCATTACCCGACTCTACAACAAATATAGGGCCAGAAAACATCACGACGCTAGAAAATACTTAGCACTACTTGCTTAAAATACTAAAAAGATTGGTAATAACTCCCCCTAGTTGCAAACATGCAACCTGCCGTACCTGTGACTGCTCCTCGCCTTAAGATGAAATCATTCGCCCGAGACGTCCCAGATTACAAGCCCTAACAACTCCGAATGCAAACCTAACTCCTCTAACGAAAACAGCGTAACATCCCAACCGAGCCCTAATAATTTTTTTTCTGCACTGCCAAAAGACACTAACATATATGTTTCCGAAGCCATTCTCCCCCATAAAGAACTAGTTATTATCATGACGAATACAAGAAGATTCTAGAAGGACCTGAGCCTTAGATTTATTATACTACTAAATTTAACGATATGATGAGGGCGAATAAGGTTAAAGCTGTGTAGAGGGAGAGAAGTGCAAATAAGAAATTGGAGGAAGATTTGGAGAGGTATAAAAAACATGCGAATTTTGCTAAATTTATGAAAAAGAATCTGGCGAAGATACCTGATTACGCACAGATAAACTAGAACTAGGCTAAAGACAAGATAGATAGACATAAAAAATATTGGAAAAATCTAGATCGGCAACACTAATAACATCTAAACTAGATGTATGGTCGTGTATTGCAGAGACCGTTCCTCTACCAACAACAAACCATATCTGCTCATAATATAAACAAATATATCAGATAGAATAATGATGATGTGAAACCTAAGAAGAATCGTAAGAAGAAAGCTCAAGCTAAGAGGAAATTATATGAGGGGGAGTCGGACATGAGTTTTTGACATTTTTGAATGATAGTAT
>Ga0169931_10004564_pt1 | contig 21491 bp, 24 predicted proteins | sample Kivu_15m_20L_FD_129675 | JGI IMG/M metagenome (GOLD analysis project Ga0169931, IMG submission 129675) | Freshwater microbial communities from Lake Kivu, Western Province, Rwanda to study Microbial Dark Matter (Phase II) - Kivu_15m_20L... | ecosystem: Environmental > Aquatic > Freshwater > Lake... | reverse complement strand
ACCAATGTTTCTAAAAAACTTGGATTTAATTCTTGGAAAGAATATAAGAATTCATTTGCTTATAAAAATCATAAGATTAAATCTATTGAATTTTTAGAAGATACAATTGATGTTGGAACTCTTGCAATTGATAGAGAAGAAATTTATCATAATTACCATACCTTTGCTCTTGATGCAGGAATATACACTTGTAATTCTACAGGTGAAATACGCGATGATAGAAAACATATGAGTATGCTTGAAGATTTTTGGCTACCACGAAGAGAAGGTGGAAGAGGAACTGAAATTACTACTCTTCCAGGTGGACAAAATCTAGGAGAACTTGCAGATGTACAATATTTCAAAGAAAAATTATATTCTTCATTAAATTTACCAATATCAAGATTAGAATCAGGAAATACATTTAATCTTGGAAGAACTACAGAAATCACAAGAGATGAATTAAAATTTTCAAAATTTGTAGGAAGACTTCGCAAAAAATTTAGTGAAATATTTCAAGATATTTTAAGAACACAATTAATACTAAAAGGTATTATTACTGCTGATGATTGGGAAAATATAAAAGAAAATATTCAATATGATTATATTTATGATAATCATTTTTCTGAATTGAAAAATATTGAAATGTTGAAAGAAAGAATGGAAAGTGTTAGTTTAGTTGAACCATATATAGGAAAATATTTTTCTCATGAATATATAAGAAAACAACTTCTAAAACAAACAGATAGAGAAATAGAAGAAATTGATATTCGTATTAAAAATGAAAAAAAATTAGGATTAATAATAGATCCAAATGAACAATCAAATCAACAAAATCAAAGTAAAGAATTTCCAGTAGAAGTAGATGAAAAAGATGGTGAAAAAGATGATGGAAAAAATGATGAAAAATTGAGTGATCTTGATGCTAAATTCAAAAATACTTTTAAACCTACTAAAGAATAAATAAAATTTTTAATAAATAATTAATTGAGGTACACATATGAATTTTTCAAAAGACATTTTATTATCTTTTTCAAATAATGATACTGTAGGCACAATTGAAAATATAAATAAAGCATTATATATGAATGCCAATAATTATATTAATTCTCGCAAAAATATAGTTGCAAATTCAATTTTTAATACAGAAACTGATGAAGAAAATTATACATAATAATCAGGTAACTTTCAATGAAACTAATCACAGAAACAATTGATGAAATAGAAATTATTTTTGAAGAAAATAATGGTAAAAAAAATACATACATAACTGGAATTTTTCTTCAATCTGAAATTGCAAATAGAAACAATCGTTTTTATCCCTTTCCTATTTTAGAAAAGGAAGTTAAAAATTATAATGAAAAATATATTTCTACAGGTAGAGCTTTAGGTGAATTAGGACATCCTTCAGGTCCTGCAATTAATTTGGATAGAGTATCACATAAAATTATTGAACTTCGCGTGGAAGGAAAAAATTTTGTTGGTAAAGCAAAACTTTTAGATACACCTATGGGTTGTATTGCAAAAAATTTGTTAGACGGAGAAGTAACTCTGGGTGTTTCTTCTAGAGGTATGGGATCAATAGAAGAAAAAAATGGAATTAATTATGTTAGAAATGATTTTATGCTTTCAACTGCTGCTGATATTGTTGCAGATCCTTCTGCCCCTGATGCCTTTGTGCAAGGAATTATGGAAGGTAAGGAGTGGATTTGGGAAAATGGATTGCTAACAGAAAAAAGATTACATAGATACAAAAATTACATTAATTCGTCTTCATACAAACAATTACAAGAAAGAAAACTTCATGTATTTGAAGATTTTTTTTATAATTTATAATTTTAATAAATATTATTAGAAAAAACATAATTATAGGGAGTTTTTTTCAATGCCTACATATACAATTGATGGAGATTTAAAATCAAATACATATACTTCTAAAAAAAGTAATGCAGTAACTGCTCATGCTAAATCAGGAGAACCTATGTCTAAACTAACAGGTACTACTCCTGGGCAAAATAGTGACTGCGAAGATCTTGGCGGTCCTGTATTAAAACCAATGGATACAGAAAGTATTGGCAAAAAAGTTGCGGCTAAAATGAAACATGAAGGTAGTAAGTCTTTAACTACTAACCCATCTTCTGCATCTAATAGTACTAAAACAGAATCATTTAAATCTGATACTGATCCACAACAACATAAAGGAACTATATCTACAGTTAGACTTGATGTTGATGGTAAACCAGATCCTGAATGGGGGAAAAAAATATTAAATGCTGGTAGTAAACTGAAAAAAGTGTCTGATGCTTCTAAATCTAATAGTACTAAAACAGAATCATTTAAATCTGATACTGATCCACAACAACATAAAGGAACTATATCTACAGTTAGACTTGATGTTGATGGTAAACCAGATTATGAATGGGGGAAAAAAATATTAAATGCTGGTAGTAAACTAAAAAAAGTGTCTGATGCTTCTAAGAAAAAGAAATCAGATTTAACTTCTGAAGAATATGATGAAGAATATGATAATGATGAATCTGAAACAATTTCAGAAGATGAAACTGAAGAGAAGGAATTTTCTAAATATAAAAATTCTGAAAAAAAACAAAAGAATAAAAAAGATGAAGATGATGAAGATGATGAAGATGATGAAGATGATGAAGATGATGAAGATGATGACGAAAAACAAAAAGATAAAAAATATAAAATTAAAAAAGAAGATATTGAAATTGATGTTACTGAAGATGTAAAAGCACTTTTAGAAGGAGAAAATTTTTCTCCTGAATTTGAAGAAAGAGCAAAATTAATTTTTGAATCAGCAGTAAAATCTAAAATTGTACAAGTAATTGATAAAATTGATGAATTTTATCAAGAAAGATTAGAAGAAGAAATAGTTACTATTGCAGACCTTTTAGAAGAAAAACTTGATGCTCAATTAAATTATGCAACTAATAAATGGATTAATGAAAATAAACTTGCTATTGATTATGGCATCAGAAATGAATTGACTGAAGATTTTATGCGTAGTCTCAAAGATGTATTTGTAGAACATTATATTGATATTCCAGATGAAAAAGTAGATGTTCTATCAGAAATGTCTAATACATTAGATGATATGGAAAGTAAACTCAATGAAGCTTATGAAGTTAATATTAATTTAAATGAAAAATTAAATACTTATATTAAGTATGGAATTTTTAATAAAATTTCTGAAGATCTTGCAGATACTCAGAAAGAAAAATTAGCTTCTTTGGCAGAATCTATTGCATTTGATGATGAAAATAATTATACGCAAAAACTTGAAACACTAAAAGAATCATACTTTCCAAAAACTCATACACAATCTGTAGAAGATTTAATTGAGTCTAATAGATCGTATGAAAATCTTGAAGGTCCTATGGCTGCATATTCTGCCGCTATTTCTAGATGGTCTAAATAATTTTATTATATAAATAATTAATAGATTTAAATAAAAAATAAGGAGACAATGCAAAAATGCTTAATGTTCAACATTTGGTAGAAAAATGGAGTCCTATTCTGAATCATAGTGATCTTCCTTCTATTACTGATAATTATAAAAAAGCTGTAACTGCTCAACTTTTAGAAAATCAAGAATTTTTTCTGCAACAAGAACGGGGTCTTTTAACAGAAGCACCTATTACTAACTCTGCTGGTACTGGTGGATTTACTTCTGCAGGAGCTTCTCCTCCTGTAGCAGGATTTGATCCTGTTTTAATTTCTCTTATTCGTAGATCTATGCCTAAATTAATGGCATATGACATTTGCGGTGTTCAACCAATGAGTGGTCCTTCTGGTTTAATCTTTGCAATGCGTTCGCACTTTGGTACAGATCGTGACGGCACTGGTGCTTCACCTAATGTATATGACAACGAAACATTCTACAACGAGATTCCAACAGGTCGTTCTGCTGGTGGTGGTGCTTACAGTGCTGCTGCTGGTGAAACCAAAACAAACCCAGGTTTACTCAATCCAACAAATCCAGTATCTGGTGGATCAGGCGCAACTAATTCTGATAACTACAGTTATGTTGGTGGTATGAATACAGGTACTGCCGAATCTCTTGGTGGTGACAGTGGTGCTTTCCGCGAAATGTCTTTCTCGATTGAGAAAGTGACCGTTTCTGCAAAATCTCGTGCTTTAAAGGCAGAATATACTCTAGAACTTGCACAAGATTTAAAGGCAATTCATGGTCTTGATGCAGAAACTGAACTAGCAAATATTTTGTCAACAGAAGTTCTTGCTGAAATTAATCGTGAAGTTGTTCGTACAATTTACTTAACTGCACGTCCTGGAGCACAAAATAATGTTGCTTCTGCAGGTACTTTTGATTTAGATATAGATTCTAACGGTAGATGGAGTGTTGAAAAATTTAAAGGTTTGTTGTTTCAAATTGAAAGAGATTGTAATGCAATCGGACAATTAACTCGTAGAGGAAAAGGTAATTTTATTATCTGTTCTGCCGATGTTGCTTCTGCTCTTGCAATGGCTGGTGTATTAGATTATAATTCACCATTTAATTCTAAAGCTTCAGAATTACCAGATGATACTGCATCTACTCTTGCTGGTGTAATCAACGGTCGTATTAAAGTATATGTTGATCCATATTCTGCAAACATTGTTGATACACATTTTTATGTTGCTGGATATAAAGGAACTTCTCCTTATGATGCAGGTTTGTTCTATTGTCCTTATGTTCCTCTTCAAATGGTTCGTTCTATTGGTCAAGATACTTTTCAACCCAAGATCGGATTTAAAACAAGATATGGAATGGTTTCCAATCCATTTTCTGAAGGTTTAACTCAAGGTCAAGGTGCTTTAAATAACAATACCAATATCTATTATAGAAGAGTTAGTGTCAAAAATATTTTCTAAATTAAATTAAAATAAATAATTTTACTAAGGGATTCATTGAATCCCTTTTTTTTACTAAATAATTTAAAAGGTATAAAGTATGTCTGCAACATGGATTAATAAACAACCAAGTAATATAAATTTTTTATCAACAACACAATTTAAATTTGAAATTACTAATTGCCCTGCTGTTCAATTCTTTTGTCAATCAGCAAATGTACCAGGAATTACTTTATCTACTGCAGAACAATCAACTAGATACAATGCAATTCCTATACCTGGTGATGAAGTTTCTTATAATGATTTAAATATTAAATTTATTGTAGATGAAAATATAACTAATTATTTAGAAATTCATAGATGGATAAGACATCTAGGACATCCATATAATTTACAAGAATTATATACAGCTCAAAATAATACAGAAACATCATTATTATATTATACAGGTTATGCTAAAGATGGATCAATTTATAGTGATGCTTCATTAACAATATTAAATTCAAATTTTATACCTAAATTTAAAATAATATTTAAAGATATATTTCCTATATATATTAGTGATATGGTATTTGATTCGTCTACCACAGAATTAAATTATATTATAGCAGATGCAACTTTTAAATATACAATTTATGATATTGTTTCTATAAATAATAATTCTCAATGATTATTACTCTTGATAAAATTAAAGAAATGTGGAAAGAAGATTCACATATGGATGATGATCTTCTTGATAATGAATCACTTAAAATTCCACAATTACATTCAAAATACTTAAATTTATTATCAGATGCAAAATTAATTAAAAGTAAATGTGAGTTTGATTACAAAAATTTATATAAAGAAAAATGGGAATATTATTCTGGAAAATCAAGTCAAGAAATATATAAAGAAAAACCTTTCAATCTAAAAATTTTAAAACAAGACATTTCAATTTATATTGAATCCGATAAAGATATTCAAATATTACAGGGAAAAATAATCTATTATAAAGAGTATATATTTTTTCTTGAAAAAGTACTAGATAATATTAATATAAGAGGATTTCAGATAAAAAATTGCATTGATTGGCGTAAATTTATGAATGGAGTTGTGTAATGACAATAGTAAGTATTGTAAAAAAAAATGAAACATATTTAACAGTATCTGGTGAGCCACATGTAAAAAAAGAATTATCTGAATATTTTACATTTGAAGTTCCAAACTTTAAATTTATGCCTCAATACAAATCTGGTATGTGGGATGGAAAAATCAGATTGTATAGTCCTGGAACAGGAGAATTATATTGTGGACTATTTGAATATCTTATAAAATGGTTGGAAGAAAAAAATTATACATATGAGGTATTAAATAATAAATATTATGGTTATCCAGGTGAAACTATTGATGATATTTCATTAGAAGGTATTATAGATTTTGTTAAAAATTTAAATGTTCCATTTACTGTTAGAGATTATCAATATAAAGCAATATATGAATCTATAAAAAATATTAGAAAATTATTAATATCACCAACAGCATCTGGTAAATCATTAATGATTTATTCTCTAATTAGATACTATATTGCAAAAAATTTAAGAATTATAATTATTGTTCCTACTACTTCTCTTGTAGAACAAATGTCAAGTGATTTTTCAAAATATGGATGGAATTCAGACTTACATTGTCATAAAATATATTCAGGTAAAGATAAAAATTCTAATAAAGATGTTATTATAACCACTTGGCAATCAATTTATAAACTTCCAAAAAAATGGTTTGAACAATATGATGTAATAATTGGAGATGAAGCTCATTTATTTAAAGCAAAATCATTAATTGGTATATTGAATAAAATGTGTAATTGTAAATTTAGAATAGGATTTACAGGAACATTGGATGGAAGTAATACTAATAAATTAGTATTAGAAGGATTATTTGGTTCTATGAATCAAATAACAGAAACTAAAAAACTTATTGATGAAAAACATCTATCTGATCTGGAAATTAAAATTTTAGTATTAAAACATAATAGTATCATTTTTAATTCATATCCAGAAGAGATTGATTACATTTGTTCGTGCGAAAGAAGAAATAAATTTATTCGTAATTTATGTAAAGATATACAAGGAAATACACTGTTACTATTTTCATATGTTGATAAGCACGGTAAATTACTTTATGATCTTATAAATAATTATGTTTCACAAAATAGAAAAGTATTTTTAATTTATGGAGATACTGATACTAAAGATAGAGAAGAAATCAGAAGTATTACAGAAAAAGAAAGTAATGCAATTATAATTGCATCATATGGTACTTTTTCTACAGGAATTAATATTAAAAATTTACATAATGTTATTTTTGCATCTCCCAGTAAATCTAGAATTAGAGTTTTACAAAGTATTGGTAGAGTACTGAGAAAAAGTGATAATAAAACATTAGCATGTCTTTATGATATTGCAGATGATTTTTCAAAAAAGAATAGAAAAAACTATACATTAAATCATTTAATAGAAAGAATAAAAATTTATTCACAAGAAAATTTTAATTATGAAATTATTCCAATAAATATTGAGGAAAACAATTAATGGAAAAAGAACCTTTTTTTGGAATTATAAAGATAATTACTGGAGAAGAAATTATTTCTAAAATTTATCCATATTATGAAGAACAAGGATTTGTACTACTATATCCTTATAAAATTAATACCGACTTTATTGAAACACCACAAGGTATTGCATGTAGAATTAGTCTTTATCCTTGGTTTAAACTTAGTAAAAATTCATCATTTTTTATTCACAAAAATAAAATAATAAGTATAGGTGAATCTGAAGATAAATTATCTAATATGTATAATATTACAATAAAAAATATGAATAATGTAAAAGATTTAAATGAAGTGCCTTTATCATCAGAAATGGGATTAAAAACTACTATAGAAGAAGCTAGATTATTATTGGAGAATATATTTACTCTAAACATAGAGTCTAAAGATAATATCTAAATACACTTATCTGAAACTCTGACATAGTTATTATACACATATTTTAAAAAGTTGTCAAGTGGCAGTAGTTAAATAAGAATTGACAAACAATACAAGAATCATAAAATAATTTATGACAATAATTTAATTATTGACAATATAATTAAATTATGTTAAAATGTAATTAATTATAATATATCAAGGTATTTTATGTCTAAAAAAGAACATTATGTTAATAATAAAGAGTTTTTTGAAGCTTTAATTCTTTATAAAAAAAGTATTATAGATGCTGAGAAACAGGGTTTATCAAAACCAAAAATTACAAATTATATAGGACATTGTTTTCTAAAGATTGCAACACATTTATCATACAAACCAAATTTTGTTAATTATATTTTTAAAGATGATATGATTTGCGATGGAATTGAAAATTGTCTTCGTAGTATAGATAATTTTGATCCTGAAAAATCTACAAATCCTTTTGCATATTTTACTCAAATTACTTATTATGCTTTTTTAAGACGTATACAAAAAGAAAAAAAGCAGTTAGAAATTAAAATTAAATTATTAGAAAAGTCTAGTTTTGAACAAGTTTTTAGTGTAGATTCTAGTGCAATGGGTTATGATACTTTTTCAATGAATTCAATAAAACAACAAATTACATCAAAATCTAGAAATTATAAATCCAACAAATAAATTATGACTATAGCATTGATTACAGATCAACATTTAGATTCTAGAAAAGGTTCTCAAATTTTTTGGGAATATTTTATGAAATTTTATAATAATATATTTTTTCCAAATCTTGAAAAATATAAAATAAAAACAATTATTGATTTGGGTGATACTTTTGATAATCGTAAAAGTATAGATTTTTATAATTTAAATAGAATAAAAAGATATTATTATGACACTTTAAAATCTATGAATATTACAATTCATATGATTGTTGGTAATCATACTTCATATTATAAAAATACAAATAAAATAAATACACCAGAATTACTTTTAGATTGTTATGATAATATTTTAACTTATAGTGAAATACAAGACATTGTTATTGAAGATACTAAAATAACTTTAATTCCTTGGATTAATTCTGAAAATCATGATCATGTAATGAAACATATTTCAAATACAGATGCAAAAATTGCAATGGGTCATTTGGAAATAAATGGTTTTATTGCACATCCTGGTCATATTTTTGAAGGTGGAATAAATTCAGATATGTTTTCTCAATATGAAAAAGTATTTTCTGGACATTTTCATCATAAATCTCAACAAGGAAATATTTTTTATTTGGGTAATCCTTATGAAATTTATTGGAATGATTATAATGAACAAAGAGGATTTCATTTATTCGATTTATCAACACAAAGAATAAAGTTTTTTCAAAATCCATATAAAATTTTTAAAAAAATATTTTATGATGATACTGACACAAATTATCTTCATTTAAACATAGAAGAATATAAAGATACTTATATTAAAATTATTGTAGAATGTAAAAAAGATTTCTATAATTTTGATAAATTTTTAGAACGTTTATACGACATTGGTGTTCATGAAATTAAAATTGTAGAAGATAATAATTTCAATTACGAAATTGATAATATAGAAGATAATGCAGAAATTGTAGATACACTTACAATTCTTTCTAATTATATAGAAGATATGAATACTCATTGCAATAAAAGTGATCTCAAAGATATTATAAAATCTGTTTATGTAGAAGCATATGAAATTTAACAATGTATATTATAGTTATTGAAGGAAGAGATAGAGGTGCATATTCAATTAAACTTTCTAATGGTATTACTGTACTTCAAATATTTGAAGATATAAATGATGCAGAGAGATATGCATATCTTTTAGAATCTGAAGGATTTCCAAAATTAGAAATTATAGAAATTGTATATGAACAAGTTGTAAATATATGTAAAAAATTCGGATATTATTATACTATAATTAAACTCAATGATTTTGTAATACCACCATTAAAAAACTATGATTTTATTTAAAAAAATTACTTATAAAAATTTTCTTTCAACAGGAAATAATCCAATTGAAGTTGATTTAAATACTCATAAAAATACTTTAATTGTTGGTGCAAATGGATCAGGTAAGAGTACAATCATTGAAGCAATTGTATTTGTACTTTTTAATAAATCATTTCGTAAAGTAAATAAAAATCAACTCATTAATTCAATCAATGAAACTGATTGTTTAGTCGAAATAGAATTTGAAATTGGAAATAATATTTGGAAAGTAGTACGTGGTATGAAACCAAATATATTTAAAATTTATCAAAATAATAATTTATTAGATCAATCTTCTGTATCTATAGATCAACAAAGATGGTTAGAACAACAAATTCTTAAATTAAATTATAAGTCTTTTACACAAATTGTTATTTTGGGTTCTAGTTCATTTGTTCCTTTTATGCAATTACCTGCATCTTATAGAAAAGAAATTATTGAAGATCTTTTAGATATTAAAATTTTTTCTGCAATGCATAATATTATACGTGATCGTATTAAAGTAATTGTAGAGGAAATTAATAATCTATCGCATAATATTGAATTAATAAAGGAAAGAATTGAGATTCAAAAAAAATATATTGAAAATTTAAAAAAAATTAATGATAAAAATATTGATCAAAAGAAAGAAAAAATTAATGAATTAGAATCTGAATTAAAATCAAATAATGATGGTATTAATCTTTATAATTTAAAAATCGAAAAATACAATATAGATTATGAAAAATTAAAAAATATAGACAAAAACATAAAAGAATTAGAAAGTTTTAAAATAAAATTTAATAGTAAAAAGAAAAATCATAATAATTATAAAAAATTTTTTGAAGAAAATCATATTTGTCCTCAATGCAATCAACAAATTACAAATGATATTAAACAATATCATATTCAAGAAAATAAGAACCAGATTGAAAAATTAGATGAAACAATTTCTAAATTAGAATCAGAGATAAATCAAACTGTTTTAAAATTAGATGAAAGAAATAATATACTAAAAAAAATTCAGAAATTAAATATCGATTTAAATTCTCTTTTAAATAATAATAAACAAATTATCAAAATGGTGAGTGATATTAGAGAAGAAATTATTGAAATAAATGATAATAATAATAATATGATTGATGAGAGTACAAAATTGAATCAATATATATCTGAAGGAATAATTATGTCTGATAAATTCTCTAATTTTAAAATTAAAAAAAATAATTATGAAATATTAAATAATCTTTTTAAAGATGGAGGTATTAAATCACAAATTATTAAAAAATATTTACCAATAATGAATCAATTAATTAATAAATATTTGCAATTAATGGATTTTTATATTAATTTTACATTAGATGAAAATTTTGATGAAACTATTAAATCAAGATATAGAGATGATTTTACATATGCATCTTTTTCTGAAGGAGAAAAAATGAGAATTGATTTATCTTTGATGTTTACTTGGAGATCTATTGCTAAACTAAAAAATTCTGCAAATACAAATATTCTTATTTTAGATGAGGTATTTGATAGTTCATTAGATGTTTCTGGTACTGATGATTTTATGAGAATTATTAAAAGTCTTGATGAAGAAACTAATGTTATGGTAATATCACATAAAGGAGATTCTATTTTAGATAAGTTTGATAGAGTTTTAAAATTTGATAAGAATAAAAATTTTAGCGTTGTTAAAGAAACATTTTAAAGTTATCTTGACATATGATTATATTATTTGTATAATGTATAGATATAATAAATTAATATTTTTATTAATTTTATCTATATACTTTTTTATTTTATAAAATGAATTTTGATAGGTAAATATAAAATGCAAAATACATTTATATGGGTTGAAAAGTACCGTCCACAAAAAATCAAAGATTGTATTTTATCATCACCAATTAAAAAAATTTTTGAGAATTTTATTAATGAAGGTGAAATTCCTAATTTGCTTTTTGCAGGTCCTCCTGGTATTGGAAAAACGACAGTTGCAAAAGCTTTGTGTAATGAATTAGAAGTAGATTTTTATGTTATCAATGGATCTGATGAGGGGAGGTTTTTAGATACTGTACGGAACCAAGCAAAGAATTTTGCTTCAACTGTATCACTTCAAACTAATGGCAAACCAAAAATCATTATTATTGATGAGGCTGACAACACAACCAACGATGTCCAACTCCTCCTTCGGGCTAATATCGAGACGTTTCATAATAATTGCAGATTCATTTTTACCTGTAACTATAAAAACAAAATCATCGAACCACTTCATTCTCGTTGTGCTGTTGTTGATTTTACAATTAAAGGAAAAGAAAAAACAAATCTTGCTTCTAAATTTTTTATACGACTGCTTGAAATTCTTAAAGCAGAAAATATTGATTATGATGAAAAAGTTCTTATAGAATTAATTAATTCTTATTTTCCTGATTGGCGCAGAGTTTTAAATGAATGTCAAAGATATGGTGTTGGAGGAAAAATTGATAGTGGTATTCTTGCTCAAATATCAGATGTAAATATTAATAATTTAGTTAAATTTTTAAAAGAAAAAGATTTTTTGAATGTAAGAAAGTGGATTGTATCTAATCTAGATAATGATGTAAATTCTATTTTACGTCATGTTTATGATGCAATGTATTTAAATTTAACACCACAATCAATTCCTCAATCAGTCTTAATTTTTGCTAAATATCAGTATCAGGCTGCTTTTTGTGCTGATCAAGAAATTAATACTCTTGCATGTTTTACTGAATTAATGTGCGATTGCCAATTCAAATGATTTGTATTAATTGGAAAAAGTGTTATAATTCTCAAACTGCAACATCAAAGAACTTTTTATGATTTATGAATTAAAAGATTGGCTTAATTCTATCAATCAAACTAAAAAAAATTTGATTGATGAAATTCCTGATTCTGAAAAAACTTATAATCCATTTATTATCAATAAATGTATGTCTAGTTATAGAGATACAATTTTATGTGCAAATGAAATGAATATTAATCATCATTTGGATAAAAAATTACAATATGATTTTTATATAAATATTGTAAGACAAAAGAAGAGATATTCTCCTTGGTTAAAAAAAGAACAAGAAAATGATATTCTTTTAGTTAAACAATATTATGGATATAGTGATGAAAAGGCAAAAAATATTCTTAAAATTTTAAATAAAGAACAACTTGATTATATTAAATTGAAATTAAATCGTGGAGGTTCTAAAAATCAACACAAAAAATAGATTAATAAGTGAATGACTTTTTAAAAAATATATAAAATTTAATGAAATTTGAAAAGAGGAAAAAATGACAAATACTGACAATCTTTTAGAATATAAGTGGTCAATTGATAAAATGGTGGAGGTAAATCTTAATGAGTCAGACAATTTTTTAAAAGTTCGAGAAACACTTACACGTATTGGTGTTGCTTCACGAAAAGAAAAGAAAATTTATCAATCTTGTCATATTTTACATAAACAAGGTAAATATTACATTGTACATTTTAAAGAACTTTTTGCTTTAGATGGAAAACATGCAAATATTTCTCTTAATGATATTCAACGTAGAAATAGAATTATTCAACTTCTGGAAGACTGGGGATTAATACAAATTTCACAAAAAGATTTTATAGAAGATATTGCACCATTAAGTCAAATTAAAGTTATTTCTTTTAAGGAAAAAAATGATTGGATTTTAGAATCTAAATATAATATTGGTAAAAAGAAAAATAACTATTAAAAAATAGACAAAGAAAGATTAAAACTTTCTTTGTCTATTTTTTTATTTATTTGTCTTTTTTATTTTTTTTAGGTGGAATATAAATATAATCTGTTACTAAATGAGTAGTTCCCCATTGTTCTTTCATATATTCTGTATTTCTATCTGGATATTGATTTTTATTCATTTATTTCTCCTGTAAATTAAAATGAATTACAAAAGAACTTTTATCGAGGTTTCTATCTCATATTTATTTATTATTCGGTAAATACTCATATAAAATTCGGTTATCTACAATTTCAAATTTTGAATTATATACTATATAATAATAATGAAGTCGCTTCGGGGCTTCTTAAAATTCTTGCTTTTAGGAGAAAAATATGTCTAATAAATTGCAAATAAGCAATGAGTCAACACGTTGGAGTGAACTTACTCCATATACAATTGGACTTGGCGAAATGCTTCAAAGACTTGATTCATATTCTCAATCAGATAGATATCCAAAGTATAATATCATTCAAGAATCTGAAAAGAAATCAGATGGTGATGTTTCAGAAACATCTAAATATGTACTTGAAGTTGCTTTGGCTGGATATGATTATTCAGAATTAGAAGTATCAACACAGGATAATGTTCTTTTTGTTGGAACATCAACATCTTTTTCTGATAATAGAACATACCTATATAAAGGTATTGCAAAAAGATCTATTAATAGAACATGGCAATTAAAAGACAATTTAAAAGTAACTGATGTTAAATTTGTGAATGGACTTCTTTTAATTTATTTGGAACAAAATATTCCAGAACATAAAAAGAAAACTGTTTGGAAAATAAATTCTGTAGAATCTGAGACTAAATCTGTATAAAAAGTTAATTAAATAATTAACAGTAATTAAAACTCCATTAAATTTATCTTTAATGGAGTTTTAATTAATGTCAATTATTTAATTAACTTTTTTTATCTTTTATAAATATATACAAGTATACAGGAAAAACAAATGATTAAATTTAAAGATTTTGAAACAACATTAAAATATAATGATAAACTTAATCTTAAATTTTGGAAAAGTGATAATTTAAAAAATAGTGTTAGAATTGCTTTATTAAATATAGCAAAAAAATGGGCTGTATTTTCTAATATTCCATTATCTTCTATAAAAGATATTATTTTAGTAGGTGGAAATGCAAATTATAATTATACTCAATATTCAGATTTAGATGTTCATATAATAGTAGATAAAGAAAAAATATTTAATTGTCCCGATTTATTAGATGATTATCTAAAAGATAAAAAACAATTGTGGTCATTAACACATGATATAACAATTTATGGTCATGATGTAGAATTATATGCTCAAGATATGAAAGAAGTAAGTCCAAAAAATCAAGGATCTTTTTCTTTGAAACATAATAAATGGATTAACAAACCAATAAAACAAAAAATAGATTATAATAATATTTTAATAAAAAAGAAAGTAAAATCTTTTATTGATAAAATTGATTATTTAATAGATACACAATCTGATAATGAACATTCATTAAATAAAATTAAAAAAAAGATTAGAGAAATGAGAACATCTTCTATTAAAAAAGGAGGTGAATATGCTTTAGAAAATTTAGTATTCAAAGAATTGCGTAATTTAGGTTATTTGAATAAATTGAATAAATATATAAATAAAATTCATGATCAATCACTATCATTGAGGTAAATTATGTCTATAAAGTTATTATTATTGAAATCTGGTGAATATGTAATATCAGATGTAAAACAAGCTATTGACAATATAACAGGAATGTTGTATTATCAATTAAGTAAACCATATATAATTTATACGGTTTCAGAACCAGAAAAAATTGAAATTTCATCAAACAATTTATCATATAATAAATCTATGAATGAAATTTCTGTTAAATTTGCACCGTGGATTCTTTTTACTGAGGATGATACAATAACTATTAATAGGGATTATGTTGTATCTCTTGTTAATCCAGTTAAAGATATTGTTGATAGTTATTTAGAAAATAGGAAATAAAATGGAAACTGAACAATTAGAAACTTTAATTCAAATTTTTATCTTAAAGAATGACAAGCATCTTATTGCTGAATTAGAACAGTTTGATGAAGAACCATCTTGTTATTTAAAGAATGTTTATGAAATTGTTTATCATGAAAGTTACTATAAAAACTCTTCACCATCTCGTAAATTAGGTCATAATAGTTTACTATTATCTACAGAAACAGATATTGATGATGAACAATATACAATTCGGCGATATGTAGTTTTTGAAAAATATCCTTTATATTCTCGCAGTAATGAATTTTTATTATGTTCAAATGAAATTCTTACTGCATATGAACCACAAGAAGAAATTTTACAATACTACAAAACTTTAGTATAATATAATTCTATATCTCACTAAATTAAATAATGGATTTTTATACAAATGTGCAGCTAGTAGGAAATAGTATTTTGTATTGTGGTTACTCTAATGGTAATCGAATTATACAAAAAGATAAACTATATCCTACTCTTTTTATTAGCAGTGAAAATAAAACTAAATATAAAACTTTAGATGATACTTATGTTAAACCCATAAAATTTGAAACTGTTCAAGAAGCTAGGAAGTTTATATCATCATATGAAAATGTACAAAATTTTGAAGTTTATGGGTATGACAGATTTTTATATCAATATATTTCAGATAGATTTCCTGATGATGAAATTATATATGATAAAAATTATATTAATACTATTATAATTGATATTGAAACTACGTCAGAAAATGGTTTTCCCAATGTTGAAGAAACTATTGAAGAAATTCTTTGTATTACAATAAAAGATTTAAATAAAAAAAATATTATTACCTGGGGTCAAAAAGAATATAAAAATACTTCTAAAGATGTGAATTATATTGAATGTACAAATGAACAAAAACTTCTTTCTTCATTTATAGATTGGTGGGTTCAAAATACACCTGATATTGTTACTGGGTGGAATATAAAACTTTTTGATATTCCATATATTTATAGACGTATTAAAAAAGTTCTTGGCAATAAATTTGCCAATTCTTTGTCTCCATGGAATAAAGTTGATTATAATGAGATTATTATATATGGTAATAAAAATATTCATTATAATATTTTTGGAGTAAGTATTCTTGATTATATTGACTTATATAGAAAATATACTTATACAAATCAAGAAAGTTATAGTCTCGATCATATTGGTTCAGTTGAATTAAATATTTCTAAGTTAAATCATAGTGAATTTGACACTTTTAGAGACTTTTATACACAGAACTGGCAAAAATTTGTTGAATATAATATTCATGATGTAGAAATTGTTTTTCTTTTAGAAGAAAAGATGAAACTTATTGAACTTATTATGACTCTTGCATATGACGCAAAAGTAAACTATGAGGATGTATATTCACAGGTAAAGACTTGGGATAATATTATTTTTAATTTCTTAAAGAAGAATAATATTGTTGTTCCTCCAAATAAAAAACATCAGAAAGATTCTCAATATGCTGGTGCATATGTAAAAGAACCTATTCCAGGAAAATATGATTGGATTGTATCGTTTGATTTAACATCACTATATCCTTCTCTTATTATGCAATTTAATATTTCTCCTGAAACTCTTTGTGATAAAAAATATTCTGGTATATCTATTGATAGAATATTAAATAAAGATATTAATATTAAAAATATTGATGGAAAATGTATAGCTGCTAATGGATGTATTTTCGATACATCCAAAAAAGGAATATTTCCTAGACTTGTAGAAAAAATTTTCAATGATCGACAATATTTCAAGAAAGAAATGTTGAAAGAAAAATCTAAATTAGAAGAAATTGAAAATAAATTGAAAGAAAATAATGCAGATTCAACAGAAGAATTAAATAATATTCGTCAAATTTGTATTAAAAATATTTCAAAATATACAAACAATCAAATGGCAAGAAAAATACAATTGAATAGTTTGTATGGAGCAATTGGAAATGTTTATTTTCGTTATTATAAACTTGAAAATGCTGAAGCAATTACTCTTTCTGGACAAGTTGCTATTCGTTGGATTGAAAATAAAATGAATCTTTATTTAAATAAAATTCTTAAAACAAATAATATAGATTATGTTATTGCTTCTGACACAGATTCTATTTTTCTTAATCTGAGTTCACTTATAGATTGTATTTATAATAAAAAAAATAAAATTACACAAAATGTTATTTCATTTATTGATAAAATATGTAAAACACAATTTGAACCTTACATTGAAGAATGTTATCAAGAACTATCAGATTATTTAAATTCATATTCTCAAATGATGAAAATGAAGAGAGAATGTATTGCTGATAGAGGAATATGGACTGCTAAAAAAAGATATATTCTCAATGTATGGGATAAAGAAGGTGTCAGATATTCAAGTCCAAAAATGAAAATTATGGGTTTGGAAACTGCTCGTTCTTCTACACCAGCTTACTTTAGAGATAAATTAGAAAATGCTTTTAAAATAATTTTAAATGAAGACAATGATAAACTTATTGAATTTATAGAAGATGTAAAAAAAGAAACTCAAAACCAATCTATAAATGATATTTCATTTCCTAGAGGTGTGAATAATTTAGATAAATATACTGATTCAAGTATTATGTATAATAAAGGAACTCCTATTCATGTGAGGGGAGCAATTCTTTATAATTATTATTTAAAAAAATTAAAAATAACTAATAAATATCCATTTATTTTAGAAGGAGAAAAAATTAAATTTGTATATTTAAAAACACCAAATCCAATTGGAGAAAATATAATTGCATATTTTCAGGAATTACCTAAAGAATTTAATCTAAATTCTTATGTAGACTATAATATGCAATTTGAAAAATCTTTTCTTGAACCTCTCAAATCTGTATTAAATTGTATAGACTGGGTTGTCGAGAAACGAGGTAATTTAGAAAGTTTTTTTATTTAGGATATAAAAATGGATTTTTTAAAAACTGTTGTTTCAGAAATTGGAAATGAATATGCTAGTTTTGTTTCTGATGGTGTTTCTACTGGCGATTGCGAAACTTTCATTGATAGTGGGAGTTATATCTTCAATGCTTTATTATCAGGATCAATTTATGGAGGAATTCCATCAAATAAAATAACTGCTATTGCAGGTGAATCATCTACTGGTAAAACTTTTTTTTGTCTCAGTATAGTTAAACATTTTCTTAGAAATAATCCTGATGCAGGAGTTATCTATTTTGAAAGTGAATCAGCAATCACTCGTAAAATGATTGAAGAAAGAGGAATTGATTCTTCAAGAATGATTATTGTTCCTGTGGTTACAGTTCAAGAATTTAGAACTCAATCTATTAAAATTCTTGATAAATATATAGATCAAAGAAAGTCTGAACGTAAACCTTTATTATTTGTATTAGATTCACTCGGAAATCTTTCCACCACAAAAGAAATTGAAGATTCTTCTGAGGGTAAAGAAACTAAGGATATGAGTAGAGCGCAAATTACCAAATCTTTGTTTAGAATTTTGACACTGAAGTTGGCAAAAGCTAATATTCCTATGCTTGTTACTAATCATACATATGATGTTATCTCTGGCAATTCTTATGTTCCAATGAAAGATATGGGTGGAGGTTCTGGTCTTAAATATACAGCATCGACAATTATATATTTATCTAAAACAAAGGAAAAAGATGGTAATGAAATAGTTGGAAATATTATTAAGTGTCGTGCTCAAAAATCTCGTTTTACAAAAGAAAATTCTATAGTAGAAACTCGACTTTTTTATGATAAGGGTCTTGATCCATATTATGGTCTTTTAGAATTGGGTGAAAAATATAATATTTTTACTAAAAGTGGTGGAAGATATGAAATTGATGGAAGCAGATATTATGCAAAAAATATTTTATCAGATCCAAAAAAATATTTTACTTCTGAAATAATGGAACAATTAGATTGGGCTGCAAGTCAAGAATTTAAATATGGTGTTATTTCAACAGAAGAAAATGATAGTATAATCAAATGATTTTATCACAGTATGTGAAAATTTATATTAGTTAATTTTCACATACTGTGATAAAATATATATGTAAATGATACTAAGTATCTTTGGATAAAATTTGCATTATGTCAATTACAAAATTAGAAAAAAAAATATTAACAAATTTAATTTTTAATAGTGATTATATGAGAAAAGTTTATCCCTTTCTCAAAGAAGAATATTTTCTTAATACAAATGAAAAAATTATTTTTCAAGAAATATCTAAGTTCATTAATAAATATAATAACATTCCCACTAAATCTATTCTTTCTATTGAAGTAGAGAACAGAAATGATATTACAGAACAAAATTTTAAAGATATTATTTCTATTGTAAATGAACTTGAATATATTGATGTAAATAATGATTGGTTAATTGATGCAACTGAAAAATGGTGTAAAGAAAAAGCAGTATATATTGCATTAATGGAAAGTATTAGAATTGTTGATGGTAAAGATAAAAATCGTAAAGAAGATTCAATTCCTACTATTCTTTCTAATGCATTAAGTGTATCTTTTAATGATAATATTGGTCATGATTATATAGATGATGCTGATGATAGATATGAATTTTATCATAAAAAAGAAGAAAAAATTCCTTTTGGTTTAAATCTTTTTGATAAAATTACTAAAGGTGGTTTGTCAAATAAAACATTAAATATTGCTCTTGCTGGTACTGGTGTTGGAAAAAGTTTGTTTATGTGTCACTATGCAAGTTCATCAATTCTTAGTGGTAAAAATGTTTTATACATTACTCTTGAAATGTCTGAAGAACGCATTGCCGAACGTATTGATGCAAATTTATTGAATATAGATATTCAAAAGTTGTCTGATATTCCAAAACCAATTTATACAAATCGTATTCAAAACATTTCTAATAAATCTATTGGCAAATTAATTATAAAAGAATATCCTACTGCATCTGCTCATGTAGGACATTTTAAGTCATTATTAAATGAACTTGAACTTAAAAAATCTTTTATTCCTGATATTATTTTTATTGATTATCTAAATATATGTGCAAGTTCTAGATATAGAGAAAATATTGTGAATTCTTATACTTATGTTAAAGCTATTGCTGAAGAACTCAGAGGACTTGCTGTAGAAAAAAATGTTCCTGTTTTTTCTGCTACACAAACTACACGTTCAGGATTTAGTTCTTCTGATGTAGAAATTACAGATACTTCAGAAAGTTTTGGTCTTCCTGCTACTGCGGATTTTATGTTTGCTCTTATTAGTTCAGAACAACTTGAAAGTCTTAATCAAATTCTTGTAAAACAACTTAAAAATAGATATAATGATTTAACTGTAAATAAAAAGTTTGTTGTAGGTGTTGACAGATCAAAGATGAGGTTGTATGATGTAGAAGATAATGCTCAAAGTAATATTGTTGATTCTGGTCAAGAATATGAAGAGTATAATCCAAAACAAAAGTCTAAAAAAAGTTTTGAAGGTTTTATAGTTTAGGAAATAATATGACTATTAATGCTGATTTTGATCGTTATGTAGAATTTGTGAGTATTGTAACTAGTGATTATACTAAAAATACTGAAATATATATTGATAGGATTAATGAATTAAAGTCAATTGGTGTTGATGTATCTCGTCTTACTACTGCTGCAATTGGAATGTCTTCTGAAACAGGAGAATTTGCTGAGATTGTTAAAAAGATTCTTTTTCAAGGAAAACCTTGGAATAAAGAAAATCAAGAACATCTTATTATAGAATTAGGTGATGTAATGTGGTATATGGCACAAGCATGTATCGCTCTTGGCGTTCGTTTTGATGATATTGCAATTAGAAATAGTGTAAAACTTGCTGCTAGGTATCCAGAAGGTGAATTTAGAATAACACGTTCTGAAAATCGTGCAGAAGATGATGTATAATTTTT
>Ga0169931_10004563_pt1 | contig 21494 bp, 16 predicted proteins | sample Kivu_15m_20L_FD_129675 | JGI IMG/M metagenome (GOLD analysis project Ga0169931, IMG submission 129675) | Freshwater microbial communities from Lake Kivu, Western Province, Rwanda to study Microbial Dark Matter (Phase II) - Kivu_15m_20L... | ecosystem: Environmental > Aquatic > Freshwater > Lake... | reverse complement strand
GGAGCGCCAGAGCAGCCAGCTGAGGGCGCCCAGGCCCAGGCCCAGCAGCACAAACCGGCACAGGCGTGCGTAGGGACCGGCCCAGGCGATCAGGCCTCCATAGCCCTCCCCGAGGGCCAGACCGGCCAGGGTGAGCGCGGAGACCCAGGCCAGGCTGCCGCCTGCCGTGGCCAGCAGAAACGGCCCCTGCGCCATCCCCTCCAGGCCGGCCGGCACCGAGATCAGGGTGCGGATGCCTGGAATCAGCCGGGCCCACACCATCAGGGGTACGCCCTGGCGCTGAAACCAGGCCCGGCTGCGCTCGATCTCCTCGCGGCCGATGCCGAGCCAGCGGCCATGGCGATCGAGCAGGGCCAGCAGCCGCGCTTCGCCCACCCAGCGGCCCACCCCATACCAGAACCAGGCGCCCAGCACCGTGCCTGCCGTGGCTGCGAGAATCGTGGGCAGCAGCGCCAACCGCCCCTGCTGCACCAGGAAACCGGCGAACGGCGCAATCAGTTCGGAGGGGATCGGGGGGATCAGGTTTTCCAGCAGCATCGCCAGCCCCAGCACCAGATAGGCCAGGCGCGGATCGAGCGCCAGAGCCGCCTCCAGCCACTGGAGCAGAAGCGCAGCAAGCTGCTGGATCGGCCCGGGAGCATCAGGCATCGGCGTGGCGGCGGCGGCTCCAGAGCCGCCAGAGCTTCTCGAGCTCCAGATAGAGGAAGAGCAGCAGGCTGAAGCCCACGCAGATCAGCAGTTCCTGGCCGCTGAGGGGCTGGGTGCCGAAGAAGCCAGACAGGGCCGGCACATAGAGCAGCAGCAGCTGCAGGCCGGAGGTGAGCAGCACCGCCCAGAGCAGCCAGGGGTTGGAGAAGGCCGGCACCTGAAGCAGCGGCAGGTCGCTGCGGGCGGAGAGCGCGTGGCCCATCTGGGCCAGGCAGAGGGTGGTGAACACCATCGTTTTCCAGTGCTCACGGCTGTGATCGGCGGCGTAGAGCATCATCACGATCACGATCACCGCGAACACCACGCCGATGCGCAGGATGTAGGCGCCGATGCCGCGGGCGAAGATCGATTCACCCGGCTCGGCCGGGGCCTTCTGCATCAGCCCCTCCTCCCCGGGCTCAAGGGCGAGGGCGAGGGCCGGCACACCATCGGTGACCAGATTCATCCAGAGAATCTGCAGCGGGGTCATCGGCACGCCCACAAGACCCAGCAGCGGAGCGGAGGCGATCGTGATCAGCTCGCCCACATTGCTGCCGAGGATGTACTTCACGAAGCGGCGGATGTTGGCATACACCAGCCGCCCCTCCTCCACCGCATTCACGATCGTGGCGAAGTTGTCGTCGAGCAGCACCATGTCGGCGGCTTCCTTGCTTACCTCGGTGCCGGTGATGCCCATGGCCACGCCGATGTGGGCCTGCTTCAGGGCCGGCGCGTCGTTGACGCCATCGCCGGTCATCGCCACCACCTGGCCATTGGCCTGGAGGGCCTTCACGATCCGCAGCTTCTGCTCCGGTGCCACCCGCGCATACACGTTGCAGCGGGCCACCGCCTGCCGCAGGGCCGGCTCCTCCATCGCCTCGAGCTCCCGGCCGAGGATCACCTCGCCCTGCGGATCGGTGAGGCCGATCGTGCTGCCGATCGCGCGGGCGGTGAGCGGGTGATCGCCGGTGATCATCACCGGGCGGATGCCGGCCTCGCGGCAGGTGGCCACCGCCTCGCTCACCTCAGGCCGGGCCGGATCGAGCTGGGCCATCAGGCCGAGCAGCACCTGGCCATCGAGCTCGTGCTCGGGGCTGGGGTGGTGGGGGGCGCAGGCGAAGGCGAGCACCCGCAGGCCGGCGGCGGCGAGATCACGGGCCTGATCCAGCCACCACTGCCGCTGGGCCTCACGGAGATCGATCACACCGGAACCATCGATCCAGCGATCGCAGAGGCCGATGATCACCTCAGGGGCCCCCTTGCTGATCAGCAGCCGCGAGGAGCCGTCGGCGCTGCTGCCGAGTGGGCGGTGCAGCTCGCCGCCGCCATCCTCGATCCACACGGCCATCAGCTGCCGCTCCGAGCTGAAGGGGATCTCGGCCTTGCGGCGCAAGTGGCTGCGCAGCTCGAAGTCGTCGATGCCCGCCTTCAGGGCCACCACCGAAAGAGCCCCTTCGGTGGGATCACCGAGGATGTCCCAGCGGCCATCGGCCATCTGCTTGTGCTCAGCGTCGCTGCAGAGCACGCCGGCCTGCAGCAGCAGGGTGCGCGCCCCATCCGGGCAGCCCGGGCTGGCGCCCTCCGGGCAGGGCAGGGGCGAGGCGGTGAGCGTGCCGGCGGGGTCGTAGCCCAGGCCGGTCACGGCCACCCGCTCGGTGCCCACCCGCAGCTCCTGCACCACCTGGCGGTTCTGGGTGAGGGTGCCGGTCTTGTCGGAGCAGATCACGGTCACCGACCCGAGACCCTCCACCGCCGGCAGGCGGCGGATCAGGGCGGCGCGCTGCACCATCCGCTGGGTGCCGATCGCCAGCGTCACGGTGATCACCGCGGGCAGGCCTTCGGGCACGATCGCCACCGCCATCGAGAGCGCCACCTCGAGCAGGTTGAGCGGGTCCTGCTGCATCAGCAGGCCCAGCACCACCACCACCGCCACCAGCCCGAGGGCGCCGCCCACCAGCACCCTGGCCAGGCCATCGAGCCGCTGCTGCAGGGGGGTGGTCTCGCCGCCGGCCGTATTGATCAGCTCGGCGATCTGGCCCAGCTCGGTGCGCATGCCGGTGGCGGTCACCAGGGCCACCCCGCGGCCCCGCACCACCTCGGTGCCCTGGAAGAGGCAGTTCTGGCGCTCCAGCACCGGTGTGCTCTCCTCGAGCAGCAGATCCGCCTTCTTGAACACCGCCTCGGCCTCGCCGGTGAGGGCCGCCTCACGCACGCCCAGGTCGGCCACCTCGATCAGGCGGGCGTCGGCGGGCACCCGATCGCCGGCCTCCAGCCGGATCCGGTCGCCCGGCACCAGCTGCTCGCTGTTGATCCGCTGCCATTCACCGTCGCGACGCACCTGCACCAGCGGCTGGGCCATGTCGCGCAGCGCCAGCAGGGCCTGCTGCGCCTTGCTCTCCTGCAGGAAACCCAGCAGACCGTTGAGCACCACGATCACCAGGATCGCGATGGCGTCCTTGGGAAATTCCTGCTGGTGGATCGAAACGGCGCCCGAGATCACCGCCACCGCCAGCAGCATGATCAGCATCACGTTGCTGAACTGATCCCAGAGGATCTCCAGGCTGCTGCGGCCCTCGGAGAGCTCCAGCCGGTTCAGGCCCTGCCTGGCGAGGCGCTCGGCAGCCGCGGCGGTGCTTAGGCCGTCCTGACCGGCCTCCAGCCGTTCCAGGCAGGATTCCGGCGTGAGCCCGTGCCAGGGAATCGGCGGAAGCGAAGGCGCCATTGCCCTGTCCCTGGCGGCTTTGCCGGCGGCGGGGGTGACGGGCATGGCACACACAACACGCTTGGCCCACGGTACCCACGCGGGATCAGGATTAGCGTCCCAGTTCCACCCTGGATACCCGGGTTCCGGCGCCATGCCGTTGATCTCCGCTCTCGATCAGCTCAGGCGCGTGCTGATCGGTTCGCCCCTTCCCACCAGCGCCCATCACGAGGAGCGCTTCAGCAACGCCGAGGCCCTGGCGATCCTCAGCTCCGATGCCCTCTCCTCGGTGGCCTACGCCACCCAGGAGATCGTGCTGGTGCTGGGCCTGGCAGGCAGCGCCGCGCTCGGCCTCACTCTGCCGATCACCGGGGTGATCATCGCCCTGATGCTGATCGTGGCCACCAGCTACCGGCAGACGATCAAGGCCTACCCCCAGGGTGGGGGCTCCTACCGCGTGTCGCAGGAGAATCTGGGTCGCATCGCCGGCCTGGTGGCCGGAGCCTCCCTCTCCATTGATTACGTGCTCACCGTGGCGGTGAGTGTGGCGGCGGGCATCGCCGCCCTCACCTCCTACCTGCCGGCTCTCGATTCCGCGCGGGTGCCGCTCTGCCTGCTGGCGGTGCTGCTGGTGATGCTGGCGAATCTGCGCGGGGTGAGTTCCAGTGCCCGCCTGCTCAGCGTGCCCACCTATCTGTTCATGGCGGTGGTGTTGCTGCTGCTCGTGGTGGGAGGCCTTCGGGCGTTCGCAGGCAGCCTGCCGGTGCTCTCAGCCGCCGAGCAGAGCCGCCTGCTGGAGGCAGGGATCCGGGAGCATGGCGGCACGGTGGCGGCGATCGGACCGGTGCTGCTGATGCGCGCCTTCAGCTCCGGCTGCGCCGCCCTCACCGGCATCGAAGCGATCAGCGACAGCGTGATGGCCTTCCGGCCGGTGGAGTGGCGCAACGCCCGGCGGGTGCTGGTGGTGATGGTGGCCCTGCTGGCCACGATGTTCGGAGGCATCAGCGCCCTGGCCCACCACGCCGGCCTCGTGTACGAGGAGCACGGACCCACGCTTCTCTACCAGCTGGGCCGGATCACCTTCGGGCAGGGGCCGCTGCTGGCTGTGCTGCAGGTCGCCACGCTGCTGATCCTGCTGCTGGCGGCCAACACCGCCTTCGCCGATTTTCCCCGCCTGGCGGCCTTCCTCGCCCAGGATGGCTTTCTGCCCCGCCAGCTCACCTCGTTGGGTGACCGGCTGGTGTTCAGCAACGGCATCTTCGCCCTCAGCGGCTTTGCGGCCCTGCTGCTGGTGCTGTTCAACGCCAGCGTGACCCGCCTGATTCCTCTCTATGCGGTGGGGGTGTTCATCAGCTTCACCCTCTCCCAGGCCGGCATGGTGGTCCACTGGTGGAAGCTGCAGGGCCGGGGCTGGCTTGGCAAAGCCCTCGTGAACGGTTTCGGGGCCTCGGTCACGGCGATCGTGGGCGGGGTGCTGCTGTACAGCAAGTTCAGCTTTGGCGCCTGGGTGGTGGTGGTGGCGATCCCGCTGCTGGTGGCCCTGTTTCTGCGCATCCGCACCCACTACGACGCCGTGGCCAGGCGGCTGCGGATGGCTCCCGACAAGCTGCTCAAGCTGCCGGCGGCCCCGCTGGAGGGCGGCATCCCCACGGTGGTGCTGGTGGGACAGCTGCACCGCGGCAGCTTCGAGGCCGTGCGCTTCGCCCGCACCCTGGCCAGCGATCTGGTGGCCGTGCATGTGGATCTGCGCGGCGACCGTGCCGAGGCTTTCCGGGACCAGTGGGCCCGCCAGGTGCCGGATGTGCGTCTGGAGGTGCTCGATTCCCCCTACCGCTCCCTGGTGGATCCGGTGGTGGCGTTCGTGAAGCGGTTCGAAGTGGAGCACCGCAAGGATCGCAACCGCTTCTGCATGATCGTGCTGCCGGTGTTCGTGACCCAGCGCCGCTGGCAGAACCTGCTCCACAACCAGAGCACGATCCTGCTGCGCCAGGCCCTGCGCGAACAGGGCACCCGGGTGGTGACCACGGTGGGGTTCTATCTCTGAGCCTGCAGCCCTTCGCTGCGACGGCCCTGGCGCAGGGAATCGGCGAAGGAGAGGGTGAGCAGCACCAGGCCGATCAGGCCGCTGAGCCACTCGGGCACATGCTGGTGGTGCTGATGCAGCACGATGCCGGCCAGCATCAGCACCCCCAGCGCGCCGATGGCGTAGTGGGCGCCGTGCTCCAGAAAGATCAGCTTGTCGAGCGCCTTCACGCGGCTGAGCATCAGCGTGAGCGAGCGGATGAACAGCGCCCCGAGGCCCAGGCCGGTGAGGATCAGGCCGAGGTTGGTGGTGATCGCGAAGGCGCCGATGGTGCCATCGAGGCTGAAGGAGGCATCGAGCAGCTCCAGGTAGAGCAGGCTCATCAGCCCGCCGCCGGCGGCGAGCCTGGCGCCGGCCTGCTCCTCATCACCGAAGGCCTCCGCCAGGGAGGTGCTGAGCAGCTGCAGCACCAGCCCGATCACCCCGGCGATCATCACCTCGCCCCGCTGCCCGGCCGGCAGCGCCGTGGTGAGCCCGAGCAGGGCGATCAGGGCCACGGCGATCTCAAGAGCTTCGATCCTTCCGGCTGCACTGAGCCGCCGCTCCAGCGGCTGGAACCAGTGCAGGGTCTTGGCCTCATCAAAGAAATACCGCAGAAACACCATCAGCAGAAACATGCCGCCGAAGGCGAGGATGCGGGGCTCAGCCAGATCGAGCAGCGCGCGGTAGCGCTCAGGATCGTGCAGGGCGGCATCGAGGGCCTGCCCCACCCCCACCCCGCCGGCCAGGGCCACCATCAGCAGCGGGCCGGCGAAGCGCACCCCGAACACCGGGATCACCAGCCCACAGGTGAGGAAGAAGCGCTGCTGGGAGGGCGTGAGACGCTCCAGCACCCGGGCATTCACCACGGCGTTGTCGAAGGAGAGGGAGATCTCCAGCAGCAGCAGCACCAGGGTGATCCAGGCCGCCGTCACCCCCTGCAGACCGAGCACCACAGCCAGGCCGGCCGCGCAGCAGGCCAGAGGAAACAACAGATAGCGCAGGTAGCGCATCAGGGGCAGACGCTGATCCGGCCCACGATCGCTGAGCCCCACAACCCTGCGCTTCCGTCGATCAGCGTGGCCGAGCTGTCACCGCCATCAGGCCCAGGAGCGCAAGGCCGACGGCGCAAATGATGAATCAGAGGTGACCGGTGAGGAGCCAGCGGCGGCGCTGCAGGCGGTTGCGGAAGGGACCCGGCCAGGTGCAGCGGGGCATCTCCGCAAAGGGGGTGCTGGCGAGGATCGGTCTGGCCTCCACGGTGGCCACCTGCCGATAGTGCTCGGCACAGATCTCGGCATCACCGGGGCCGTGGCTGTTGAAGGGATAGGAGAAGGCCTGGGGACGGCGACCCACGATCGCCTCGATCTCCTCTTGCGAGCGGATCAGCTCCGTGCGGAAGGTCTGCTCGTCGATGCCGCGGCGTGGGTAGTGGTGATGGCCGTGGCTGGCGATCTCGTGATGGGCGGCGCGCGCCGCGCGCAGAAAAGCGGCATCGGGATAAAGTTCAGCCGCGTGTCTGCTCAGCCTTTCGGCACAGCCGCTGGTTTCCACCAGCTCCTGCAGCAGGGCCTCCACCGCAGCGATCGGCTCGGCATCGCGCAGATGCTTCACCAGGGCATCGCCCCGATGGGGCCGGCTGGCGGGCAGGCGGCGGTGGGCAGCTTGACGCAGCAGTTCGCAGCGGCCGGGCTCATGGCCGAACCAGTAGAGCCGGTGCTCCCAGATCAGGGTGTCAGCCCCCACCATGGCGGTCGACTGGAAGATCACCCCGCGGATCTGCAGCCACTCCAACACCCCGAGACCGCTGGTGTAGTTGCAGTGAAAGCCATCATCGAAACAGACGATCACCCCGATTTCGTCGGCGGCGGGGAAGCTGCCGCGACGCAGGTCTGAGAAGGTGAGAAACACGGCGCCCCGCCCGGCGAGAAAGCGGAGCTCCTCGCGTAGGTCTGCGGGCGTGATGGGCGGCACGCCAAAACGGTCGAGGAAGGGGATCCTGCCGGGTGCATCGACCCGGTGATAGAGCAGGCAGAGCACCTTTCCCTTCAGGCGCTGTCGCCAGAACCCGCTGAACGGGGGAAGGAAGAGCAGATCGAGGCTGCGATTGGCGATGCGCTGCAGCAGGGTCATGGCGCCTCACCATCAGCGCTGCCATTGCTATTGCCACTGCCGCTTCCAGTGCCACTGCCGCTTCCAGGCGGACCGCTGGAGCCAGCACCGACCAGCTGCACCGCGGCATCCAGCTGGTGTCTGTTGGCAAGATAGTGCTGCAGCTGGCCGGCGGCGAGCTGGCGGCTGGCCTGCAGCCGCTGCCAGGGTTCGTAGTGATAGCCGGTGCGCTGCAGGAAGAGCCTGCCGCTCTCCCACTGCGCCACCCGCGGCGCCGAACCCTGCAGGAGGGCGATGCCGGCCTGAATCAGCAGCTCGATGCCGAGATGGAAGCTCTTGACATCGATGGTTTCAAAATTGTCGTCTGCTTCCAGGGGAATCTGGGCCGAGCGGATGATATCTCCGCTGTCGATTCCGGGATCGATGTGGTGAATGGTGACACCCACCAATTCGAGATGGCCTTCCAGAATCATGTAGAGGTTGCAGTTGGCTCCTCTCGAATAGGGAGACAGCCCGGTGTGAAGATTGATGATGCCATGGCGGATCTCTGGCCGCAGGCTCAGCAGCGGATCGCGCAGCAGCTGGGTGCCGTTCACCAGAATCAGATCAGGCTTCAGGTCACGAACGAAGCTCACGCTTTCCGGGCCGTTGATCGCCTCGCAATGCAGCAGCGGCATCCCTTCCGGCAGCAGCACTGAGGAGCCGTGCTCGGCAAACAGCTTGGCCTGCAGGGCACGGCCCTTGCGCTCCTCCCGCGGCAGCTTCCAGCGCGCTTCAAGCTGGCGACGAAGGGTGCCGGCGTCGCGATAGCGACCCAGCCGAGCAAGCAGGCTGCGGCCCGCCGTGCGCGGCGGATGCTGGACAACGGCCCCGACCAGCTGGAACGCTGCCGCAGCCCGGTGCAGCAGGCAGCGCTGATAGAAACCATCGCAGCAGAGCACCATCACCCTCGCGGGCCTGGAAGGCTGGTGCTGGGGAGGCCGCATGCGACTGGGCATTCCTGTTTATTATCCCCGCACCGGCGCCACGCAGCGCCATCGATCTGCATTGCCTGGCCGTTGCGGCACTGCCGATGCTCAGGCGGTCGCTGCAGAACCCCGCAAGCACCGCACGGCCGCTGCAGGGATCCGACCGGAGCCTGGGCAGCGATCCTGGCTGACTGCCGCCATCGCTGCGCCACAGAGCGGTGGCGCAATGCTTCAATCGCGCCCGTTGTCACCCCAGCGTTGCAGATGCCGCCTGCTCCAGCCAGCCCCGCAGCCCAGGCTGGCCCCCGCTGGTGGGTGCGCGGCGATCTGGATGGCTTTCTCGGGCTTGCCCTCGACAACCTGATCCAGATCCTGCTGATCGTGTCGCTCTGCCGCGGGGTGCTGGGCTATCCCGACCGGCTGATCTTCGCTGTGATCCTGCCCGCCACCGGCATCAGCCTCGTGCTGGGCAACGGGGCCTATGCCCTGCAGGCCTTCCGGCTGGCCCGGCGCGAGGGCCGCGACGACCGCACTGCCCTGCCCTACGGCATCAACACCGTGAGCCTGTTCGCCTATGTGTTTCTGGTGATGCTGCCGGTGAAGCTGGCGGCCCTCGGGCAGGGGGCCGATGCCGCCACGGCCGTGCGGCTCTCCTGGCAGGCGGGCCTGCTGGCCTGCCTCGGATCGGGGCTGATCGAGGCGGGCGGTGCCTTCCTGGTGGGCAGTCTGCGGCGCTGGCTGCCGCGGGCGGCGCTGCTGGCCACCCTCGCGGGCATCGCCCTGGGCTACATCGGGCTGGGTTTCCTGCTGCGCACCTATGCCGTGCCCGTGGTGGGTCTGGCGGTGCTGGCGGTGATCCTGGTGGCCTACTACGGAGAGGTGCGGCTGCCCCTCCCCGGCGGCGTGCTGGCGGTGCTGGTGGGGGTGGGCCTGGCCTGGGCCACCGGCCTGCTGCGCATCGATGCCGCCAGCTGGCAGACCAATGCCGCCCAGGTGGGGCTGCACCTGCCCCTGCCCCAGCTCGGTGCCCTCTGGGCAGGCCGCGATCAGCTGCTGCCCTGGCTGGGGGTGACGATCCCGATGGGCCTGTTCAACCTGCTCGGTTCGCTCCAGAACCTCGAGAGCGCCGAGAGTGCCGGCGACGCCTATCCGGTGCGCAGTTCGCTGCTGATCAACGGCATCGGCACGATCGCCGCAGCCCTGCTCGGTTCCTGCTTCCCCACCACCATCTACATCGGCCATCCGGGCTGGAAGGGGATGGGTGCCCGCATCGGCTATTCCTGGCTCAACGGCCTGCTGATGGGGCTGGCCTGTCTCTTCGGCGTGTTCGGTCTGCTGGGCCAGCTGGTGCCGATCGAGGCCGGGATGGCGATCGTGCTCTACATCGCCATTGTGATCGCGGCCCAGGCCTTTCAGGCCACGCCGCCGGCCCATGCGCCGGCCGTGGCCCTCGGCCTTCTCCCCGGCCTGGCCGGCTGGGGGGCCCTGCTGATCAAAGCGGGCCTGCGGGCAGCAGGCGCCGGCAGTGCCGCGCAACCCTTCGGGCCGTCTCTGCTGGTGCCGCTGCAGCAGGCGGATGTCTGGGCGGCCGGTGCCTTCGCCCTCGAGCAGGGACAGATCGTGGCCGCGATGCTGCTGGCGGCGATGCTGGTGTACGTGATCGAGCAGCGCTTCCGCGCCGCCGCCCTCTGCGCCCTGGTGGCGGCGCTGGGCTCCTGGGTGGGCCTGCTGCATGCCTGGCGCTTCACCCCCGCCGACACCGTGCTTGATCCCGGCTGGGGCCGCGGCGGCACCTGGGCCCTGGGGTATCTGGCGATGGCGCTCGTCTTCCTGCTCGGCTGGTGGAGCCGACGGCGGTCTGGCGGCTGAGAACCGGCTAGAAAGCGGCCGGAACCCACCCCCTCCCTGCGCCTTCCTCCATGACTCCGGGCCTTCCGCTCCCCCTGCCGCTCTCGCCTCGGCTGCCGGCCCTCCAGCCCCTGGCTTCGCTGCTGGCCCTGCTGGCCATCGCCCTGCCGTCGGCCCCCGTGGCGGCTCAGGGCAAGGGTCCGCAGGGCGCCGCACCCCAGGAATGCGCTGCCCCCCAGCCCGGTCGCTACGTGGTGATCGGCGACGGTGAGGTGCAGGGTGAGCCCGTCGCCCGGATCCTGCAGGAAACCTGGAATGCCGATGGAAGCCTCAGCGGCGTGCGGCTGGAGCGTCGCGGCAAGGTCTACCGCGAAACGCTTTACAGCGGCAGCTATCGCCCCCTGAGCCTCTGTCGGGTGGCCATCCAGCGGAGCTATGGCAACCTCTCCAGCTCCAGCCAGGCGGTGCTTGATGCGTCGGGCCGGCCCCGCTACTCCCTCGGCACCCTCCCCGATGTGGTGGTGGTGTCGCGCTGGTTCCATCAGCCGGGAGCCGTCTGCAGTGCTTCGCTCCTCGATGGCAGCGTGCTGAGCATGCAGAGCGGCCGCAGCTGGCGCGAGGGCAGCTGGCGCCCCAATGCCGTGATTCAGAACGAAGTCTGGAAGGATGGCCGGGTGGAGGGGATCGCGATCAGCAGCTATGGGTCACGGATCGAAGAGGCCACCTACAGCGGCGAGATCCGCGTGGGCAAGGATTGCCTTGCCACCCTGCAGGAGCGGGATTCCCTCGGGGTGGCCTACAACTACCGCGCCGTTCTCCTGGCGGATGGTTCCGGCTACCTGTACATCCAGACCGATCCCTCCGATCTCACCGTGGGCTACCTGGAGCATCAGCGGAGTCGCCGATGACGGCGGGCCCTGCGCAGCTGAGCCTGCGGCGGCCAGACGACTGGCATGTGCATCTGCGCGATGGTCCGCTGCTGCAGGCGGTGGCGCCGGCCACGGCCCGCCCCTTCGCCCGGGCGATCGTGATGCCCAACCTCAGCCCGCCGATCACCACGGTGGCGGCGGCGGCGGCCTACCGCGAGCGGATCTGCGCCGCTGTGCCCGAGGGGCTCGGCTTCACCCCGCTGATGACGGCCTATCTCACCGATGCGAGCGATCCGGCTGAGCTGGAGCGTGGGCAGCGGGAGGGCGTGTTCACGGCCTGCAAGCTCTATCCCGCCAACGCCACCACCAACTCCGCCGCCGGTGTGAGCGACATCCGCCGTCTCGATCGCGTGTTCGAAACGCTCGAACGCAGCGGCATGCCGCTGCTGATCCATGGCGAGGTGACCGAGCCGGAGGTGGATGTGTTCGACCGGGAGGCGGTGTTCATCGAGCGGCATCTGGCGCCCCTGCTGCAGCGTCACCCGGGGCTGAAGGTGGTGCTGGAGCACATCACCACCGCCGAGGCGGCCGATTTCGTGAAGCAGGCCGGGCCCCATCTGGCGGCCACGATCACCCCCCACCACCTGCACATCAACCGCAACGCCCTCTTCCAGGGGGGCCTGCGGCCGGATTTCTTCTGCCTGCCGGTGGCCAAGCGCGAGCGACACCGCCAGGCCCTGCTGGCGGCGGCCACCTCCGGCGATCCCTCGTTCTTCCTCGGCACCGATTCGGCGCCCCATCCGCGCCATGCCAAGGAAGCGGCCTGCGGCTGCGCCGGCATCTACAACGCGCCCTTCGCGATCGAGAGCTACGCGATGGCCTTCGAGGCCCGGGGCTGTCTGGAGCGGCTGGAGGCCTTTGCGAGCGAATTCGGCCCGCGCTTCTACGGCCTGCCGCTGAACGAGGAGCGGATCACGCTGCTGCGGGAAGCGCAGACGGTGCCGCCGCGCCTGCATGCCAATGATGCGGCCGGAGTGGCCACCACCCTGGTGCCGTTTCATGCCGGCCAGGTGCTGCCCTGGCGACTGGCGGAACGGAGCAGCTGAGCGCGTCTCCCCGTCGCGAGCCAGGCCTCCCGCCGTTCAGACTTGCAACCCGCCCGATGCGATCGCGGCACCGGCCACCGATCCTCGACCCGCCGCCCCCGCCGCAGTGATGACGCCACCGATCACCTGGAGCGCAGACGCCGAGACCCTGCTCAGGGAGGTGCCCTTCTTCGTGCGCCCCGCCGTGCGGCGCCGGATCGAATCCCTCGCCGCCGAGGCCGGACTGCAGGAGGTGGATGCGGCCTTCTACCAGCAGGCCCGCGCCAGCTTCGGCCGCAAGGGCTGAGCGTCCCATCCTGCCCTGCCCCCATGGCCCCAGACATCACCTCCGCATCCGCAGCCGGCTGCGAGCCCCCGGCTCCCCCCGCCTCCCTCCCACCGATCAGCACCACCCTGCGGGGTGAGGCCCTTCTCAACGACCCGCTGCTCAACAAGGGCACGGCCTTCAGTCGTGAGGAGCGGCGGGCTCTTGGCCTGGAGGCGCTGCTGCCCTGGCAGGAGGAAACCCTCGAGGAGCAGGTGGAGCGCTGCCGGCGGGCGTTCGAGGCAATGACGAGCGATCTGGAGCGCTACGCCTACGCCCAGTCGCTGCGCGAGCGGAATCTGGTGCTGTTTCACCGCTTCCTCGCTGAGCACATCGAGAGGGTGATGCCGATTGTCTACACACCCACCGTGGGCCGCGCGATCCAGCAGGCCAGCACCACCTACCGCACCCCCAGCCGCGGTGTCTATCTGGCGGCCCCGCAGCAGGACCGACTGGTGGAGCTGCTGCAGCAGGCCTGCGGCAGCCGTCCGCCGCGGCTGCTGCTGGTCACCGATGCCCAGGGCATCCTCGGCATCGGCGATCAGGGGGTGGGCGGCATCCACATCTGCCAGGGGAAGCTGGCGGTCTACACCCTTTCCGCCGGTCTCGATCCGGCCGACGGGCTGCCGGTGATGCTCGATGTGGGCACCGATCGCGCCGACCTGCTGCGGGATCCCACCTACCCGGGTCTGCAGCAGCCGCGGCTGCAGGGTGCCGCCTACGACGCCTTCCTCGAGGCCTTCATCGCCGCCGTGCAGCAGGTCTGTCCCGGTGCGCTGGTGCACTGGGAGGATTTCGGCGCCGCCAATGCCCGGCGGGTGCTCGATGGCTTCCGTCTACAGGTGCCCAGCTTCAACGACGACATCCAGGGCACCAGTGCCGTGGCGGCGGCGGCCGTGCTGGCGGGGCTGCGGGGGCTGCAGCGGCCGCTGGCCGGCGAGCGCATCGTGATCTTCGGGGCCGGCAGTGCCGGCTGCGGCATCGCCGAGCGGCTGCAGCGCCTGCTCGAGCAGGCCGGCCTCGCTCCCCAGGAGGCTGCCGCCCGGATCTGGCCGATCGATCGCCACGGCCTGGTGCATGAGGGCCTGCGCGAGCGGAGCGCTGCGGTGAGCCGCTGGGTGAAGCCCGCCAGCCAGCTGGAGGCCCTGGGCCTCAGCGGCGATGCCAGCTCAGGCCCCGCTCTGCAGGCGGTGATCGAAGCGGTGCGGCCAGGCATCCTGATCGGCACCTCCACCCGTGCCGGCGCCTTCGATCAGGCCGTGGTGGAGGCCCTCTGCCGAGGCACGAAGCACCCGATCGTGCTGCCGCTCTCCAATCCCACCGCCCTCGCCGAGGTCACGCCCGCCGATCTGCTCCGCTGGAGCGATGGCCGTGCGCTGCTGGCCACCGGCAGCCCCTTCCCGCCGGTCAACACGCCGCAGGGGGAGCGGCGGATCGGGCAGTGCAACAACTGCTTCGTCTTTCCCGGGCTGGGTTTCGCCGCCATGGCGGTGGGAGCCAGCGAGGTGAGTGAAGCGATGATCGATGCCTGCATCGAAGCCCTGGCCGCCGCGATCCCCGCCGCTGCCGACAGCACGGCGCCGCTGATGCCACCCCTGGCTGCGGTGGCCGGTGTGTCGCGGCGGGTGGCCGAGGCGGTGGCCCTGGCGGCGGTGGAGGAGGGGCTGGCCCAGCTCGCCTTCAGCCCGGCGGAGGCGCTGCAGCGGCTCGAAGCCAGCCGCTGGCACCCGCTCTACCGGCCGGTGAGAGCGGCCTGATCGCTAAGAGCTGTATCACCGGCTCGCGGGCAGTGCTCGGCTGGCAGTAGCACAGGCCGAGCGATTCCCGCGCGATGGGCTTCTTCGTTCAGCTCACCGACGCCATCGCCGACCGCCAGTCTCTCCTGGTGACGGGGCTCGACCCCAATCCCGAGATGCTGCAGAGCTGGGCGCAGCGGCGGGGCATGGCGGGGCGCTCCTTCCTGTCACAGGCGCGCCACTGGATCAAGGCGGTGATCGAGGCCACCGCCGAGCATGTGTGTGCCTACAAGCCCAGCCTTGGCTTCTACCTCTCCCTCGGGCCGGTGGGTCTGGAGCTGCTGCGGGAGGTGCGCGAGCTGGTGCCGCTCGAGATTCCGCTGATCGTTGATGCCAAGCATGGCGATCTCAACAGTTCCTCGGCGCTCGCCGCCTATCTGTTCCGCGATCTCGGGGCTGGAGCGGTGACCCTGTCCCCCCTCGCCGGCCAGGACATCGCCGCCCCCTTCCTCCTCTACCCGGAGCGGGCGGTGGTGGTGACCTGCCACAGCTCCAATCCCGCCGCCCGGGCGATTCAGCACCACCCGGATGAGAGCGATCCCCTGTTTCTGCGCATCGTGCGCGAAGCCCAGCGCTGGGGCACGCCCGATCAGCTGCTGCTGGAGGTGGGCACCAGCGACCCGGCCGTGCTGGCGCGGGTGCGGCAGGAGGCACCGGAGCGGTTCCTGATCCTGCGCAGCCTCTGGGCCGAGGAAGACAGGCTCGATGCCCTGCTCGATGCCGGCCTGAGCCCATCGGCCGATGGGCTGCTCCTGCCCCTGCCCCAGAACCTCCTGGTGGAGGACGACATGGCCGAGCGGGCCGACCGGCTGCGGCGACGCATCCGCGAGCGACGCGATGCCTGCCTGGCGCGCCGGGAGGAGAGCGCACCGGCCTGCAGTCTCTGGCTGCCCGGCCCCGCTTCCGCTGCGGAGGGTCTCCCGGCCGGCGCCTCCAGCCCGGCCGCAGCGGGAGCCCTGGCAGGCGAGGACGAGGAGGGGATGGCAAGGCTGATTCTCGATCTCTTCGATCTCGGCTGCCTGCTGTTCGGCGATTACGTGCAGGCCTCGGGGGCCGTGTTTCATTACTACATCGATCTGCGCCAGATCATCTCCGATCCCAATCTCTTTCATCGCGTTCTGCATGCCTATGGCCAGCTGCTCGCCGCTCTCGAGTTTGATCGCATCGCCGGCATTCCCTACGGCGCTCTGCCTACAGCCACCGGTCTTTCCCTGCAGCTGCACAAGCCGCTCATCTATCCGCGCAAGGAGGTGAAGGCCCATGGCGCCAGACGGCTGATCGAGGGTGATTTCGAGGAGGGCGACTGTGTGGCCGTGGTCGACGACATCCTGATCACCGGCGGCAGCGTGCTGGAGGGCATCGCCAAGCTCGAGAGTTCCGGGCTGGTGGTGCGCGATGTGGTGGTCTTCATCGATCACGGCGGCAGTGCCGACAGCAGCGCCCGGCTGCGTCTGCAGCATGCCGGTTACCGCTGCCATGCGGTGCTGCCGATCGAGACGATCACGGCGGTGCTGCTCCGATCCGGCCGCCTGCGCCCCGAGCAGGCGGCTCTGCTGGGCCACGGCGGTCGGGAGGAGGCGGCGCTGCCACTCCCGTAGGGTGGAAACCGTGCCCCCGTTATCCCCCGGGCACCTCCACTCCCATGCCGGGACCCACTGCCGACCCGCCGACGATCGGCGAACTCGAGGCCAAGTATTCCCTTTACTGCAAGGCGATGCGGTTGCTGCTCAAGGAGGGACGCAGCATGGAGGCGATTCAGCGCACCGTGTGCTGGAGCCGGCTGGAGCAACTGCATGTCTGCCTGCCGGGCCGCTACAAATCTCCCGACTATCTCTACGCCGTGCTCAAGCGCGATCTCGCCTGACCCACCGCGCTCACGCCTGAGGCACTCCGCAGCGCCGCAGTCTGCGCAGCATGGAGGGGTCTGCACCCCGGTGCTCTGCCATGGAGCCGCTGCCCCCGCTCTGGATCGATCGCGAGGATGCCGGTAGGCAGCTCGCAGGCTGCTGCGCTGATCTGCGCGGCCGACCCCGCACCGCCCTGGTGGGCCTGCCCCGCGGCGGGGTGGCGGTGGCGGCGGCGATGGCCGCCGTTCTTGATCTGCCGCTGCACAGCTGGTCGGTGCGCAAACTCTCCGATCCGGCCTGGCCCGAGCTGGCGATCGGCGCCGTGGCTCCCGGCGGTGTGGTGCTCTGGGCCGAGGATCGGGCCAGCGTGGAGGCTCTCGCTCCCGAGAGCTGCCGCAGCCTGGTGCGCCACGGGCAGGAGGAGATGGCGCGGCGCCAGCGGCGCTACGGAGATCCGGCGCCGGAGCAGCTGCAGGGCCAGCATCTGATCGTCGTCGACGACGGCATCGCCACCGGGTTCACCGCCCGGGCGGCGCTGCTCTCGCTCGGGAGGCTGCAGCCGGCCTCGCTCACGCTGGCGGTGCCGGTGCTCGATCGCCTGCTGCTGCCGGATTTCGAACGGCTGGTGCAGCGCCTGGTGGCCCTGGCGGTGGTGCGCGGGCTGGAGGCGGTGGGGATCTGGTATCAACGCTTCGAGCAGCTCGATGACGCCGCCGTGATCCGCCTGCTCAGCCGGCAGCGCCACCCGCAGCCCTGCTGAGGGCCGCGGCGGAGGTCTGCATGCAGCATCCCCTCGCAGGCCCGGTGAGCAGCCTCAGCCTCGCAGAGCTGGTGGCCACGCTCGCCTCCGCGGCGGAAGGACTCAGCCAGGAGGAGGCCCTCCGGCGCCTGGAGCGCTACGGCCCCAACCGGCTTCCGACCCCCAGGCGAAGGCCGCTGCTGCTGCGCCTGCTCGATCAGCTCGGCCACTTCATGGCGCTGCTGCTCTGGATCGGGGGCGGCCTCGCCTTCGCCTCCGGCACACCCGAACTGGGATGGGCGATCTGGGCGGTGGTGCTGATCAACGGCCTCTTCTCCTTCGTGCAGGACTACCAGGCCGAACGGGCCCTGGAGGTCCTCAGCCGTTCCCTCCCCCGCGATGTGCGGGTGTGGCGCGACGGGCTGCCCTGCCGCCTGCCGGCCGATCAGCTGGTGGTGGGCGACCGCATCGCTCTTGAGGAGGGGGAGCGGGTTCCGGCCGACTGCCGGATCAGCCTGGCCCTGGGCCTGGCGGTGGATCAGGCGGCCCTCACCGGTGAATCCCAGCCGCTGCCGCGGCAGGCGGAGGCCGACCCGGCGCTGCCCTCTGGGGTGGTGCTGCCCGCCTCGGAATGCACCAACCTGCTTCTGGCCGGCACCACCGTGGTGAGCGGACGGGCGGAGGCCTTCGTGGTGGCCACCGGCGCCGAGACGGAGTTCGGCCAGGTGGCGCGGCTGACCGCCGGCATGCGGCGCCAGGCCAGCACGCTGGAGCGGCAGGTGGCGGGGATCGTGCACACGATCAGCGCGGTGGCGGTGTCGATGGGGCTGGCCGCCTTCGCCCTCAGCTTTCTGCTGGTGGGCCTGGCCCCGCTCGACAGCCTGGTGTTCGCGGTGGGGATCATCGTGGCCAATGTGCCCGAGGGACTCCTGCCCACGGTCACCCTCGCCCTGGCCCTGAGTGTGCAGCGCATGGCCCGCCGCAGGGCCCTGGTGCGGCGCCTCTCCGCCGTTGAGACGCTCGGCTCGGTGAGCGTGATCTGCTGCGACAAGACCGGCACCCTCACCCAGGGCCGGATGGCGCTCGAACAGCTCTGGCAACCCGCCGGCCCGGCGGCCTGTGAGGAGCTGCTGCTCCGCCTCGCGCTGCTGTGCAGCAACGCGGCGGCGGAGGGCGGCGAGGGCGGCGGGGGCGATCCGAGTGAGCGGGCTCTGCTGCAGGCGGCCCTGGGCGCCGGGCTTGATCCACGGCAGGAACGGAGCCGCTGTCCACGCCGGGCCGAACTGCCCTTCGATTCCCATCGCCGCTGCATGAGTGTGGTGGTGTCCTGGCCGGGGGCGGGGCTTCCGGCCGCACTGTCGCCGTCACCTGCCGGCAGCCGGGAGCCGGTGCCGGTGCTGATCAGCAAGGGGGCCCCCCTGGAGCTTCTGGCCCGCTGCCGCTGGCAGCACGGAGCTGCCGGTGTGGAGCCGCTGGCTGAGGGGTCTCGCGCGGCCGTGGTGGCGGCCAACGACGCCATGGCGGCGCGGGGGATGCGGGTGCTGGCGGTGGCGCTGCGGCGGCTGGCGGCCTCCGAGACAGCCGCTCCGGGCTCCGACCTGGAGCACAACCTGGTGCTGATCGGGCTGGCCGGTCTCTACGACCCGCCCCGCCCGGAGGTGCCGGCTGCCCTGCAGCGCTGCCGGGAGGCGGGCATCCGGGTCACCATGGTGACCGGCGACTATGGCCTCACGGCGGAGGCCATCGCCCGCCAGATCGGTCTGCTGGATCCCGAGGCCGCCTCGCCGGCCATCGGCTCCACAGGCACTCCCCCGCCGGAGCGGGCGGGAGCCGATCCGGTGCGGGTGATCGAGGGGGGCACGCTGGCAGCGATCAGTGATCTGCAGCTGCGCCAGCTGCTGCGTTATCGGCACCGGCTCGTCTTCGCCCGCATGGCCCCAGAGCAGAAGCTGCGGCTGGTGCAGGCCTACCGCGACCTCGGCGAAGTGGTGGCGGTCACCGGCGACGGGGTCAATGACGCCCCGGCCCTGCGGGCGGCCGATGTGGGCCTGGCGATGGGACGCAGCGGCACCGATGTCGCCCGTGAGGCTGCCGACATCGTGCTGCTCGACGACAACGTCGCCACGATCGTGGAGGCCATCCGCCAGGGCCGGGCGGTGGTGGCGAACATCGGCCGCTTCATCACCTACGTGCTGGCCTCCAACGTTCCGGAGGTGGCGCCGTTCCTGGCGATGGTGGCGCTGCGGATCCCGGCGGCGCTCACCGTGCTGCAGATCCTGGCGGTGGATCTGGGCACCGATCTGCTGCCGGCCCTCGGGCTGGGGGCGGAACCGCCCGAACCGGATGGGATGCGCCAGCGGCCCCGGCCCCGGCGGCTGCCGCTGCTCAACCGGGCCGTGATGCTGCGGGCCTATCTCGTGCTCGGCCTCAGCGAGGCGCTGCTGGCGATGGGCGGCTACCTGCTGGTGTGGCGACAGCATGGGCTGGGCTGGGCCGATCTGCGCGCCGTCGCCCCGCTGCTGCTGCACCATCAGGCTCCGGCAGCGGTGGAGGCGATGGCACGCCAGGCCTCCAGCGTGGCCTTCGCCCTGATCGTGGCGGGCCAGATGGGAGCGCTGCTGGCCTGCCGCAGTGAACGCCTGCCGTTCTGGCGGATGCTGCAGGTGGCGAACCCGTGGCTCTGGGCAGGGTTTCTCAGCGAGCCTCTGCTGGCCTCACTGCTGGTGCTGCTGCCCCCCCTGGCTGCGGTGTTCGCCACCGCGCCCTTTCCCCTGGCCTGGCTGGGCTGGATCGCCCTGGCGCCGCTGGTGGTGCTGCTGGCCGACACCCTCCACAAGGCCTGGCTGCCGCCTGGGGCTGGGCTGCGCCGGCAGCTGCCGCTTCCGCTTGTGCAGCAGCTGCAGGTGCTGCACAAGCGTGGCGCTTCTGAGGAAGCCTGAATCCTGTGGCCGGTCTCAGCGTGGCGCCATCGGGCTGGCAGGGGAGCCTGCCGGGGCCGGGGGCTTCAACGGGCTGCCGCCCTGGGGGGCGGGCCTGGATCCTGCCGGTGCCTGCGTTTCGGCCGCCAGGGCCTGCCGCAGGGAATCGGCCTCGGCCACCACCGCCCGGCCGCTGCGCTGCTCGAACACGCAGAGTTCCAGCCCCGGCCGGCCGTTCATGTGGGGCTGGGGATAGCGGCCCTCCAGCAGCAGGCTGCTGAGCCCGAGCGCGGGCAGGTCGATGCGTGCACCCCGCACCCGAACGTCCGCCAGGCCGCTGGCCGCCACGCAGGCCGTGCGCACCTGCCGGTCGTAGCGGTTCCAGGCTTCGGGGCTGGAGGCGAGGGCGGCGCTGCCGCTGAGCAGGCAGACCCCCGCCAGGCAGGGCAGCAGCCGCTGGCGCCGGCGCACCGGCCGAGCACCCTCCAGCGGCGGGAACAGGACGCGGGAAGCACGGTGGCGGCGGCTGGGCATGGCGATGGAATGGCGTGAGCTGCGCCGTGGCGGCTCCGAACGGCGCTGAGAGAAGCGGCAGCGGCGGCCGGGAACCTGCGGGAAGGCTAGGGAGGCTGAGGAGGCTGGCCAGCCCTGGCTGCTGCGAGCCTGCATGGTCTGCAGACGCCGCTGCAACCCTGCGGCGTCACGGGGGATGTGGGGTGTTCCCTCAGGCCTGGCGAACGCCCCTAGAGCGAGAGCAGCACCGCGCCACCGCCCATCAGCGCCACCCCGAGCCACTGGCGCGGCTCCAGGCTCTCCCCCAGCACCAGCACCCCGAGCCCGGCCACCAGCACCACGCTGAGCTTGTCGATCGGAGCCACCCGCGACACCGGGCCGAGCTGCACGGCACGGAACCAGCAGAGCCAGGAGATGGCGGTGGCGAGGCCCGAGAGGGCCAGAAACAGCAAGCTGCGCCGCGGCAGCTCCGGCCAGGGGCTGATCTCCCCGCTGGCCAGCACCACCGCCAGCAGCAGCGGCACCACCACCAGGGTGCGCAGCAGGGTGGCCAGGTTGCTGCTGATCCCCTCCACCCCCAGCTTCGCCAGCAGCGAGGTGAGCGCAGCGAACAGGGCCGCCAGCAGCGCCCATGGCAGCCAGCCGTTCAGCAGGGAGAGGAGGGAGGGCATCGCCGGCGCGAACAGCGGAGGAATGGATCCTCCCAGGGGTGGCGGCCTTCGGCGATCCCCGTGCTGGTTGCCCTGCTCTCCGGCCCTGCCGCAGAAGCGTCAGGATTCCTGCCGGGATGGGGGATGCCGCCCCCCTAAAGCCGCAGCACGAAGCCCTCACGCCGATGGAAATCGGCCTCCACTCCGGGGTGAAGCAGCGCCCAGAACGACGTGCTGCCATCGGCCAGGGTGAGCACGGCGGTGATCCCCAGATCCAGGGGCTGGCCGCAGGCGAGCAGCGGCGCCAGCGCGAGGCTCAGCTGCAGTTGCAGGCCGCTGCCGTGGCGTTCGAGGGTGAAGGGGAGGGAGCTGAT
>Ga0169931_10004562_pt1 | contig 21495 bp, 29 predicted proteins | sample Kivu_15m_20L_FD_129675 | JGI IMG/M metagenome (GOLD analysis project Ga0169931, IMG submission 129675) | Freshwater microbial communities from Lake Kivu, Western Province, Rwanda to study Microbial Dark Matter (Phase II) - Kivu_15m_20L... | ecosystem: Environmental > Aquatic > Freshwater > Lake... | reverse complement strand
GTCTGCGGCTATCAAGAAGTTGGCTATACCTATCTCAAATTCGTAGTGGCCACGGAAGAAGATGCTGAGGAGGCCATAGAGACCGCAGACATTTTCCGTTCTGAGGGATTCCAGGGCCCAGTGTATTTGATGCCCGTAGGTGGTGTAGAATCTGTGTATTCTTTGAACAATCGAAGAGTAGCAGAATTAGCGATGCGAGCAGGGTTAAGATACAGCGATAGATTACAAGTGCCGCTTTTCAAGAATCAATGGGGGACCTGATGTACGGTGATGTACTGCAAGCTCCACCATCGGAAGATTGGGAATTACAAAGAATCGGCGTCTGGAAATTGAAACTGTGTTGGTTTCCTAAAAAATGTTATCTATCAGGAAAAAAGATATGGGGCAAATACGCCTATCATGGAGAGCGCTGGATCACTGGTCCGGGCGAACCTATCGTAGTAAATTATTGGATCGACCGGAATGAATTCTTGATCTGGAAGATCAAAAAAGGCTATTAGGAGATAATCATGGGTGAATGGATCAAAAGACTGATCGGTATTAAAAAATTAGAAGAAGAAAAAAAACGTATCGAAGAAGAAAATGCTCAGGCTTTGGCGAGATTAGCAGAGACTAAAGCCAAAGAGGAGGAGGCCAAAAAAGCAGAAGAATTGACAAAGATGACTCCAAAAGAACGTGCTACCAAAAAAGGTGAGCCGTGGGTAGCTGTTTTGGACACACACGTCAATAAAGATAACGTAAGGAACGGTTTTTTTGAACTTGACTGGAATGAACAGTTTGTGTTACAATTAAGACAAGCTGGTTATGGTTTCGATGGCGATCCAGACGAAGAGATCGTAGATCGATGGTTTCGTGATCTAGCAAGAAACATGCTAGCTGAAGAAGGGCTTGATCCCGGTAGAGGATCAGGGTTTATCAATGTGACACCTATAGCCAAAGGCAAAAGCGAAATTTCATGACATATATTTTAGTAGACAGCGCTAACACTTTTTTTCGAGCGAGGCATGTGATCAAAGGTGATGCTGATATTAAACTCGGCATGGCCTTGCATATCACTTTTAACAGCATTAAAAAGGCGTGGCAAGATTTCGAAGGTGGTCATGTGGTATTCTGTTTAGAAGGTCGTAGCTGGCGGAAAGATCATTACAAGCCTTATAAAGCCAATCGTGCCGAAAGCAGGGCCGCTATGACCGTGAAGGAACAAGAGGAAGATAAACTCTTTTGGGAAACCTTCGATTCTCTTAAAGAATTTATCGATACTAAAACCAACTGCACTGTTCTGCATCATCCGCAACTAGAGGCAGACGATCTTATTGCTGGCTGGATACAAAATCATCCTAAAGACAATCATGTTATTATTTCTACAGACAGCGATTTCCATCAACTGATCGCGCCCAATGTCAAACAATACAATGGTGTGATGGAAACAACTACCACCCATGAGGGTATCTTTGATAAAAAAGGTAAACCTGTCGTAGATACAAAGACTAAAGAACCTAAAGGTATACCTGATCCAGACTGGATTCTGTTTGAAAAATGCATGAGAGGTGACAGCAGTGATAATGTATTCTCAGCTTTTCCAAAAGTACGAAAAAATAAATTAGAAGAAGCTTATAAAGACAGAAAAAACAAAGGATTTTCATGGAACAACATGATGCTACAGCGTTGGATAGACCATGAAGGTCGAGAACATCGTGTATTAGATGATTATGAACGCAATCGTGTGCTTATTGATTTAAAAGCACAACCTAAAGAAATTAAAGAATTGATTAATCAAACTATTGCGACCAACTCAGTGTCTAAAAACATAGATCAAGTTGGTATTAGATTGTTAAAATTCTGCCAACTTTACGATATGAAAAAAATGATGGATAATGTACAGCAATATGCCGAACCATTACAAGCGAGGTATACAAAATGAATATTAAAGCCAAACCTATTGTAGACGGAAAGTTTTGGATCGTTGAAGATGATGGTACTCGAATCGGAACTTTACATAAAAAAGAAAACAATAAATTTGTCTTAAGTTCAAGTGACGGCAACACACATTTTAGCAAGAAAGACGAGTTAATTAAAGCATTCGGAAAAGATTTTTTTGAAGATAAGATCAAAACTACCATCAGCAATCAACCCGAAATCAGAGATATACACGGTTATCCGACTAGTTGTTATCCTTATAATTCTATCTTTAATGTTCAAAAAAAACTTCCTTTATTTACTAAAAGTTCTGCATCCAAAAGTTTGTATTGTGCAGGATATTATATTATAAAATTTAACAAAGGTTGGGTCAAAAGTTTTTGTCCTAAATTGATCACTATCGAGAGATATGAAAATCGAGGACCTTTCAAATCTGAACTAGAAATGAAACAGGCGTTGAGCAATGTCAAATCCGATTAACACATTTCCTATACAACAGTTTATTCAGCAGGTAAAATCTGCCGAATTAAATCAACATAAAGAAATCAAACTAGATATAAAAACTGCTAAGAATCTAGCTTTCTGCCTGGGCGAAGTTAGTGCTAAACTTTTAGAAGATTATGATACAATGTTTTCTAAACTGCAAAAAAATCAAGGATCGAATGATATAACTGTTCGGATGGACGGTGGAGGATTTAATCAAGAATAAATGATAAATATGTGCGTACTTATCGGAAACGCATATTTATGAGTAGACCAAAACCTAAAATACTCCTAGAACACACAAATAGAAAAAATTATAAGACTGAGCAAATCCTCGATGCCGAAGCTATTTGGGCTGTGTTTTATAAAAATCAACCTTTTAATCTCAAAAGTTTTAATAGCCTTACCAGCTATCCTGGACCAAAATATAAAAAAGTAAGTTTTTCAAATCCCGGTCATGCTATCAATCTAGCAAAAAAACTGAACAGAACTTTTAGCTGTGAAGATTTCCAAGTGGTAAAATTAATATCTGGCGAAATTCTAAAATGATTTCCAGAGAAGCTTATACTAAAATCTTTTTAAAGAAATTAGAAAAAAGCATAGATGAAGCCAATGTAAAATTACATCTGCATCGATGGTGGAAAAGCAACAGAACTAAAAAAGGTGGCGGACTTCGACTCAGCGAAGAAGGTTATTTATTTTTGGTCGAAGAACTGGAATTAGAGGAATATGAAATACCTTTTAATGCCCGTATCGAACTAAGTCCGCAAACGATTATATTTTTTGATCAATTTTTAGATTGTCCGTACTACCTCACTACCCAAAGCCTAACCGTTTTTTCTGAAAAGAAAGCTTTTGAACTATACATGTTTTCAGACGACATTCGAAAATATGGGTTAATAAAAGCTATCAATTCTCGAAGAAAAAACAGTCAAAACGAAAAAGATTCTTAAAAAGTAGTTGACAGATTAAAAGATCAGCACTACAATAACAGTGTAGACAATTATTTTTTATCAACTTTTATTGGAGTTTACATGAGCGAAGTTATTAGCCGCACCGTTGGTCCGAAAAATGCTAAAAAAGCTATCCGTCGGGCATTTAAAGCAAATCGTCCAATCTTCCTTTGGGGACCTCCGGGGATTGGTAAATCCGATATCGTTAAACAATTAGGGGAAGAGTTAGACGCTCATGTTATTGATATCCGTCTGAGTCTTTGGGAACCTACCGATATCAAAGGCATCCCTTTCTATGATGCCAATTCGAGCAAGATGGCCTGGGCCCCACCAATCGAACTTCCTGATGCAGATATGGCTAGCCAGCATGGCAAAATCATCCTGTTCATGGATGAAATGAATTCTGCTGCTCCGGCAGTCCAGGCTGCGGCCTATCAATTGGTCTTAAATCGCCGTGTTGGCACTTACAAGCTCCCAGACAACGTCCTGATCGTTGCCGCTGGTAACCGTGAAGCTGACAAGGGCGTTACCTACCGCATGCCTGCTCCGTTGGCTAACCGTTTCCTACACTTGGAAATGGCTGTAGATTGGGATGACTACTTTAGTTGGGCCACTGACAACCGAATCCACAAAGACGTTGTAGGATTCTTGACCTTCTCTAAGAAGGACTTGTATGATTTTGATCCCAGATCTACTAGCAAGGCTTTTGCTACACCACGTTCTTGGAGTTTCGTTTCTGAACTACTGTTTGACGAGGATGAAGATGAAAATACTATCACCGACCTAGTTGCCGGTGCTGTAGGCGAAGGGTTGGCCATTAAGTTTATGGCACACCGTAAAGTTTCTTCTAAACTACCTAACCCTACAGATATCCTTAAAGGTAAAGTTAAGAAAATGGAATCTAGAGAGATTTCCGCTATGTATTCTCTAACTGTTAGCCTTTGTTACGAGCTCAAAGATGCATGCGATAAAAATGCCAAAGATTGGAACTCACAGGTCAACAATTTCTTTCAATTTATCATGGATAATTTTGAAACTGAAATCGTTGTTATGGGTACTAAATTAGCACTAACACAATATCAACTTCCGTTGGATCCCGATGAAATCAAATGTTTCGATGATTTCCATAATAAATTTGGTAAGTACATTGCAGCCGCCACTGACAAATATGGCGATAAACGGTAATCTAACATAGTCTACTTGACAGGACCTTGAGGTCCTGTTACAATATATACAAGTAAATAAATTAGGTGGAAAAATGACATATCAAGATCCTATCGTAGATAAAATCGTAGTAGCAAGAATTGGACTACTGCTCCGTCATCCGTTTTTTGGAAACATGGCCACTCGTCTACAAATTAAGCAAGCGGATGATTGGTGTATGACTGCGGCTACAGACGGGCGTCATCTTTTTTATAGTCGAGAATTCTTTGAAAAACTCAGTATTAAAGAAATCGAATTCGTGGTGGCCCATGAAATTTTACATAATGTCTTTGGGCATTTAATGCGTACAGACGGTCGTAATCCAAGAATTTGGAACGCCGCTATAGATTATGTCACTAACGGTCAATTGATTCGAGATAGGATCGGAGAGTCTCCCAAAGGTATTAATATTTTCCATGATGCTAAACATTATGGTAAGAGTGCTGAACAAGTCTACGACGAAATATACGATACCTTAGACGAAGAAGAGTTAGATGCGCTCGGACAATTGCTTGATGAGCATGTTGATTGGGAAGGCGATGGCAATGGACAAGGCAACGACAATAAAAACGGTAAAGGCCGCCCCCAATATTCAAAAGAAGAACTACGCAAGATTCGAGATGAGATTCGAGAAGCTACTGTAGCGGCAGCTCAAGCGGCCGGAGCAGGAAATATTCCCGGTGAAATTCGACGCATGATCAAAGAACTCACTGAACCAAAGATGAATTGGCGCCAGATTTTACGCCAACAAATCCAAAGCACTGTCCGCAATGATTATACCTTTGCTCGTCCCAGCCGTAAAGGATGGCATACCGGCGCCATCTTACCGGGTATGAACTTTGATGAAACTATCGATATCGCCATAGGATTAGACATGAGTGGATCTATCAGTGATACTCAGGCTAAAGATTTCTTAACCGAAATTAAAGGTATCATGGACGAATATAAAGACTACAAGATTAAGCTCTGGTGTTTTGATACTCGTGTGTACAATGAACAAGATTTTGACAGCGCCAACGGAAACAATATTGTCGAATATGTTCCTACAGGGGGAGGTGGGACCGAATTTGAGTGTAATTGGGACTATATGAAAGAAAACAATATCCAGCCTAAAAAATTTATAATGTTTACAGACGGATATCCATTTGGATCATGGGGAGATGAAAATTATTGTGATACAGTTTTTATCATCCACGGAAACCAACACATCATTCCCTCGTTTGGTACTTATGCCTACTACGAAGAATCTAAAAATTAATGGCTTTAAAAAACGGAAAAATTAATCCATTAAATGCTTTAGATCTAAGAAAAGTTTCTTTTCCTGCATATCATTTTTATTATCTAACAGTTCCTAAATATAATCCCACATTGATGTCTAAGATCGATCAATGGATATATTTTAATTTGAACAGTAGATATTATATTGGGCAAGGCATCGATTTAATCGACAATACACTACTATTCGTGATTAAAATTGGGTTCGAAACTGAAAAAGAATCTAGTTTTTTCAGATTAGGTTGTCCACATTTAGTCTGAAAGATAAATTATAATCATATATAGTAAATAAGGAGTTACTATGACTGAAGAAAACCAAACATCCGAACAACCATCAAAACCATCTGAATCGGCCGATGCCAATCAGTTGACTATCAGCGATCTGGCTGCTATGAAAAGTATCATTGATATTGCCAGCGCTCGAGGAACTTTTAAACCTAATGAGATGGTCATCGTAGGACAAACTTATAATAAATTAGTTTTATTTTTAGATAGTGTCAAACATCAAGGAGAATCTAAATGAATTCAAATGAAACAGTAGCAGAACAAAACGGAGCTGAAGCCGTTACCAAAGAACAGCAGCCAGCTAAAAATCCAGAATTAACACTCAATGATCTCGTAGCTATTCGAAATTTAATCGAAGTAGTTACTACTCGAGGTGCCTTTAAAGCCAATGAATTATCAAGTGTAGGAGTTCTTTTCGATAGGTTAACAGTTTTCCTCGAATCTTTAAATAAAAAAGACGCACCCGCGCCACAAGGAGAATAAAATGGTAGATCTAAAACATGTCGGTAGAGTAAAATCTACAGGACGAAAATGTCTAGTAGCATTTAGGACATTGCCCGGCGATGCATTTAATTGTTTGGTTGTTCCTACAGAAAATCTATCTGATTCATTTCATGATGCACTCATCCAACTGGTCGAGTCACCATCAGGTCAAGGTTCTTTCGAATTCGCTCAAGTTTTAGCTCGTGCTAAATTTCCTGATGGTAGCACCATGTTACCACGATTGCATGCTGACGGAAGATTAATAAAAATTCCAACTGATCAAGTTGAAATGGTTCCTAATTTTCAAACTAGGATATTGCTATCAGAACTCAATCAAATCATCGCTGAACAAAAAGGTGTCAGCGTACAAGATCTAGCTATTAAAGATAATCCATCAAACGTTGAAGTCGTTGATGTTGCTCAAGTCAACGATTTAAAATCTACACAAGACGCTAATGAAAAAGAATCTGTGTCGATGACAGTTGAAGATCGCGCACATCAGTTACGTAGCCAAGCAGATCGATTGAGTAAACAAGCGGCTGCTCTTAGAAGAGAAGCAGAAGAACTAGCACCTATCAAGAAAGCAAAGTGATCAAGGGAAAGAATCTTCCCAAAGATGTTGTTGAAAAATGGCCTGAAGTTTTTAGTGAAATAACATTTGATGTAGTTCCTCTTAAATATCTTCATGCGGTACGTATTATTTTTAAAAATGACAAAGTTTGGGAAATAGAAATTAAAAAAAATCTCAAAGAAATTGACTGGGCTGATCTCGAAACTCAGATCAGAGATATCGTTTCGGAATATGAAGGTGAAATAGAAAAGATCGATTTTCAATTGAACACAGAGAAACTCAAAAAAGATATTATTAAGAATACCGACAAATTTTTAAAAAATAAAAAACTTAAATGAAAATTAAACTGATATCTTATAGCCAACCGACAGAAGAATTTCAAAATCTAAATATCAATGATGCACTAGATCTAGTAGCGTATTGTGCTAGAGTCAGCAATCCGAGCAATCAATTTAATACAGAAACCAGTGAAAAATTGATCAAATATTTGATCAAGCATCAACATTGGAGTCCGCTCGAGATGGTTTCAGCTTGCATGGAAATCGAAACCACTAGAGATATAGCTCGTCAAATTCTACGTCATCGAAGTTTTAGTTTTCAAGAATTCAGTCAGCGGTACGCAGATCCAACTAAAGATTTAGATTTCGTAATACGTGAAGCTAGATTACAGGATCAAAAAAATCGTCAAAATTCAATAGAAACTGGTGACAAAAAATTACAGAATGATTGGATTTTCCATCAGAACAGAGTTATCACTGCGGCTAGAGAAGCATATCAATGGGCGGTTAAAAACGGGATAGCCAAAGAACAAGCTAGGTCAGTGCTTCCGGAGGGTAACACTGTGAGTCGCTTATATATGAACGGAACGATTCGTAGTTGGATTCATTATATCGAGCTTCGCAGTGCTAACGGAACACAAAAAGAGCACATAGAAATCGCGCAGGCCTGCGGAAAAATTATTTCTGAAATTTTTCCTTTAGAAATAACCAATTAATCTTCAAAACTGGTATCTCCAGGCCATAACGGTAATTTTGTGCCTGGCATCCTTTTAGGTATTTTACTATCTGCTGAACTCACACAATTTTCACTGATACAAGTTTTTGGTCCATCAAACAACTGGAATCCCGTCTCAATGTTTCCTAATGGTAGATCACTGCAACTGTAACTACGTTTGATACTACCGTCTGGTTCTCGTATTATTATACCACGATAACCGCTTGAACATTCCCATCCTTTAAATTTATTGAATCCAAACGCATTGAATCTTTCGGCCTGATCCATATACCATATTTTTTTATCTTTGTCAACAAATTCTACTTGAAAATGTTGTGGTATTTTTGAATTTTCTTCTTTATAAATAGGATCAGGAGTTTTAAAGAATTTAGGTTCAGGACGTTTTACCTTCTTAGCGATCGCGGATTTTGTTTCAGTGAATGCACGCTGTGGCATTCCATTATGTAGACGTTTCAACATTTCCTCTGTATACCCATCTACGACTCTACTGGCTGTAGGATCGCTTTGAGGTTTAAGAGTTACATTTATTCCTTGATTGTGAAAAAATAGAGCATTATCAAAATCTTTATCGAACCATTCCGGAACCATGACCATGTTGATAGTGATCTGCACATCATGTTCTTGGCAAAGAATTAGTTTATCTGCAAATTCCTGCATTTTTTCTCTGGTGTCTACATGTTCAGTATGTAAGCTGGCGGTGATGCTGGCTCTATGAAATTTACTTACTGCTACACAGTATTTTTCTTTAAACCATTTTATAGGACGACTCATATTGCTGGTCATATGCACGCTGGTATAATTAGTATTTTCTACATCATCATTTAGATAATTTAGTATATCGATATATCCAGGATGGAATGTAGGTTCTCCTCCGCTAAGGCTAAAATGGAAACTATTAAAATTCCTTTCCCGAGCCTGGCGTTTGATCTCGTCTATGGTTTTTAAGCATAGTTCAGTAGGTCGATGGTCTTTACTATCACTACGAGCATACGGCCAACAATAACTACACCGATAGTTACAATAACGTCCAAGCAACCAGCTTACTGTAAAAATATCTTTATACAGCATAGTTCGTTGACCGACACGAACTAGGTCGTTGAATGGGATTTTTTCGAAGTCGTATGCACTCCAGCTTAGATCATCTGTCATAAGAATAATTAAATCAGTAGAATATTTATGTCATAAATATCTGGATAAAGAAAAACCATAAAACCTGGAAAAAATAATACCTATCAATTCGTTGAAAATGCAATAAAAAATAATGATGAAAATAAAGATATGATGTTAAGAGAAATCAAGTTATTTGATATGAGCAGAAATCAAAATTACAAAGATTACTTGCCGCCAATACTCGTTGATTGGTTATCTTCTAAATAATTTTTTAACCAATCATACAATTCTGGATTATAATCCTTCCAGTGTTCAGATCTAAGGTGGTTTAATTGTTTATCATGTTTGATAAATTTATCAATTGACCCAGATTTATTAATCTCGTCTATCATGATATTAACAAATGGTTTTTTAGATTTTTTTAATTTTTCTATCACTAAAATTTTTACTGATTCTGGTAGATTACAAGGCATCATCCAATCAGGACCATCGACAGGGACATATTTTTGTCCTACTGTAGGAAAATTTATTGAAACATAATTTGGTAACAAATCTAAAAGATTAATATTGTAAATACTAGCCACGCTATGTATATTAACATTTTTAGGGAAATTTTCTGAATACCATTTAATATTTTCTTTTACTTTTTCCCAATCACTACCTTTTCTTAAAAAATCATTTAATTTTCCAAAGCTATCTATACTTAATACCCATTTTACTTTTCTACATTTTTTTAAAAGATCGAACAATTTTTCAGTTGGTCGTAATGTTGCGTTGGTAGTTATCATTATCACTAAATTTGATAGATCACATTTATTTAAAACGTCTATAAATTTAGTTTCCTCCATCAGTGGTTCACCACCTATTAGTTTAATATAGGTAAGTTTAGACAAATCATAATTTGCTAAATTGTTTTCATGTTTGATAAGTCCTGAAGGAATTTGCATTCCTATTTTTTTAGCATCAGTATACCAGTTAGTGCTTAGACTAGGTCCACACATACGGCATTTATTATTACAGACATTACTTAAGGCTAGATCAATGTAAGTAAGTTCTGGTTTTTCAGGGGGTGTATCTTTAAATCCTAAATAAGTCGCTTTAAGATATTCAGTTCGCATACTCGAGCCAGATATTTTTTCATTTTCATAACATTTGATGCATCCATCTACTGGTTCATCATTTCTAAGCTTAGATCTTATTTGTTGAAGATATGGATGATTAAAAAGATCCGGATGAGATAAATTAAAATCTTTAGGGGTAGATTCGTGTCTAAAATAACAACAAGGAAATGCTTGCCCGTCAGGTCTTATAGCAAAATGATGGAAGGGGATAGGGCAAAAATATTTACTCATGCCATTTATCCGATTGCATGGGATCAATGCTTATTTCATTTATACAAAATTGTTTAGGCTGATCTATGATCCATTTAATATAATTAGCAGCTTGATACATAGGCATACATTTTCTATCGGGATGTTTTGATTGATTATTCGACAATGTTCCAAAACTTATATAAGTAATTTTAGGTGTTTCCCCCCATACTCCACTTAAACCGAGAGTATTACAGTAATCTCTCAATGATTTTTTTTCTGCATTGTACATCCATACTTTAGAATTTTTAACTCTATCAGTTGTTGATCCTACACAGATTACGTGAGAATATTTTTTATATTCAACTAATTTTTTATAAATTGCATCTAGTAATATTGTTTGATTAAATTTCCAAAGAGCTGATGCGTTAATAATTACATCATGTTCTACGGCTAAATTAGAAAAACGTTCTTGATCTTCTTTTTTAGTAAGATCGAATCCGGTTTTTCTACTAATAAAGGTCGCAGTTGGATATAAGGTATACAGTTCTTTAGATAATCCAAAACTGGTGTTCCCTGTAATAATCATTTTCTTTCTATAAAATATTTTTCAAATGGCTCTGTGGGATATAAAAAATCTTCTACAGATAATTGAATATTTTTTCCTTGCAACATTTCTAGTATTTTTTCTCCTAATATTTTATTGTTTTCTGGAGTGAGATGATTATTTAAAATTTCTGAATATTTGTTATATAAATTACTAATCCACAAATTTTTTTGCCATCCTTCAAATTGTTTCACTGTTACTTGCCATAATGTAAATTCTTTAATGTCATCATGGTGAGTTTTTAAAATTATAGCATCGGGTCGTAATCTTCTAATATGATCGATCATTAACTCATCAATTACCTGTTCTTTCTGTTCATCAAACAAATATTGAAAATACTGAACGGCTGCATTAAATTGCTTTTTTAAATTGATAAGTTTGTCTGATTTACCATTAATTAACGCCACATGTAAATTAGGTATATGTCTGGCCCAATAAAGGTCTTCCTCAATCACTATGTTTGAAGGGATCATCACCCTGCCAGGAGTTGATTGAAGGAAAATTATCTTATCAAATTTTTCATGGTTTTTTAAAAATAAATCATAGCTGTAATAAACTCCACTGCCCCTAACACCAAAGTTTTTTACGTCAAAATGTGGGCTAAGATAATCAAACCACGAAGGTGTAGGATTTTCTTTATGGGTACTTTCAGCATAGCTATCACCAAAAATTGCAACTTTTATCATTGTGTTTTCATCCAAATTAATTTTTTATTAGGAATTTCATTCATGGAATTTTCAAAAGCACTCATGTTAACATGTCCCTTAAGAACTTGTTTATATTTTTCTTTATCTATGCTTTTAGGAGAACATAATCCACATCCGCAAGTATGTTTAGGACAGATGACTGTCGGCATAGTTTTATTTTTCAAATGCTCTCGAAGACTATCGAGTATTTTTCTTCCTTCACTTAATTTACCTATAGGGCCTCGAGTTTGAGTAAATTGTGCTTGACAAGTTTGATGGTGGAAGACACTATCAGTTTGTTGCTCAATATGCATAAAAAACCAATTAACTGAGCAATACCATCCTTGAAATTCTCTATAATCAACAAATTTACTTTTGCGGCTTTCTCCGGCCTTACTAAGACACATAGTTCTGCTTCCACAGCAAGGCCGTCCTATTTTTAATCCTAATTCTTTATTTTCTTCAATCATTGCTGTTCTTGAACTTGTTTAGTATTATTATCCCAATATTCTTTAAACCATTGTAGCTGTTCTTTAGTGTACTGATGTGCAAAATTGCTTCGGCTATCGGGTTCTTCTCCTATGATTCTAGGAACATATTTAATACCTTTTGAATCAAAGTATTTACATAAATCTTTGCATTCGTCGAAAAATGCCGCGTGGAACATTACATTAATACTAACTGTACATTCTTTCAAGGGACCGTTTTCGTAGATATATTCTATACGTTCAATAACTTGCTTCTTAAGATTTTCTTCAGCTTCTGCATGATAACTTATAGTAACATGATTGAAATTATCCATAATGTGTTCTGACATTTTTTTGCTCATAGCTCCGTTGCTAGTAAGAGCAAATGAACATTTATATCTATGGCTGTATTTTGTTTTATAGATACTCTTAAAATACTTTACAAATTCTATAAAATTTGGATTAACTGTAGGTTCGCCTCCAGTAAATCCAATACTAGCATATTTAAAATTCCTATATTCCATATAAATGTCAATATATTCAAAAACAAAATCTGCACTGTTTTTTAGTTCTTCGAGGCTAGCATGAGGACTAAAATTGTCATGACGATGACTAGGGCAATAGCTGCAATCATAATTGCATCTACGACCTAGATCCCAAGTAACCTGAAAAACGTTTCCGTCTAATAAATCTACTGTATCAAAACTTGGCATTTATATATTTTTTTAAATTAGGTTCAACATCGACTATAGATTCTCCTCGAATTTTGTCTAACTTCTCAGTATAATCTAAAAATTCTTGCCAATATGTGTCATAATAACTTTGGCTATTCATATAATTTGTAACGCCTTTTACAATGTCTAACGCATGTTTTTTGACAAATGTATTAAATTCCTGGGTTTCTATCCAAGATAAAAAATCTTCAAATTTTTTCGTCACTGTTTTTTTATAATCATCCGGAAGAACTCTAATATTTAAATGCAATGGATGATGTGCTACATGATATGTAATTATCGGTCTTCGATTACTAGAGTTAATTTTTTTAAATCCGCTATCTTTTAACTTCCATATCATAAAATCGATCATGTGATTTACATTATAGGCAGTTACCGTAAATGCTATCCAACTGATTATATTGTCGGGGAGATCATCCACTATTCTTAAATTTTTTAATACTTTTTCCCACTTTGCTGGATGCCTTTGATATTCTAAAATTTGTTCCATTCCATCAATACTAGCTCCTATTCTAACCTGTTTAAATTCCTTCCATAAATTTAGTATTCTATTAGGTATAGTACTCATATTAGTATTGTATTCAACAATAATATTTTTAGACACACCTTGCATCACACATTTTTCAAGAAAATCATAATGCCTTTCAATTAACATTGGTTCACCTCCTGCAAAATATACGTGTTCTATATTTTTAGAATTTGATTCTAGCGCCTGCCAAAAAGGTTCGTAAGAAGGCCAATCATATTCGCCGGTTATTAATTTTCCGTTAAGTTGTTTTATATTAACAATCCCCGATGTATCATTATATTTGTTAGATCCTGTTAATTTAATCCAATCTTCATACCAGCTATCACTATCGGTCGGGCCGCACATTCGACACTTTAAATTGCAAAAATTACCGAATCTTAAATCATAATATCTAACCGGAGTTTTGTCTATGTTGATTGAGCCGTCATCGAGCGTTTCTTTTTTTGCTTGATCTAATTTATAACTCCATTGTTCGTTTTCATAGCTGCGACGACTCACCAATCCATTTTCTTCCTCTTGCTGACAGCGTCCGCACTCATCACTCCAAATATTATTCAGCATATTAAGTCGCATGATTTTCATTAATTCTGCATTTCGAGAATCTGAAAGATTATCCTTACCGGCATTATATGCTGAACCGTCTTTTTTTCTAATTACACCTTTGTTTTTTGTAACATTAGCCTGACAACAAACTCGCAGATCTCCATTGGCTCGAGCTGCTTGAAATATCCAAGGTATAGGACAAAATGTATTACTCATCTAGTTCTTTCAATGTTTCTTCTAATTTACTTTCAGCCCAAGCTCTTTCTAAACACCAGAAGCATTCTCCACATATTGGAACATGCATACCAGGTTTGTAATCTTCTAACGTTGGAATAATATCTTTAGAAGTATGATGTCCAATATTTCCTTCGCAGCTTCTAGTTGTATTGTAAATTTCTTCCATCCCTAATCTGTAATACTGCGCAACAATCCAATTTTTTCTAACAAATTTAAAAGGAAGAATAATATGTCCTTTTTGTTTTTTAAATATGAGATCTTTCAATGTACCTTCTTCTGCAGGTTTTTCTCTGTTCATCATTTTATGCGGAAAATCAACATCGGGATTCATGCTGGTAGCATTATACATTGCATCGAGCTGTTCATTATACATTGTATACTCATTAAAACTAGCCACAATAATCTGATCGCCGCTGCGATCTCTTCCGAACTGATCTTTAGTTATAGGACCTAGTACACCCCATTCAAGCTCAGGAGGAATGTAATTTTTATGTCTTACAAACTTTATGGAAGGAAATTTTTCTTTAAATTTTTCATATACCGCCAATGCAACAGATGCCTGCCATGGTCGTACATTCCAGCATCTGTGGTGAGTAACAACGTGTACTTCACAATTTGAATTTTGATCTTGTATTATTTTACACAGCATAATTAACAAACAAGAACTGTCGGCGCCTCCAGAAAGATTTATACCTATTTTTTTCCAATCAGGGTTAAACGGAATGTCTAGTCCATCAAAATTATAAAATTTTATTCCTAATTGAGGATCAAGTGATTCATAAATTTTATTAGATGCTGAAAAGTCTATCATTTTTATATCCTTATTATTTTATTATCTATATATTTGTATTTTACAAAATAATTATTAAAATTGTGTTTCCATATATTATCTGTCTTTCGAACATAAACTAAAAAAGACTCAAACAAATTTCGTTCGGCTTTAGTATTTGCAATATAATTTTCTATATTTTCGATAGCTTTTACAGCGAAATAGATATCAGAAAAATAATTCATAGCCGGTTTCCAAGCTCTTCTGTTGTACTCTTTACCCTTAATCCGTCTAATACTTTCTTTATAAATTTTATATTTTAAGTCTTTTATATCTTCTTTAATATGCTCTTGGAAATCTAATTTTAACAAGGATGGATTCAAATATCTCGGAGTATAAACTATTGAACTGTTTATTCTATCAATGTCAAGAGTTAATAAAGACATAAAAATATTTTCTATATCCATAATTTGGTAAATGCTAGTAGTTACTACCGTAGTTAAATACATTTTATTTTTCTCATCAAGAGATTTAAAATAACTTAAATTACTTTTTAACACTTCCCAATCACCAGTTCTAAAGTAAGGATAGATATTAGTTCCTGCATCAACACTGATCATTATAGAAACTACACCAAATTCCTTTAAAAGTTCATAGAGTTTTTTTAAATCGGCTTTGGCATTAAAATTGCTATGGAAACTAATCCACAAATTAGATGCATTCGGATGATAACTTAATAAGTCTAAACAAGGAAAAAATTGTTTTTGATATAAAACTTCGCCCCCAGCGAAATCAACTTTTTCTAAATTAGGAAAATTTTTATTAAGGTCATTAACTATATCAGTCATTTGATCTATGTCAATGTCTATCGACAATTTATCACTTGACGAAACTCGATGCATTTGTTTAGTCAATTGATGTAATTCGTATTTTCTATCTTCCTGATCAGGTTGATAATGCTTTAATTTTGACATCCAGCCACTAGAATAAACATCACTGCAATGCAAACATGCCATATTGCAGGCGTTACTAAAACGCAATTCTATGTGCTTTACACCTTTAAAATCAATTTCTCCAGTAGTGGGGTTATAATGACTTTCGTCTGCTGGAAAATCCATACGCATTGATTTACCTGCATTAGCTTCTTCAACTTCTTTACACAAATGGCAACCTGTGCTCCATGTTCCTGACATCATTTCTAATCTATGTTTTTTAAAATTTTCAGAGTTAATGATTTGAGAAGGTAGGATTTTATTAGTGCCTTCTAAAACATAAAGCTGATTCGACTGTTGAGGGCAACTAGTTACAAATCCATTTTTATAATTAATTCCTCCTAATGTATAATAACATGGTATTTTGTTACTCATTATTTTTTCCTTTTAGATATTTCTTCATGTTGTTAATAATATGAATTACAAAATTTATACATGATTAAAAATGTTTTCCATTTCTGGAAAAATTTCCTTAAATTTTAAATTTCTTATAGAATCAATTTTTTCTAAATACTCTTTAGTTTCTGATAACCTGTTGCTCCAATCTTCACTTTCCATAAATTGCAGCATACCTTCTAATCTACTAATTCCATAGCTAGCATTTCTCCATTCATCATATTTGACAAAATTTTTGTGCCATGCAGGTATTCCTTTTTCCCAATTAGATTCCCACCATGGGTAAAATTCTTGAAACTTTTGTCGACATTTTGCTTTGAACCATGTTGGTAATACTTTAACATTTAGATGAGGAGGATGATAAACAAAATGATAATTAATGCCGCCTGCGCCAAACGGCCACATATTAATTTTTTGAAATCCTTCTTGCAATTTCCATTTTAAAAAATCAGGAAGATAATATATATTTAAAGCTTGAACGGCACACGCTATAGTAACTTCAACATTAGAGCCGGTCTGTTTATCTAATATATGGAACACTTCTTGGGTTCTTTCCCAAGTGCTTGGATATCGTATATATTCGTTCATCTTACCAATACTATCAACAGAGTAATGAAAACGGACCAATTTAAAATGGCTCCAAAGTTCAAATAAATCCTCTCTCCATTCTACTCCATTACTATTATACCGAAGTTCAAGATTTTTTGCATGACCTTGTCGAATAACTTCTTCAAGAATTTCGTAGTGTTCTTCTATGATTAAACTTTCACCTCCTGCAAAATATAGTTGTTGCATATTCGGTATCTGTTCATAAAACTGTTTCCAGAATACGGGATTCTGTTTATGCCAATTATAACTACTACCATTAACACTACCTTTGTTTTCCCACATCATAGTTTGTTTAAGTGCAGTATTTTCGACAGCAGGATAAATTTCTTTCCATTCTTTAATCCAAGAAGAACTGTCATGAGGACTGCACATTACACATGCCAGTTGACACTTAGTTCCAAATCTTAAATCAATGTAGGCTAATTGAGGGGGTATACTCCCATCTCGATCAGTTTCTTCTATTAATTTTTTTATGTCTACCTTTTTAGACCAATACGATGTTTCCCACATACGCTTGCTATTATGGCCAGCTCTTTCTTCTTTATAACACTTAGAGCAGCTCGGCGGTTCTTCTCCATTTAACATTTGTACTCTAACATTTTTCATATAGGTACTATTCCAACTGGAAAGAAAATCGCTGACATTTAAATTACTCGGTTTTCCTTCTTCAGTTTTTAAGACTCCCACCATTCCTCCATGCTCTCTGTCATTAGTTGGCCCTACACTACTAGCATTAGCAGTGCAGCAGACACGCATACTGCCGTCTGGTCTTGTCGACAAATGCACCCATGGTAAAATACAAAAGGTTTTGCTCGGTAAATTCATTTTTATTCTTTTATTTTAATTATATTCTGATATGCTTTATTATAAGAGCATGTTCGTATACATCTATGAAAATGCTTCTCATGTGTGGGATCCCAGCTTGCGGGCAAGACCATTTCAAACCATTCATGATCAAGTATTTCATTAAGATTATGATGTAATAAACTATTCCAACCATTACCATACTCTGCCAATCTTTCAACTATATCGTCGTGATCTTTAAAATACGAATCCCAGAGAAAACAACATGGCCATACTGACAAATCGCTAGCTATGAAAATCTCGCCTTCGTGTACTAATTTACATTGGATGGTAGAAATTATTTCTTTCTTCTGTGATTCATCTAAAACTGGTATTATTTTTTCTCTCTTTTTCTTATTCGAGGTCCTCGATGAACCATTGTTGGTGTGGTTCTTTCATACGATATCCCGGTATAGCTTTCAATAAATTTGTCTAGCTCTTTAACTTTATCTTTGTTTTCGTGTTCTTTATCTCCAGAAACTGTGATCAATCTAGTTTCTGTTACTACCTGATTAAGTTCTTCATTTTTCTTTTTAATTTGAGCTAACCAGCCTCCCATGCTATTTCTCATTCCCGTTCTGGTCGCAAATTTAAAACCAAGATCACGAGCATGTTCTTCGGCTGCTAATAGTTCATGTTCATTATGATCAAAAACAATATAAATCCAAGTGGCCTGTGCAAAACCTAAACCTCCCATGCTATAGGCTTCCATGTTTCTCTCAATGATATCAAACTTTGTATTCACTCTATAGATATGATTAGTTTTTCTGTGACCATCAACACAAAAATTAACTTCTAGCAATTTAGATTCAAGACTAATCCTGCCTAACTCTTCCCACCAACTTGCAGGTTGTATTCCACCATTAGTACTTATTTGACAAAATCCACCATTTTCAGTAAAATACTTTATCATATCAAGGCATTCGGGATTAAATGCTGGGTCTCCAAGGACTCCGCAAAATTTAAATTGTTTTCCCTTTATATACTCTCGATTAGGAAAAATCCTTAATATATCTTGGAAAGTGATAGTATTGATCGTTAAAATATCAGGATTAAGTGTTCTTGCACAGCCAGGACAAGCAGCATTACAATTACTGGTAATTTCAATTTCAATTTTTTTGATATGGTCTAAGTTCATTTAAACTGTTCCGTGAACGCATCATATTTAGTGCCGCAAATTTTAGCGCAAATAGCAAGTTTACCCTCTGCACAGCTAGGTTTATCCCAACTTTCTGGAATCAATTGTTGTATAAATTTTCCGTTTACAATATCTTCTAACTTATTATCTATAGCACTAAGATTACTTTTTCCTACTTGATCGATAATATTCCAAATTTGGCCGCCTTTTGGTGTCCAGTACCAAATGTACATTTGTCCAGCAGTCCAGCAGCATGGTTGTACTAGGCCCTCTGCGGTGATATATAAACTTTTTTCTTCTGCGACCTTGCATTTAATCGGAACTTCATCCCAATATTTTTCCATAGGTTTTTTCTTTTCAGGATCTTTATTAAAAATTTGTGGGGATATATTTCCTTCTAGATCATCGATCTTACTAGGTATAAATTTTATAATATCTGTTTTAGCTATTTCACTTAGCTTATCTAATGCTGTATTTCTATATTTAGGATTTTTAGGTGCTTGCAGCAAGGTTGTTTCGATCCCTTTACGATTAGCAGCCTGATGCATTTCTTTGGTCATTCCGCTAACATTACTAAAAAATCTTGCAGATTTTTTAATTTGGAATTTTTCAAAACCCATTGATTTAGATAAAGCTTCTGCTTCTTCTACCTGATGTTCATTATGGGCAAAAACAATATAGTCCCATCTTGCCCGTCCGCCTGCTTTGATAAATGCTCTAGCATTCTCCATTATTTTAGACCATATCGTATTTTGTCTATATAGATGGTTCGTATCTTCAAGCCCATCTAATCCAAAAATGACATAACCCTTGCTTCCAATCACTTCAGCTAATTTAGTCCACCATTCTGGTTTTTTAGCGCTGCCGTTGGTGTGCATACTCAACATTATGTTGGAATTACAGTCTCTAAAATAAGAAAATGCTTCTAGTGTGTCTTTTGCACTTATTGGATCTCCATAATTTCCGCACATATATAATCTGTGCAATTGCTTGACAAAATCTATAGGAAATATTTTCTTAATATCGTCAATCGATAATTCAGTGTTAGGTAATTGAGGATTATCCTGCCCTCCATTAATATTTCTAGCACACATCGGACAGGCAGCATTACAACTATCTGTCATTTCTAAATGTACTGTTTGTATTTCGTCGTATCTATACATTATTCAATAATTATTTTTAAATCTTTTCCCGGGCCCACTTGACTAGGCATGCCTCCATATATCTCAACATAATGATTGATCACTGCTTTATACCAATTTTGACTATTATGTCGAGCAGCTATATTAAATTGATAAATGTTATCGTTAGTGGCTTCCATAGTACTTATTGCTCTGGCTGCTTCTTTTTGTAGAGTTCTTAGATCAAAATTATCAAGATTCATGGTCGTCCAATCAACATAAATCTTTTATATCCTTGTAATTCTAATTCACCTTCATAATCAAGTCTAGTCATAGGAAATTTTTTCTTCATCTCTCTTAAATTGTGTACAGAATTAATATGTTCCTCAATATTATGTAAATTGTTACTTTGTATTACAAACAACGGATCAGTAATTTGTGGACGATTTACAAATTTATGGTACCAATCTTCGTGAAAATGTTCTGCACTAGTGTTAATTATTAAATCTGGAACAGATTTTTCATTAATTGTTGAACCGTTAGTATAATTCTTTATCGAATATTGTGCGCCTGTACGAAAAAGCCACGACATATCAGTAAGATCAATTTCAACAGACTTAACTTTGTAGTTATCAATACAATTTATATTAAAAATTTGATCGCTTATTTTACAGGCAGTAGGATCTATGTCAATAACTCTCATCATGTCGAATTCAATATTTGCTATCTCAAAATATTTTCTTAATTGCCCGAACCACCCTGCTAAAAGATATACACAGTTAAAATCTTTTTTTATTTTTGATAGTTCATTAACTAGCCAAATTTTACTATTAACTTGACCTCGACTAAATGCATCTTGTAACGCAGCGGGCTTGTGCTGTTCTCTGTAGTATTTGTTAATAATTTTAAAAATAGGCTCTTCTGGATGTAATAACGACAATGCTGAACTAATTTCATCCAACTTCATGTTATTGCTAGAGTTAGCAGAATGACTATAAAAATTTAAAGTATTAAAGATATCGTTTTTATCAGGATCATCAGGTAAAGATTCTAACATTACATTACGCAATGTGTTTGCTTTGTTTTCAGAATACATGACTTTTAAGAAATTTGCGCAGGCATTTGCAACCTTAGTGCTTTGTTTAAATCTAAAATAATCCTCTAAGCCATGTAGCCAAGTAATACTATCAGTATTCTTTTCCATAATTTTCCTCAAATTT